>JAABUS010005935.1_pt1 | contig 15434 bp, 11 predicted proteins | sample 5560161 | NCBI WGS metagenome assembly JAABUS01 (sample SAMN10711885, study PRJNA513376) | rock metagenome | isolation source: Antarctica rocks | place: Antarctica: Victoria Land, Trio Nunatak nord | collected 2016-01-04
ATCAACAATGCTTGAAACACTTTTCAGAAGCTGAAAGTCATCTTTGCTTAAAACATTATTCTTCAGCACTTTAATTTTGCGAAAGTCATAAGACTGAAGATGAACATTTCTGAATTTGCAGAGAAAACGATGATGTTTCAACAAACAGATATCATACTCAAAAATTTACATTGATACTCAGTAATCATCTGATCAAGAAAGTGATAATCAATTGAATGAAACTATAATGCACATGATCAGAAAATGCTGATGATCATCGAAAGCATGAATCATTGAAGACATTATTTAGAAAAGACTTGACATGAAATAAAAATAATCAATGATCATGCAAATTTTTAATACTTCATGATAACAATCAAGCTCTCTTGCAAATAGATGAAATGAGTTAACAAACTTACTGTGTACAATTTCAAGATTTTCTATCAAAAGAGAGTGAGCAATTCTGTCAATAACTCGTCAAGAAGATTTAACTATGAGAAAAATATCAACGCAGACGAGAGAAAGTTCACTTATGATCTAACATACATGAAAGAACTTTTAAAGAATTTCTTGAGTCAATCAGCATCAACGCTCGTTGTCTTCACTCAACAGTTCAAGACTCTGAGCATCAAGAATCATGAAAGAATAGTCATTAAATCATTTGAAAAGATCATTAACTTATCAACGTTCACAAGAAGAATTAGAAGAATTTCTTAAACTTTGAAGAAATTCTTGACTGCTGAGTGCTGACAAAAAGTTTCAATGATGATTTCAAAATATCATTATTTCTTATCAGAAGAACATTTGCTTTTACAAGAACATTGAGTTAAGATCTACTACTGTTGCTGAGACTTGAGAAGATATCAATTCTCACAAGAACATTGAGTCAAGATCTATTATTATTGTTGAAACTAGAAAAGATGTTTACTCTTGCAAGAACATCAAGTTAACGTCTATCACTGTTGCTGAAACTGAAAGAAACGTCATTCAGATGAAGTGAAAATGCAGAAGAGCAAATTCTTCTATTGAAGAAAGTGAATGTTTAATCATGAGTCAAAGCAGAAGTTCAACTATATGTTGTCTCACTGACAAAAGCGAATGTTTGATCATGAGTCAAAGCAGAATTTCAACTATGCATCATTCTGTCGAGAAGAACAAATGTTTGATCATGAGTCAGAGCAGAGTTTCAACTATGTGTCATTCTGTCAAGAAAAGCGAATGTTTAATCATGAATCAGAGCAGAGTTTCAACTATGCATCATTCTGTCGAGAAGAACGAATGTTTGATCATGAATCAGAGCAAAGATTCAACTATGCATCATTCTGTCAAGAAGAATGAATGTTTGATCATGAGTCAGAGCAGAGTTTCAACTATGTGTCATTCTGTCAAGAAGAGCGAATGTTTAATCATGAATCAGAGCAGAGTTTCAACTATGCATCATTCTGTCAAGAAAAGCGAATGTTTGATCATGAGTCAGAACAAAGATTCAACTATGCATTATTTTGCTGAAGAAATGAAGAAAGCTTTATTCACAAGAGAGAAAGTGAATGTCTCAGAAAGTTATTTCATTGCAATTCAAAATGATTTAAATGAGACAGATGATGCAGTTTTAAAGTTTATAAAAATTCATAAACACTTTAATTTGTTAATACAAAATGATGTTTTGATCTTGAGCTTTGTCAACTTTGCAAGCTACTCTTTCAAGAGTCTGACTTAACTGATTTGCAAACAGCAGAAAATAAATCATCTTGTCATTACAGTACAAGAATTAATGAAAAAGAGAAACTTAAGCACACATGATACTGAGATTGACTTCAGCATCTTCATGATCAACTGATTGAAGAAAATCACAGATGACATCATGATATTTCAAGAATTCATTTATGTTTTTGCACAAAATGAATTTAAAGCAGAGATTATGAAATGACATCATGACAGCTTTCTTGCAGAACATCTCGATCTTTGATAATGTTTAAAGCTTGTTCAATGAATCTTCAACTGATTGTTTGCAAATAAAAACATTAAGAAATACTGCAAAATTTGTAGATCATGTCAGCAACACAAGATATTATATCACAGAATTTGAAAACTTCTGAATAGTTTGCTCATTTCTTGAAAAGTATGAAGAAGCATTATCATGAACTTCATCATCAATCTTTCTGACAGCACAAGCGTCTCAGACATCTTCTATGACAGCATTATGATTGTAGTCGATCATCTTTTCAAGATGATGCACTACATTTCTACTTGAAAGACAATGACTGCTTTTAATCTGATTGATCTCTTTCTTGACAAAGTAGTTTGATATCACGAAACTTTTGATGATATAGTTTCTGACAAAGATTTCGTATTTACATCACACTTTTGAACGTCGTTGTGCTATCATCTTCTGATCAAGCAAAAACTTAGCACTGCATTTCATTCTTGCATCAATGATCAAATCAAGAGATAGAATCAAACTCTCGAGACTTATCTTCAAGCGTACTGCAACGATGTTTAAAATGATTGAGTTCATCTTCTTGTCATGATTGAGTTCTTCTACAATAACAACGTTTACATTGCAACATTGATAACGTCATTCTTTGCAATCACAGAAAGACATTCAAGAATGAAGTTCAGCGTCAAGAGTCATTCAAAGAAATCAAAGTCAGTCATGAACTACACAATGAGAATGAAAAAACTGCATGAGAATCTTTGCTACAGACTTGCAGAAGCAAACGTTGACTACATGACTCAGCATGATAAAAGACACTCTGCTAAAATGTATCTTGTCAATCAGTTGATGTGATTGAACGTCAAGAACATTCAAATCAAGAAGTCTTTCAAGAAACTTAAAGCTAAAAAATACAAATTGTACAGAATTCTGAAGTGACTGAGCAGACAAGTCTATCGTCTGAAACTGTCTTCAAAAACATGTATACATTCAATATTCAATGTCAGTCTGCTGAAATCATTCTGCTTAAGAAAGAAAGAGTTGAACAAGTTGTTGATGAAGAATCTTGAGCTAAAGAAAGAAATACATAATAGTTGAAAGATTAATAACATACTAAATAGTTGCATACAGAATGATCAGTTGCAATATCTGCTTAGCTGAAAAAACTTTGAAGCTTCAGAAAATATCTGAGAATCATTAAACTGTCTTGACAACTGTAAGATTTTATTGAGATTCTTTCATTGCAGACATCTCATCAAGCTTGAAAGTAAATCATTAATTTCATCACGAAAGATCACAAATATGCATAAAACAAAGTAAAAAGATTGATAGTTATCTAGTTATCACTAGAAAGAAAAAAAGAAAAGAAAAACAAGACTTTCTCACTTAATCGTTCTCATCAATACTCGACTCAACAGTCTAAAAAAGTCGTTAGCAGATGCAGAAATCAATACATGAATAGCTCATGAATTTCATATGATATGTGTATCATTTAGCTTTCACTTTCTTGAAAATTTGAAGATTAATGAAAGTAAACTCTTGCAACTATTAGTCAGATAGCACAAAACATACACAAGCTATCGTACTGACAGAATAAATGAAATAAGAAACTCATATCAAAGTTTATTGTATTCTTCATTTTTTCAATGATAGACTGCATGATCAACATCAAAGATGAAAAAAGAGAAGAAGTTATCAACAGAAATGAATCAGACGAGAGCAAAAACAGAGAGACATGAGAAAGCAAAGAAAACAAGAACGAAGATGACATCACAGAAAAGCATGTTTCAATTACGACAGAGACATTCTGATCTTTCAAATGCATTGCAAGAAGAGTCAAAGCATTTTGAGTCTGAGCAATTAAGATGAGTCAAAGATTGTCATACTTCTCAATCTGCTTTCACAAATCTTTAATGATCTTGTTTTGTCTTGCAATTTGACACAGCAGATCATTGATTCAAGTCTCTTGTGTTGTCATTTGCTCTTGCATCTTTCTACAATTAATAGTCACGTCTTCAACATTCTTCTTCATTTCACTGATATCATCTTTGTTTATCTTAATATTAAGAACGAGAAAATGCAGCTTCTTCTCAATATACTCTTCAAATTCAAGAAACATCTGACTCTGAGCTGAGTTGAGAGAAAGATCGCGAAAGATGATCATCATCTTCTCAATTACAAACTCAGAATCAGATGCAATAAAGAACGAAGAAAGACTTGCGTGAAGTTGAGAAGAAAAAGAGCTTGAATGAAGTGATGAAGAGACAGAACTGACGAGATTGAACTCAAGATCAGACATAATTTCAACATGAGAAGAGTTTAAGCAAGACAGAAAAGTGCTTGAATCAGACGAAGAGAAAGCAGAGCTGACAGAAATGAGCGTTGAATCACTCTTGAATGCTCTAAAAAGTATCAATTAATCATTGAATTTTCGCATCTTGAAGCTACTGAAAATTATACTTACGACTCATATTGATAATTTGTCTTGAATACTGCGCATAAAGCGCATTTCTTTGAGTTCTTTGCAATAGAAAATTTAATCTTAATGCATTTAACATCTCTTTCAATGCATTTCTTGCATCTCTTTACTGAAACATTCTTGCAATACACATTAATAGCGATTTTATGATGCTGAACTGAAGAAGATAGATTCTTCATGTAAACGAGCATAATAAAGATGACAGAAGATGCATGAGAATGATCATCAGTAACAGATAAAGCGATCAGATCAGAGACAGCAGAATCAACAGCAGATGAAGCATGCAAATGAAAAATGAGTACATTTCTGAATCAAAGAAACAAGAACAATAAGATACTTTAATGATTTTCTTTCTTTCTTATCTTCAGATGTGAAATGATCAGCTCATTGCACATCAAATCAAGAATCTGACTTATACTCACTACTGTTATGATACTCAATAAAATTGTACAGAACTACTTTATAGAATGAGTAGAAAATTGAGTAAGATAATGAAATGAAGATTGAATGCAAGAACAAAAGTTGAAGAAGAAAGAAAATCAGACAAAAGATAAAAGAGATGAGTTGATAAAAATTTACTACTTCACAATAAACAAACATGAATATCAATGATCATCATTATCACGCTAGTCATAACAAACAACAGAAGCATTGCTCTTCTGTTCATTATTTACTTCTACTATCTGATACTATCTTCTGCTCATTGTCTGCTTCTACTATTGAGCATCATTTACAGAAGAAAACTTCAAATCAAGCAAATCTTAATTCTCATTACAATTCTCATCATGAAAATTCAAGTCTAGTTGATGTGCATGCGTTAATGAAAGAGAGCATCGAGATCATGATCACACTGTGCATGAAGCGACAGTCAAAATATAATGAGACAACAAGATAATTATCAAGATTCAAGTTTACAAAATTCAGAGAATAAACACAAACAATATTGCTGATCATCTAGAGATTCTACGTGAATTGCAAAGAATGCTCAGTCTACATTTACAAAAATCAGAGAATAAAGAATATGCTATCATCAGTATTTAGATTTACGAGAATCAGAGAATAAACATGAATGCTATCGTTAATTCTTTAGAAACTTAATGCTCGCGCTATTGAAAGAGAATCTTGAAAACACAATGATGCATAGCGAGCTTTGATATCATGCATTGCATGAAGAAATGAAGCAATTCAACAACAAGAACGTTGTTATTAAAAGAGAGAATAATTGTCAAAACTCAGATTTATGAGAGTCAGAGTTCTTTAAAGAATAAAGAACAGACATGAGAATTATTCTTCAAACACTATCATTAAACTCTCAGATAAGAATCTGAATCTATGAGAATTGAAACATTGAGTCTACGAGAAACTCTACAGTTGATTCTCAGAGACACTAAATCTACGAGAATCTTTATTGTTGATTCTCAGAGACTCTGAGTCTACAAGAATTTAAGTCACATACAAACTTCAATGTTTCATCAATGATAAGAATTCAAGTCACATATGATCTTCAAGAGACTTTGCAGAGATTGCATGTAATTTCGCTGATCTCATCATTGATGCTTGAGCTTAGTCTTCTGAGTATATAAAGAAGAGTTCACTTCTGTATTTCATAGTTTAGTGTTAACTTTCTATATGAATAAATATTACTAAGCTACTATCAAATTTGATCGTATTATCTACGCGTATATTCTTTAGTGTGACTGCGCATTTCTCAAGCTACTCACATCTCGCTGTAATAATGTTTCTTTCATTCAGAAACATCTTTGATTCAATCTTATAATCAACTTTTTTTCTATGTTTATTAACTTGTTTCATCATTTGTTCTCATGTTTTGACTAGTGACTTGCGAGCAAACTTCAGTATTTTGTTCATATGTTCAGATATATTCTCGACTTTAGTCATTTGCAAGCGTTCATGAAAACTTTCATATTCAATGACATTGAGTTCAAAACTCATACAAGAATGAAAGTCTTTGTTTAAAAAGAAAGAGATTGAGAAGATGATTGAGAACAGAGCATTATTGTTAATGAACTCAATCATGAATAGTAGTTTAGCTCAGTCATTCTGCATGTATGAACAGAAGAATCAAAAATATCTTTCAACGTTCTGATTGACTCATTTACTTGAATCGTTGATCTGAGAATGATAGACTGTGAAGAGTTGAAGATTAATGTTTAGTCTTTTGCAAAGTGACTTTCATAAAATGAAGATAAATTGAAGATCTTGATTCGAAACAATGAAATTGAATAAATCATGTATTCAATATATTCACTGAAGCATTAGCTCAGCTGTTTTTTCTGCTGTGATTCTCTCGTCATCAGTGAAGCAAGAAATATAATGTCGTTTCTTTGTTAATTTACATATCACTGTTAGTATGATGTTTTTGCCTTTCAAAGAAGATAAGTCAATGACGAAATTCATGACTATGTTCTTTCATTGCTGTTCAAGTATGAGTAAAGAATGTAGTAGTTCATTGAATTTATCTCAAGAAGTCTTTGATCGCTGATAAATGTAGCAGTTTTGAATATATCAATCTATTATCTTTTGCATTGAAGATTAATAGTAGTATCTTCTTATGATCTTCAACGTTCTGAGAATTTCGAAATGATCAATAAAAGATTGATCGTGAACTTTTTGAATTAACTTCATTTGAAGATGCTCATTGAAGAAAACTCATAGAAGATCACTTTGATATAGTATTTTGTTCTGAACTCGACAATTTCTTAATTTAATATCTTTGTATTGAGCTTCATCTTTTAATACAACTTCACGAAGTAGAATACAATTCTCATTGATTTTGTTAGCTTCTAGAATCAATCAATAAATTGATTCATCATTCTCTTTCTCTTTTAGATCAATGATTTTCATTCGATTTAACATGAGAATCATAGTTCATTGATAGTGATATCATTCATTCTCGAAGCTTCTAGAAACTGAATTGACTTGACAAGTCAATGCATCAACTTTGATGTTTTATCTGTTTGAACAATACATGATTTTGAAGTTGAAGTCAATAAGCTTTTGTACTCAGCGCATTTAACGTTTACTTAGCTCTTTATCTTTCATTAATGACGTTAAAGCTTGATGATCAGTGAACATTTTAATGAGTAGCTCAGTCAATTTTAGCTCAGATCATCAATGCTTGAAGACACGAATGATTGCTAGTAGTTTCTTGTCATAGATTTCGTAATTGCACTCAGTGAGACTCAGATTCTTGCTGTAGTAGATCATTGAATGCAATGTTTCTTCGTCATTATACTGAGAAAGTATGTCATCATTGACGTAGTTGAATGAGTCTGTTTCAAGAATAGTCTTTTTATTCTGATCAAAATGACGAAGAATAAAGACTTCAGTCATTCATTTCTTCATATAATCAAAGATTATTTGACAAGCTTAATTTCATTTAAATATCATCTCTTTTTAAATTAGTTGAATCAGAGAATGAACAATCTTTGAAAAGTTGTTTATAAAACGTCAATAAAAATTGCAGAAGTTGACGAAAAACTGCATCTGAGTGAGATTTGTAGAAGTAGATCATTCAACTACTGCTTGTACTTTTCTGAGATTCATCTTTAGTTCTTTGATGAATAGCAATAGTCTCAGAAAGAAGATCTTCTGAACATGAAACTTGCATTTGTTTATATTCATTTGAAGATCAGTCTCTCGTAGTCTATGTAGAACTAATCGTACGTGTCGCTTATGTTTCTTTAGTGTTTTGCTGTAAATGATAATGTCATCTAGATAGATTTGACAAAACTGATGAAGATAGTCAAATAACACGTCGTTTATATAGTGTTGATAGAAAGTCAAGTCGTTGATTAATTTGAAAGACATCACGTGATATTTGTAGAAATCAAAAAAGATGATAAAGATAGTCAAATCTTCACTGCTTGAATGCATATGCAGTTTGTTGAAGACGACAATGATGTTCAATTAAGTCAGATACTTGCTATCTTAAATACAAGCGAGAGTTTCGTCTATTAGTGATAAGAAATAACGATCTCGTTTAATTAAAGCATTGAGCTTTCTGTAGTTTATACAGAAACGCAAGCTATCATCTTTCTTTTCGACGAATAGTATGAGCGAAGCGTATGAAGCTGAGCTAGAAGATATAAAGTCTTTATTCAGATGCTTGATCAGATAATTCTTCATCTTTTGAAGCTTGTAATCAAACATATGATAGAGACGACTTTGAGAAGATGTTCTCTCGTTGATCAACTCAATTTTATGATCGTAGAAGCGATGAGAAGATAGTTGATCAGTCATCGCTCGATCAAACACGTCTAGATAGTCATAATATTTCGAAGAAAGCTTAGCTTTGACTTCTTTCAAGATCTCTTTATGTGAAAGCTCTTGTAGATTTACATTTTTGAGTTGATTTCTAGCTGTTTTTAGAAGTCGATCGATTTTCGTGATGATGATTGCAAAAGTAGTCACATTCGATTGTTTGACTAGTGATCTATATGCTGCAGTCTCTATCATTGCTATGTTCATTGAATTGAAAGACGAAGCGAAGTTGACTGAATTAGATGATTTCACGATTTTACTAAATGAAGATGACTTCTCGCTGAGTTGAGTGATAACAGAAGAGATAAATCTTCTTAGTATTTGAGTAGAGATTGAACTCTTCTGTTCTATCGCGATTTTCTTGCTTGAAAGAACAGTTGAATGAGCTTTGATAGAAGCTTTGATATGAGCTTTGAAACTAGAAAATTGAAGACGATCATCTTTCATATCAATAGTCACTTCAATCTTGTTCATTCATGTTTTTTTGAGAATCATCTGATGTTGATTTAATCGAGTAATCAGCATAAAGATAAAACGTTTCATATGATCTTGAACAGTTAGATTTGAATAAATTGCATGAGTAATGAGCTTTTTTGCATAATGATCATCGAATTCTCTTATTAATTTGAGCTTGATTAAAGATAAAGATTCAATTTGCAAATGATCACAAACATTCTGCGCGATTAATTTATCAATGAACGAATAGTCAGCTGCTTCAATGTCAATCAATGACTTTAATGAGTAACTAATTTCATTGCTAGATAATACACATTCAGTAGTCAAAGATTTCGAAGCAAAGAAATCATTTAAGCTGCTCATTGTTGAAGAAATTAACACATCTTTCATTGCATCTTTGATGAAAGTCACTAGTTTTTTGCCTCATTCTTCAATTTCTCTGTAAATAATTTCTTTTCTTCTTTTGACATGATGATCTCATTGAGGCAAGAAATGAATGCACGAGATGTTGAAGTACTAGTTTTCAGCTGAGAGCAGTTCTTTGAAAGATGACTTGATACTTTGCAGTTGAAGCAGATGATTGACATTCTTGATCATTCAGATTTGAGAATGAAAAAAGTAATGAGTTGAACATAACTAGTAATCAAGACTGAAGTTGATGTTGATGAAGAAACAAAACGTTTTTTCGAAGCTGCTATTGATTTAACTGTTTGTTGCTCATCACGTAACTGATAATTAACTTGTTGTTTATTATTCACATCTTGAAGAAAGATTTTGAGCTTATCAAGTGAGCTAAACTTTATGAGACAAACTGACAACGCGTTCTGAAGACAATTGTTGATTTTATTCTGAATGTTGTTTATCAGAGTGATATCATCATAGTTCAGAAAGCTGAATATTCTAGTGAATTCTGAATAGAAAGAGCTGAAGAGCTTGTTGAGCTGCTTCAGAGCGACGTATTTGTAATAATACTTTCGAATCAGATTTTGATCTTCATAAATTTCTTTCAAATATTTCAGTAACTTTGATAGTGATTGATAGAATGAGAAAGCATCAACACGATGCTTTGCATAAATTTGCTGATCAGCATCATCTTCTAGTCTGAAAATCACATAGACAATACAAATCTTTTCAGTAGAATAATGATTCATGTTGACATCAAGCTTGTCAGCTATTTTGATGTTTCATGTTTCTCAGGTAGAATCATTTATTTCAATGAAGATAAGTGAATTTGAAAGCTTGATGAACTTGTGATGATTGTTTTCATTATCAGATAGAGTAGAAAATTCTCATTGAGAGCGAGCTTCTTTCTGATTGACTCGTTGCTCAGCTGACTGAGTATCTTGATGAGACATAGATTGATCAGCTTGACGTTGTTTTACTCTGAAGTTCAATCGCTCATCTTGCAGCTGATTGATCTTTTTCTCTAGTTCATCATTTTTATCAAAAGTGACTTCTAGTTGTTTCACTCTCTTTTTGTGATCGTCTTGTATGAGAAGTCAATGTTCATTGAGTTGTAAAGTTAAATCTCGCTGACTTCGAAGCTCGTTCAGCATATTGATGACTTCGTTGAGTTGATTGCTGACTCAATGAAACAGTTGTTCTTCGATGTTTATGTTTCATGCAATGACAGCTTTCTCAGCTTCAATTGAAGCATTAATAAGTAGAAGTGAAACTCTTCTATTGACAGTGCTTTTAATCAGTCGAGTTGTTTGAGACTCAACTGACTTGACATTATGTGTCATGATGAGAGAAGATAGAAGTTGTTGAGATAAGAATAAATGAGAGATTGATGTTTTGAATTGATGTTTTTTGATGAGTGAAAATTCAAAGAATTTCTTGTGAATTTCAGGTAATAATTGAGTGCTTTATTCAAAGAATTTCTTGCGAATAGAATGATGAAAATGAGTGTAGAATCGAAGAATCTCTTGCAATCTAAAATGATGATGCAAATTTTCCTTACTGAATAGATTGTTTTGTATCATTTATTCATTGATAGCAAAGTAGTAAATGATGAGCATTTATTTAATGTTAAAGATCTGTTTAGAGCGAGTCAGATAGAAATGTCATTTAACTAGAAGATAAATGCTAAGAAAGAAAGATAGCTACAGAAAAGAAGCTGACTACATATGTGTATTTCTCAGTCAACGCTAGACTCAATAAGAACTAGTCAAGATGACGAAGCAAGAATAAATCTGACAAGACTAAAAGACTGAGTCTGACAAAGCTAGAATCATGACAGTCGTAGTATTGAGATCGAGCTGACTTGTTTCTTTAGATTATCAAAAGCTTAAACACAGACTTCATTTCAAACAAAAGACATGTTTTTTCTAGTCAGCTGAGTGAATGATTTGACTAGCTTCAAGAAGTTCTTAATGAAACAATGATAGAAGTTAATGAATTTCACGAAGCTCTGAACTTCTTTTAGATTGATCAACGTAGTTCAGTTGACTATGACTTTCACTTTGATAGAATTCATGCGAAGATCTTGTTCTGACACTATGACTTTTAAGAAGATCATTTCTTCTACATTGAATTTGCATTTTCAAATATCTACTTGTAGATCAGCTTCTCGTAGATGATCTAATATCATCTTGACATGTTATCAAAGTTCTCATTGAGTTTTGCTGTAGATCAGAATGTCATTTAAATAAACTTGACAAAAGTCATTTAGAAAGTCTCAAAAAACGTCATTCATATACTGCTGAAACAAGATAAAATCATTGATAAGTTTGAAAGATAGCATCTTTGATTTATATGCTTCTAAAGCAATGATAAAGATAGTGTAGTTTTCACTATCAGAATGCATTCGCAGTTTGTTGAAAGTTGAAATGATATTTAATTAAGTCAGATACTTGCAATCAACTATTTTGTTAATCATCTCATTTATGAGTGATAGAGAGTAGCGATTTCTTTTGATAATAGCATTGAGCTTTCAATAGTCAACGCAGAATCATAAATCTTCATTTGCTTTTAAAGCGAACAGAACGAGTGAGAAATATGAAGCTTTACTAGAGATTATAAATTCTTTAAAAAGATTTTCATTCGAATATTTCTTTACTTTCTGAAGCTTGTAAAGAAACATTCAATATGCTCAACAGTGAGATGACGTTACGTCACTAGTAAGCTTTATCTTATGATCATATGAATGATGAGACAATAACTTATCTGCTTAAGCTCAATCAAAGATGTCTAGAAAATTCTGATATTTCAATGATAGCTTGACTTTAATATTTTCTAGATTCTGAGTCGTTTCATCGACTGAAAAGATGTCTATGACATCTAGTTTGCATTGAGTATTGTAGATGATTTTTCTATTGATGTCTTCGATTGACATAGCGAAAATCTCTGTCTGATTCTTCTTTTTTCATTTTACTAGTGCTTAAAAAGAAGTGACGTCTATGTTTTGAATCAAGAATGACTCTTTCTGAAAGAATGAAACTGAGTGCTTAAGCATCTTGAAGATCTTGCTGTGAGCTGCTGAAGAGATCAAAGTTGATCGCGATCAACTTGAGTGCTTTGTATTTGACGAGATTGAAAAAATCGAAATAGAAATATTTAATTGATCAGAGAATACGATAGTATCATGCCTCATGTTCAATAATATCTCATTTTTATTCATTCATGTTTTGCTCAATATAGCTTCATGATGCTCAATATCAGCTATCAGCATTGACATAGTCAATTTCTTATGACTTTCGATCGTAAGATTGAGTAAAATCTTATGAGTAATAGTCTTTCTAGCTAGCTTTTCATCATAGTCTCGTATTAACTTCTCTTTTGCTAGTGACATAAATTGTATTTCAAGTTTCTGACATACTTTATTGACTAGCTTGTCATGTATCAGCATGTAGATGATGAAATCACCATCTATCAAAAAGCGAAGGCTGAAAGAATTGCTCTGAGAGATAAAAGAAGCATTGATCAAAAATGACTTTTTAAAATAGTTTTCTTTCAATAGAACTTTGATTTGACTGCACAAAAATATAATCTCTATTTCTTCAATGACTTTGAAAGAGATAGTTAGTTTTTTGAATCTGAATTGAACTCAAAGTTCAATATAAATTGATTAAACTCATCATCTTCTAATGCATTGACTCTCGATCAATCAGAGCACTTTCTGAAAGTATGATTTGATTTGTGACAGGTGAAACAGATTTCAACTTGTAAATCAATGTCTTTGATGCTAGTTAAAATCACGTTGCATGACTTTGAATGATTGACGAGTGTAGTGACTTCGATCTTTCTATAGAGATTCAATGAATCTCGTTTCTTAGCAAAGATAACTTGCTTTCTGACTTTGATCAAGAATTTCTTTTCTTTGATGTCATTCATGACTCGATGCTCATTGTTCAAATGAATCAGATAACTACGAATTTCATTGAAAGATTCTGACTGAATCAGCTAACTATTTCAAGCTGTATGAAGATGATAAACTATCTTGTCTTGTAAATCAATGATCAATTGCTTTTTGTGATATTCTAGATAGAAGAACAGACGTTGAAATATTGAATAAAAGTCGCTGAATTTGCTCTTTTCTTGAATGAGATTAGCATATTCTCTTCGAAAGTTTGTCTCTTTGTCAAAATCATTGTATAGCTGAGCAAGTTCATCTAACAAATCATTGATTATTTTATAAAGATTCAATGAATTGTGTTAACATCAAGTTAAAGTAGCTTTGACTGCATTTTCATTGATTCTGAAGTGAATATAAATCAGTATGATTCTATCAGTATCAAAATGATCGACGTTGATCTCTAGCTTGTCACGAATCTTTTCTTGTTAATCATTTCAGAAACATTCTGTTTCATCAGTAAATAAAGATGAATTTGAAAGCTTTTGAAATCGCTTGAATGAATTGAACATGATGAAAGAAGTAGAAGTATCTTCTTTAGTCAATCGCAATTGATGTTGTAGTTTCATCATCTGATCTTGAAGCTTTTTAAGATTTAAATTTGATCATTCTTTTACTTAATCAATTTCTTCAAAATGAATCTTTCATATCTGTTCGCTGAATATTTTATTAAATAGCTTACAAGCTTCTACATTTAAATCTCGTGTTACGAGCGTATCAAGATCGATAAGATTGATAAGACTGAACAAGACTGAAGCTTTAATCAATTCGCAGTGCACGCTAGCGAGTACTCTGCGTAATGATTAAAACTAGTCAATGATCTAGTTGAGATCTGACCTAGATCTGACTCAGATTTGACTCAGATATGACTCAACATTCTTTTTCTTTCTCAACACTCTTTTCTTTCACCAACATCTTGTTCATCTACATCATCTTCTTTTCGTGTCACATACACATTTCTTTCGAGTCTAGCGCAGTCTTTGAACATTACATAAATAGAAGCTCTTGTATCAATCTTCTTCTGTATTCTTAATATTCAGTTATAGCTATTTCTAAAGATTAAGCACTATTAACTCTGATCTTCACTGATTGTATCATCTAGACACGATTCTGACATTATATTAAGAATTCGTTAATCACATGATACTGATCTCATTACTCATTTAATCAACTCGTACAGACGAATCAAGTCTAAAGAAATTTGTTTACCTGATGATTTGATCTCGAAAGACAAGAACAACATCAGAAAATTCATAGAATCAACGAGAACATACAATCATTGAATTGCTAGAAGATCTATCGCTCATTCAGTACACACTCGTTCAGAATCAATTAATAGAATCTATGATAAAGAATTTTCGTGAATTGCTAGAGAATCAAATTGATCAAGAGAATTACGATAAAGAATCTTCGTGAATTGCTTCAAGATTAATTGCTCTCACAAACATCTTCTTTGTTGAACAAATATTCGTCTTTCTTCATAAAATCACTGAGCTTCGTTCTTCGTTCAGTTCAAACCAATTCTCATCTTCTTCACTATGACATCTAAGAACACATCTGATAAAGATTAAGCTCTCGTTGACTTCTTGCAACAAACATGTTCACAAGCTTTCTCTTCTATCGTCGACTCACAATACACTTCTTCATTCATTGCTTTCAACAAATCAAACGCTGAAATCATCATACTCAATGATATAAAAGTATGAAAGAAATGTATGTATGATCTTAATAGAGAAACAGATTGTCTCATTGAAATGAAACAACGAGACAAGAGCGAAATTCAACAGTTGAAAGCAAAACTACAAGCTTTCACTGCTATCACAGTCAATGTAATCATCACTGCTTTCTCGATTGTCATTTACTTCGAACGATTTAGATATCACAAAATACTTGACTCTTCAATGTTCACTGATGAAAAGAATTCTACTTGAAAGAACTGATCTCTTGAC
>JAABUS010005936.1_pt1 | contig 15433 bp, 14 predicted proteins | sample 5560161 | NCBI WGS metagenome assembly JAABUS01 (sample SAMN10711885, study PRJNA513376) | rock metagenome | isolation source: Antarctica rocks | place: Antarctica: Victoria Land, Trio Nunatak nord | collected 2016-01-04
GGTGCGAAGGACACCACCTCACCCCCTGGACCAAAGGCGGCAAGACCAACCTGGACGAGATCGGCCTGCTCTGTTCGCACCACCACCACCTCGTCCATGAAGGCCGCTACCGCATCGCCCGGGCCCCCCACCACTGCGGGTTCCTCTGCTACCGGCCCGACGGCACCCTCATCACCGTCGAGCGCCTCGCCGCCTGATCGACCCTCGGCGCCGCCGATCGAGCGCCAAAATCCGGCCCGGCGCAGGCTTTGGCCCATTGTGAGCCCGGTCACTAGATTCGCCGCCGTGTCGGACTTCCTCCGCTCGTACCTGACGGTCGGGATCTTCGCCGGCGTGGCCCTCGCGCTGGTGGGGGGGATCATGGGCTTGGCGTCGCTCATCCGCCCGACCCGGCCCCAGGCCTCGAAGTACGTGAACTACGAGTCGGGGGTCGATCCGGTCGGCGTGGGTTGGTCGCAGGCGGAGATCCGCTACTACATCTTCGCCCTGCTCTTCGTGCTGTTCGACGTGGAGGCGGTGTTCATCTTCCCGTGGGCCACCCGGCTCGAGGCCTACGGCGCGTTCGGCGCGGTGGAGATGGGCATCTTCATCGCCATCCTCGCCCTGGGCCTGCTCTACGCGTGGCGCAAGGGCGTCCTGCGATGGCTGTGACCTGACGTGGGCCTCGTCGAGAGCGGCCGGATGCCCAAGCCGCTCACCAGCCTCCTCAACCTGTCCCGCCGCTACTCGCTCTGGGTGTACCAGTGGGGCCTGGCCTGCTGCGCCATCGAGATGGGAGCGGCGTTCGGGTCGCCCCGCTACGACGTCATGCGCCTTGGGGTGATCCCGCTGCCGGCATCGCCCCGCCAGGCCGACCTGGTCGTCATCTCGGGCACGGTGACCGACAAGATGGCTCCGTCCATCCGCCGCCTCTACGAGCAGATGCCCGACCCCAAGTACGTGATCTCCATGGGGTCCTGCGCCAACTGCGGCGGCCCGTACTGGGACAGCTACTCGGTCACCAAGGGGGTCGACCAGATCATCCCCGTCGACGTCTACGTGCCCGGATGTCCGCCCCGGCCCGAAGCCCTGCTCGAGGGCATCGTGCTGCTCCAGGAGCGGATCCAGCACGAGGACATGGCCGAGCGCTGGAAGGGCGACCCCATTGTCGTCACCTGAGCCGCCCGAGGCCCCCGACCCCACCAGCAACGCCGACGAGAGCCTCGTGGGCGAGGCCGAGGCCCAGGCCGCCGCCCACCAGTCCGAGACCGACCAGGCCGAGACTGGCCAGGCGACAGGTCCGGGGGACGGGGGCGAGGTCGTCGAGGGCCTGCCCGTCACCGGTGGCGAGAGCGACGGTGCCGACGCCGCTCCGATGCCCCCGGGCGACCTCACCGGTGAGCCCACCGCCGACGAGGAGGTGGTGGGCGAGCAGGTCGAAGCCACCGCTCAGGCGGCCGAGGCCGAGGGCCACGCCGAGGGGACGGCGGCCGGCTCGGGCGACGTCGACACCGCCCAGGAGGAGCCCGAGGGCGCCCCGGTGGCCGAGGCCATGGCCGCCGCCACCGAGGGGGTCGAGCCCGAGCCCGGGGCCGAACCCGAAGCCGAGCCCCAGCCCGAAGCCGAAGCCGAACCGGTCGACCCGACCACACCCGACAGCACCGACGACATGCGCCTCGGCCTCCTGGACGAGTTCAAGGCCGAGCTCGGCGACTCCGTGGTCGGGGCCCACATCCGCGACGGTGCCGACCTGTGGGTGCGGGTCACGCCCGAGGCGTGGCGGGAGGTGGCCCAGATCGCCAAGGGCAAGCTCGGGTGCCGGCTGTTCGTGTTCCTGAACGCCATCGACTGGATGCCGTCGCCCTACGGCCGCAGCGAGGGCAGCCCGTTCGACGCCCCGGCCGAGGTGAGCGAGGAGATCGAGACCGGGTACGCCGGTGGCGAGACCCGCTTCCAGGTGTTCGGCCGCGTCCACAACCACGAGCGGGGCTACGGCGTGATCCTGAAGGTCGACGTGGCCGAGCCCGAGGTGGGCGTCCCCACCTGGGTGCCGGTGTACCCGGGGGCGAACTGGCACGAGCGCGAGACCTGGGAGATGTTCGGCATCTCCTTCAGCGGCCACCCCCACCTGAAGCACCTCTACCTCCCGACCGGCTTCGAGGGCCACCCGCTGCGCAAGGACTTCCCCCTCCTCGCCCGCCAGGTGAAGCCGTGGCCGGGCATCGTCGACGTCGAGCCCATGCCCGACGAGGACGACGCCGAGGCCGATGCCGATGCCGCCGGGGAAGGGGCCGCCCCGTGACCGTCACCGAGTCCCAGAAGCTGGCCTACGTGTCAGGCCAGGCCGCCGAGGCGAGGGTGAACCTGGAGATCGAGACCGAGGGGATGACCCTCAACCTCGGGCCCCAGCACCCCGCCACCCACGGCACCCTGCGGATCGTGGCCAAGCTCGACGGCGAGCAGGTCGTGGCGTGCGAACCGATCATGGGCTACATGCACCGGGGCTACGAGAAGCTGACCGAGGTGCGGACCTACCCCCAGGTCACGACGCTCGTGAACCGCATCGACTGGCTCGGCCACTTCGCCAACGAGGTGCCCTTCATCCTGGCCGCGGAGACGCTGATGGACATCGAGGCGCCACCCCGGGCCCAGTGGATCCGCACCGTGTTCTTCGAGATGGCCCGCATCGCCAACGTCACCCTCTTCCTCGGTGACATGGGCGTGCAGCTCGGCGCCCTCACGCCGGTCTTCTACGCGTTCCGGGACCGCGAGTACGTCCTCAACCAGATGGAGGCGGTCACCGGCGGGCGCTTCCACCCCAACTTCGACCGCATCGGCGGCCTCCGCGAGGACCTGCCCAAGGGCTGGATCGCCGACACCAAGGCGGTCATGGACAAGGTGCGCGAGTTCTGCGACGTGATGGAGGACCTGCTACTCGGCAACGAGATCTTCGACAGCCGCACCCGTGGCATCGGCGTCATCCCGGCCGATGTCGCCCTCGGCTTCGGCCTCACCGGCGCCAACCTGCGGGCCAGCGGCGTGGACTGGGACCTGCGCCGCGACCAGCCGGTGGGCCTGGCCTGGAACGAGGTCGACTGGAAGGTGTGGACCCACCCCGACGGCGACTCGTTCGCCCGCTACTGGGTGCGGCTCCAAGAGGTCCGCGAGGCCGCATCCATCATCGACCAGCTCCTCGACGGCATCCCGGCCGGGCCGATCATGGCCAAGGTTCCCCGCATCATCAAGGTGCCCAAGGGTGAAGCCTGGGTCTCCACCGAGAACCCGCTGGGGGAGATGGGCTACTACATCGTCTCCAAGGGCGATCTCGGCCCGTTCCGCTGCAAGATCAAGTCGGCGTCGTTCAACAACATCTCGGTCGTGCCCTGGGTGACGAGGGGCGTGTACGTGCCCGACGTCATCACCATCCTCGCCTCCCTCTACTTCATCCTCGGGGACATCGACCGCTGATGCTCTCGGTCGAGCTGAGCTACTGGCAGCTGACGCTGCTGCGAACCGTCGGCGTCATCGCCGCCGTCCTGCTGCCCGCCGGAGCCGTGGTCCAGCTGTTCCTGTTCAAGGCGGTCAGCTTCATGCAGAGCCGGCTCGGCCCCATGGAGGCCGGCCCCCACGGCTCGCTCCAGCTCGTGGCCGAGGTCGGCAAGTGGGTCCAGAAGGAGGACATCGTCCCGGACCAGGCCGATGCCCGCCTGTTCAAGCTGGCGCCCTACCTCGTCGTCGGCACCGTGCTGCTCGTGTACGTGGCCATCCCCTTCGGCCCCGACATGTTCTTCGCCGACTTCGAGGGCGGCATCTTCTACACGCTGGCGGCCTCGTCCATCTCGGTGATCGGGGTGCTCATCGCCGGATGGGCGTCGGCCAACAAGTACTCGCTCCTCGGCGGGCTCCGGGCCGCCGGCCAGCTCATCGCCTACGAGCTGCCCCTCGTGCTGGCCGTGATCGGCGTGGTCATCCAGGCCGGCACCCTCAACATGCAGCGGATCGTCGGTGCGCAGGCCGACGGCTCCATCTTCGGGTTCGGCGGCATCGGCCTTCCCTACTTCATCACCCAGCTCGTCGGTTTCGTCGTGTTCCTGATCGCCATGCAGGCCGAGCTCACCCAGGCCCCGTTCGACATGCCGGTGGCCGAGTCCGAGCTCGTCACCGGGTTCATGACCGAGTACTCGGGCATGCGGTTCCTGCTCTTCTTCATCGGCGAGTTCGCCGCCGTGGGCGCACTCTCGGCGGTGGCGGCCACCCTCTTCCTCGGCGGCTGGTACTTCCCGGGCCTCGACGCCGACGCCAACTACATGAACGTCCTCGGGCCGATCATCCTGCTGCTCAAGATCCTCGTGCTGTCCTTCGTGGTCTTCTGGGTGCGCTTCACGTTCCCCCGGTTCCGCGAGGACCAGCTCCAGAAGTTCGCGTGGACGGTCCTCATCCCGGTGTCGCTGCTCAACATCGTCGTCACCATGGTCCTGAAGGTGGTGTTCTGATGCCGAAGGGGGTCGGTCTGGTCAAAGGGCTCGGGGTCACGCTGAAGGAGGCGGGGCGCACGATGTTCCCCGGGCGGGGGCTGAAGAAGCTCATCCCCTCGCCCACCCAGGGTGCGGTCACGGTGCAGTACCCCCACGAGAAGGAGGCTCCCGCTCCCCGGGCCCGGGGCGTGATCGCCCTGAAGGAGGAGAACTGCACCGTCTGCATGCTGTGCGCCCGGAGCTGTCCGGACTGGTGCATCTACATCGAGGGCCACAAGGAGAAGGCGCCGCCCCGCCGGCCCGGTGGCAAGCCTCGCACGGTCAGCGCCCTCGACCGCTTCGACATCGACTACGCCCTCTGCATGTACTGCGGCATCTGCGTGGAGGTGTGCCCCTTCGACGCCCTGTTCTGGAGCCCGGAGTACGAGTACTCGGAGCTGCACATCGCCGACCTCCTCCACGACAAGGCCCGGCTGGCCGAGTGGATGGAGACGGTGCCGGACTTCGAGCCCTACGAGGCCGGCTCCGAGGCCAAGCCTCGGAAGGTCCCGCGTTGACTGGCTCCTCCTCCGCTTCGCTCCCCCGGAGCGGGCTTCGCCCATCCGGCTGCCACGCTGGGGGCTGCTCCGCCTGGCGGACTGCGCAGCGTCAGCGCTTCGCTCCTCAGTGCCCGGCTTCGCCGATCCGACGCGCCCGCTTCGAGCTGCTCCGCCTGGCGGACTGCGCAGCCTTGCCCCGCCTTCGGCGGAGCGGGCTTCGCCCATCCGGCTGCCACGCGGGGGGCCGCCCGGCCTGGCGGACTGCGCAGCGTTGGGGAACCTGCACATGACGGTCCTGGGGGTGGCGAACTCGGATGTGTCGCTGAACCTGGCCCAGAACATCGGGTTCGGGGTCATCGCCGTCCTCATGGTGCTAGGCGCCCTGCGGGTGGTGACCACCCGCAACGTGGTCCACGCCGCCCTGTGGCTGGTGCTCGTGCTGGCCGGTGCCGCCGCTCAGTTCATCCTGCTCGCCGCCGAGTTCGTGGCCATCACGCAGGTCCTCGTGTACATCGGCGCCATCGTCGTGCTGTTCCTGTTCGGCGTGATGCTCACGAAGGCCCCGATCCGGGGCGACGCCGGCCTCACCCGCTCGAGCTGGTTCGGCGCCGCGCTGGTGGCGGTGCTCCTGTTCGGGCTCCTCGCCTTCACGCTGCTCGACACGTTCGGCGGCGACCGCCTCCCCGCCGACACCCGCCTGACCCTGCGGCCGGCAGCGGTAGCCCAGTTCGAGTCGGCCACCGGGATCACCACCGCCGGACGTTCCGAGCAGGACCTCGTCGCCCGGGTGGACAAGCTCGACGGCGTAGCCGACGACCAGCGCGACGCGTACCGGCGCACCGCCCGTTCCATCGCCGGCGCCGACGGCGCGGTCGACTCCAACGTGGGGGCGGTGTCGGACTCGATCTTCTCGCAGTACCTGATCCCGTTCGAGGCCGTCTCGGTGCTGCTGACCGCGGCCCTCATCGGCGCCATCGTCCTGGCCCGGAAGGAGTGACGCCGTGCTCCTGAACCAATTCCTCGCACCCCACCGGAAGCAGAGCTTCCGGCGGGGACCCCGCCCCTCGCTGTACGTCGTTGGTGGGTCGCCGTGGTCCTGAACCAGTTCCTCCTGTTGTCGGCCGTGCTGTTCGCCATCGGCGTGTACGGCGTGATCGCCCGGCGCAACGGCGTGGCCGTGCTGATGTCCATCGAGCTGGTCCTCAACGCCGTGAACATCAACTTCGTCGCCTTCTCGGCCATGACCGGGACGGTGGCGGGCCAGGTGTTCGCCCTGTTCGTGATCGCCATCGCCGCCGCCGAGGTGGGCGTCGGCCTGGCCATCGTCCTGGTCATCTACCGCAACCGGCGCAGCATCGACCTCGACGAGGTCGACCTGATGAGGGGCTGACCGATGCTCTCCCACGCGTGGATCATCCCCGCCCTGCCGGCACTGTCGTTCCTGCTGATCCTGGCGTTCGGCAAGCGGCTGCCGCGCGGCGGGTCCGAGATCGGCATCGCCGCGGTCGCCATCGCCTTCGTGCTGTCCTGCGGCGTCGGCGTCGGTTGGATCCAACGGGTCAACCACCCCCCTGCGGCCCACGAGTCGGCGGCAGTGGAGCACCAGCGGGCCACCGCCGCCGGCAACGAGGAGGCCCAGGCCGAGGGCGGCGAGGAGCACCACGTCACCCCGCCCGTCCTGCGCAGCACCACCTGGTTGCAGAGCGGCGACACCAAGGTCGAGGTCGGCACCATGGTCGACGGCCTCTCGGCCGTCCTGCTGCTGGTGGTCACCCTGGTGTCGCTGCTGGTCCACGTCTACAGCACCGACTACGTGGCCGGGGACCGGCGCTACACCCACTTCTTCGCGTTCCTGAGCCTCTTCACCGCCTCGATGCTGTTCTTCGTGCTCGGCAAGACCACGCTGCAGATGCTCGTGGGGTGGGAGCTCGTGGGCCTCTGCTCCTTCGCGCTGATCGGGCACTGGTGGGAGGAGAAGCCCAACTCCGACGCCGCCCTCAAGGCGTTCCTCACCAACCGGGTGGGCGACGTCGGCCTGATCGTCGGCGTGATCACCCTCTACTTCGCCGCCGACCGCAGCTTCGACGTGGTGCGCATCAACGAGATGGCCAACACCGGCCAGATCCGCCACCTCCTGCTGCTGGTGGCGTCGTGCTCGCTCATGGCCGCGGTGATGTCGAAGTCGGGCCAGTTCATCCTCCACACCTGGCTGCCCGACGCCATGGCCGGGCCTACTCCGGTGTCGGCGCTGATCCACGCCGCCACCATGGTGGTGGCCGGCATCTATCTGATCGCCCGCCTCTACGGCGTGTTCTGGAACGGCTTCACCATCGGCGGGTCCACCCTCAACCTGATGGCCGTCATCGGTGCGGTCACCGTGGTGTTCGGCGCCCTGCTGGCCTTCGTCCAGAACGACATCAAGAAGGTGCTCGCCTACTCCACCATCAGCCAGCTCGGCTACATGGTGATGGCCCTCGGCGTGGGCGCGTGGACGGCGGCCATCTTCCACCTCTTCACCCACGCCTTCTTCAAGGCCTGCTTGTTCCTCGGGGCCGGCTCGCTCAGCCACGCCGTGCACAGCTTCGACATGAAGCAGGACATGGGCGGCATGCGCCGGTTCATGCCCCGCACCTGGATCACGTTCCTGATCGGCACCGGCGCGCTCATGGGCCTACCGCCGCTGGCCGGGTTCTGGTCGAAGGACGAGATCCTCGCCGGCGCCAGCGGGCTCGGCGGCGAGGGCGGCTACAAGCTCATGCTGGTGATGGGGACCATCGGCGCGTTCTGCACCTGCGCCTACATGACCCGGGTGCTCTGGTACGTGTTCTTCGGCGAGCCCCGCGGGGCCGCCGCCCTGCACACCCCGCACGAGTCCGGGCCCCGCATCGTCGTCCCTCTCGTCATCCTGGCCGCGCTCGCGGTGGTGGCCGGCTTCGCCAACTTCCCCTTCGGCGGCGAGTCGATCTCACTCCGGTTCGAGCACTTCGTGGAGCCCACCGCCGCCTACTTCCCCGGCGGGCTCGACGCCAGCTTCCGCCACCCCGAGTTCACGCTGTGGATCGCGGTGGTGTCCAGCGCCGTCGGCGGGCTCGGCATCGTCCTCGCCTACCTGTGGTTCTGGCGGGGGGCCGGGCCCCACGGCATCACCGCCCGGAGCCGGCCGGCCCGCGCCGGGTACCGGCTGCTGGAGAACCGCTACTACCTCGACCACCTCTACACCGGCGTGATCGCCGGTGGGATCAAGGGCCCCGTCGCGCGGGCCGCCAACTGGGTCAACCAGAACGTGATCGACGGCGTGGTGAACCTGGTGGGCACCGGCGCCCGGGGCACCGGCGAGTGGGTGTACACCCACATCGACCAGGGGGTGGTGGACACCCTCGTGAACGGCTCCGGCGCCACCGCCGAGGGTTCGGGCCAGCTGCTCCGCCGCCAGCAGACCGGCAAGGTCCAGGCCTACGGCGCCTACCTGTTCGCCGGTGCCACCATCCTGGCCGCCGTGTTCGTGTTCATCGCCAGCACCAACTGAGGATCGAGAGGACGTTCGCGTGAAGGACCTGCTCAACCACTGGGGGCTCACCGCCGCCACCTTCCTGCCCCTGGTGGGAGCGGCGTTGATGATGGTCATCCCCCGCGCCGAGGAGGCCCTGCACAAGCTGGTGGCGCTGCTGACCACGCTGGCCGTGTTCGCCATCGGGGTGGCCCTCATCGCCAACTTCGACTTCGACCGCACCCGGACGCTGCAGTACGTCGTGGACCGGTCGTGGATCGACGTGATCAACAGCCGCTACATCGTCGGCGTGGACGGCATCGCCCTGCCGCTCCTGGCCCTCACCGTGCTGATCGTCCCGCTGGTGGTCATCTACTCGTGGAACCACTTCCCCGAGCCGCACAACCCGAAGGCGTTCCTCATCCTCATCCTCATCCTCGAGACCGGGATGGTGGGCACCTTCGTGGCCCAGGACCTCATCCTCTTCTTCGTGTTCTTCGAGGTCGTGCTGCTCCCGATGTACTTCATGATCGGGGTGTGGGGTGGCGAGAACCGCCAGTACGCCGCCATCAAGTTCTTCCTGTTCACGCTGTTCGGCTCGGCGTTGATGATCGTGTCGTTCCTCGCCCTGTACTTCCTGTCCCCCGAGGTGGACGTGGACGGCACGATGCGCCACACGTTCTCCATGATCGAGCTGTCGGACTGGGCCGGGGCCGGCCTGGCCACCACCACCGGGCTGTTCGTGTTCGGGGGGATGTTCATGGGGTTCGGCATCAAGGTGCCGATCTTCCCGTTCCACACCTGGCTACCCGACGCCCACACCGAGGCGCCCACCCAGGGCTCGGTCATCCTGGCCGCCGTGCTGCTGAAGCTGGGCACCTACGGCTTCGTGCGCATCGCCATCCCGATCCTGCCCGACGCGGCCGAGTCGTGGGCTCCGTGGATCGGCCTGCTGGCGGTTATCGGCATCATCTACGGCGCCCTCGGATGCCTGGCCCAGACCGACATGAAGCGCCTCATCGCTTTCTCCTCGGTGGCCCACATGGGCTACGTGATGCTCGGCATCTCCACCCTGACCACCTTCGGCACGAACGCCGCCATCTTCGGGATGGTCGCCCACGGGCTCATCACCGGGATCCTCTTCTTCGTGGCCGGCTCGGTGAAGGACCGGTACCACACCCTCGAGATCAAGCGGCTCGGAGGCATGCTCGTGCAGGCGCCCCACATGGGGTGGGTGTTCGCGTTCGCGTGCATGGCCTCGTTGGGCCTGCCCGGACTGGCCGGGTTCTGGGGCGAGTTCCCCGCCATCCTGTCGGCCTACAACCCGGGCGGGGACCTGAGCCCCGCCCTGTTCCGGGTCTACATGGTGGTGGCCGCCATCGGCACGATCTTCGCCGCCGGCTACCTGCTGTGGCTGCTGCAGCGGGTGGCCTTCGGCACCCCCCGGGAGGAGTTCGACGACGACCACGCCCACATCCACGACATGCACGCCACCGACTACCTGGCGTGGGTGCCGATGCTCCTGCTGATCCTGGCGCTCGGCGTGTATCCCAACCTCATCTTCCGGGTCACCGACGGCGCCGTCATCAACTCCCTCACGGCGCTCGGACGGTAGGCGCCACCGTTGCCCCTCTCCGCCCTGGCCACCGGCCTCCTCGCCGTCGGCGACGCCGTTCCGTTCCGATCGCCCACCCTCGACTGGCACGCCCTCGCCCCCGAGGCCGTCCTCGTGGCGACGGCGGTGGTGGTCCTGCTCGTCGACCTGTTCACCGACGACCACAACAAGTGGCTCACCTCGACGCTGGCCGGCATCGGCCTGCTGGGCGCGCTCGTGCCGGTGATCAGCCTGGCCGTCGACGGCTCCACCCGCACCCTGTTCGGGGGGGCGTACGTGGTCGACGACTTCGCGCTGGTGATGAAGGCGCTGTTCCTGGTGGCGGGCTACGTCACCGTGCTGCTCTCCGCCCACTACATCGGCGAGGGCGACTACTGGGAGGGCGAGTACTACCTGCTGGTCGTCTCCTCGGTGCTGGGCATGACCCTCATGGCCTCGGCGCGGGACCTCATCACCATCTTCGTGGCCCTCGAGCTGCTGTCCATCCCCGCCTACCTCCTAGCCGGCTGGCGCAAGCGGGAGCTGCGGGGCAACGAGGCCGGCATGAAGTACTACCTGATGGGCGTGTTCGCCTCGGCGGTGATGCTCTACGGCATGTCGCTGGTGTACGGCGGCACCGGCACCACCGTGCTGGCCGGCATCGGCCGGCAGATCTCGGGCAGCTTCGGCGCCACACCGGTGGCCGCCCTCGGGATCGTGTTCGTGCTCGTCGGGTTCGGGTTCAAGGTGTCGGCGGTGCCGTTCCACAACTGGGCACCCGACACCTACGAGGGGGCACCCACGCCGATCACCGCCTTCCTGTCGGTGGCGTCGAAGGCGGCCGGGTTCGTGGCCATCCTCCAGCTCGTCTTCGTGGCGTTCTACGGCCGTGAAGAGGTGTACGGGCCGATGATGTGGGTGCTGGCCGCCCTCACCATGACCGTCGGGAACCTGATCGCCCTGCGCCAGACGAACATCGTCCGCCTCTTCGCCTACTCGTCGGTGGCCCAGGCCGGCTTCATCCTGGCCCCCCTCGCCGTGGCCGGTGACAGCCCGGCGGTGGCCGACGACGCCATCCGGGCGGTCGTGTCCTACCTCGTGATCTACACGGCCATGAACCTCGGGGCGTTCGCGGTGATCCTGGCCGTCAGCCGCAAGACCCGTTCGGGCGAGCTCGACTCCTGGGGTGGCCTATTCGAGTACGCCCCGGGACTCACCGTGCTCATGACCGCCTTCCTGTTCGCCCTGGCCGGGATCCCGCCGCTCGGCGGCTGGTTCGCCAAGTTCCAGGTGTTCAAGTCGATCCTGGGAGCGGGAGGAGCGAGCGCCTCCATCCTGGCGGTGGTCGTCGCCGTCAACTCGGTGGTGTCGCTCTACTACTACGCCAACGTGGCCCGCCTCATGTGGTTCCAGCCGGTGCCCGATGGTGACCGCGCCCCCGTGCGGGTCCCCGCCGCCATCAACGTCGCCCTCGCGCTCTGCATCATCGTCACCGTCGTGACCGGATTCTTCCCCGGGCTGGTGGGCGACTTCGGCGACGCCGCCACCGACCTGGCCGCGGTCGCCCTCGGCCGGTAGGTCCCCGCTTCCGGTGACGGCGGTCGCCGACGTCGTCGCCACCCGGGTCCGGCGCCAGGGCCCGGTGCCCTTCGACGAGGTCGTCGACCTCGCCCTCTACCACCCCGAGGCCGGCTTCTACGCCGGCGGCGGGGGCGCGGGGCGGCGGGGCGACTTCCTCACCAGCGCCGAGGTCGGCCCGCTCTTCGGGGCGGTGCTGGCCCGTGCTCTCGACACGTGGTGGCGGGAGCTGGGCGCTCCCGATCCGTTCGTGGTGGTCGAAGCGGGTGCCGGGGCGGGCACCCTGGCCCGATCGGTGCTCGCCGCCGAGCCGGCCTGCGCCGCCGCCCTGCGCTACGTGCTGGTGGAGCGCTCGGCGGCCCTGAGGGCGATGTCGGCCGAGGCCCTGCGCCTGACCCCCCCGGCCTTCGCCCTCGGCGCGATCGCCGCCGCCGGGAAGGGCCCGCTCGTGGTCTCGCTCCCCGCGCTGCCCTCCATCGACGGCCCCGTGGTGGTGCTCGCCAACGAGCTCCTCGACAACCTGGCGTTCGGCCTGCTCGAACGGCGGAACGACGGCTGGGCCGAGGTGCGGGTGGGCCTCGAGGCCGACGACCGCACCCTCACCGAGGTCCTGATCCCCGCCGGCGACGACCTCCGCCGGCGGGCCGACGGGCTCGCTCCCGGGGCTCGCGTCGGTGGCCGCATCCCCCTCCAGGACGAGGCGGCATCCTGGCTCCGGGACGCGCTCGACCTGGCCAGCCTCTTGGCGCGGCGCAGTCCGCCAGGCGGAGCAACAGGAACGAAGCCCCATGGATCGGCGAAGCGGGCCCCGCCGGGGGCGGGCCAGACGGGCAGGGTGGTCGCCCTCGACTACTGCACCACCACCGCCGAGGCGGCGGCCCGTCCATGGCCGGAGTGGCTGCGCACCTACGCCGGCCACGCCCGTGGCGCCGCTCCACTCGATCGGCTCGGCGCCCAGGACGTCACCGCCGAGGTGTGCGTCGACCAGCTCGCTCGGGTGCGCCCACCCACGGCCGCCCGCACCCAGGCCGCGTTCCTGGTCGACCACGGCATCGAGGAGCTGGTGGCCGAGGGACGGCGGACGTGGGCCGAGCGGGCCCACCTCGGCGACCTGGCTGCGGTGCGGGCCCGCAGCCGCATCCGCGAGGCCGACGCCCTCTGCGACCCCACCGGCCTGGGCGCCTTCCGCGTGCTGGAATGGAACGCCGGGTGACCGGGCACCGCGCTCCCGACCGACCTCGTGTGGAAGGACGAACCATGACCGAGCCGACCGGCCCCACCATCGAGGACTACCTCCTAGAGGAGCGCACCTTCCCCCCGCCCGAGGACTTCAAGGCCGGGTCGCTCGCGGTGGGCACCTTCCTCTACGACGAGGCGGCCGGGGACGACCAGGGGTTCTGGGCCCGCCAGGCGGACGAGCTGCTCGACTGGGACCAGGAGTGGAACACGATCTGCGAGTGGGAGCTGCCCTTCGCCAAGTGGTTCGTCGGCGGCACCCTCAACGTGTCGTACAACTGCCTGGACCGCCACGTCGAGGCCGGCAACGGCGACCGGGTCGCCTTCCACTGGGAGGGTGAGCCGGGGGACACCAGGACGATCACCTACGCCGATCTCCTGGGCGAGGTGTCCCGGCTGGCCAACGCGTTGAAGGGCCTCGGTGTGGAGCGGGGCGACCGCATCGCGATCTACATGCCGATGATCCCCGAGCTGCCCGCCGCCCTGCTGGCCTGCGCCCGCATCGGCGCGGCCCACTCGGTCGTCTTCGGCGGGTTCTCGGCCGACGCCCTCTCGGACCGCATCAACGACGCCGAGGCCAAGGTGCTGATCACCGCCGACGGCGGCTGGCGACGGGGCTCGGCCGCGCTGCTCAAGCCCACCGTCGACGTCGCCCTCGAGTCCACGCCGTCCATCGAGCACGTCGTGGTCGTGGCCCGCACCAGCACCTCGGGCGACGACACCGAGATCGCCATGGCCGAGGGTCGCGACCACTGGTACTCCGATCTGATGGCCGAGGCCGACGCCCACTGCCCGGCCGAGCCGATGGACAGCGAGCAGCTCCTCTACCTGCTCTACACGTCGGGCACGACGGCCAAGCCCAAGGGCATCATGCACACCAGCGGGGGCTACCTGACCCAGGTGACGTTCACCCACAAGTACGTCTTCGACATCCACCCCGAGACCGACGTGTACTGGTGCGCGGCCGACATCGGCTGGGTCACCGGCCACAGCTACATCGTCTACGGCCCGCTGGCCAACGGGGTCACCTCGGTGCTCTACGAGGGCACGCCGGACACCCCGACCCGGGACCGCTGGTGGCAGATCGTCGAGAAGTACGGCGTCACCAAGCTCTACACCGCGCCCACCGCCATCAGGACGTTCATGAAGTGGGGCTCGGACCTGCCCGCTGGGCGCGACCTGTCGTCGTTGAAGCTGCTCGGCTCGGTGGGCGAACCCATCAACCCGGAGGCGTGGATCTGGTACCGCACCCACATCGGGGGCGACCGCTGCCCCGTGGTCGACACGTGGTGGCAGACCGAGACCGGCGCCATCATGATCTCGCCGCTGCCGGGGGCGACCACCACCAAACCGGGCTCGGCCACGTTCGCGCTCCCGGGCATCGGCGCCGAGGTGGTCGACGAGCAGGGCCGGCCGGTGGACCAGGGCGGCGGGTACCTCACCCTGACCCGCCCGTGGCCGGCCATGCTGCGGGGGATCTACGGCGACCCCGACCGCTACGTGGAGACGTACTGGAGCCGGTTCCCGGGCCGGTACTTCGCCGGGGACGGCGCCAAGGTCGACGCCGACGGCTACCTGTGGCTGGTCGGCCGGGTGGATGACGTGATGAACGTCTCGGGCCACCGGATCTCCACCACCGAGGTGGAATCGGCGCTGGTCGACAACCCGAAGGTGGCCGAGGCGGCCGTCGTCGGCGCCAAGGACGACACCACCGGCCAGGCCATCATCGCCTTCGTCACCCTGAAGGGCGACCAGCAGGCGGGGGACGAGGTGGGTGAGGAGCTCCGCCGGCACGTCACCACCAAGATCGGCCCCATCTCCCGGCCCCGGACCGTCATCTTCACCGATGACCTCCCCAAGACCCGCTCGGGCAAGATCATGCGCCGCCTTCTGCGCGACGTGGCCGAAGGCCGGGACCTCGGCGACACCACCACGCTGGCCGACCCGTCGGTGGTGGAGGAGATCCGGGCGCGGGCGGCGGCCGCTCCCCAGGAGGACTGAGCGTCCCCCCGGCATACTGGCCCGATGGTCGTCCCTCCGAACTGGCGCTGGCGCGAGGGGGCGGTCGGGCCCGGGCCGGCGGTCATCTTCGACATGGACGGCGTGCTGTCCGACGCGTCCGGTCGCCAGCACCTGCTCGAGCGGCCGTGGCGGGACTGGGACGCCTTCTTCGAGGCCTGCGCCGACGATGCGCTCATCGACGAGGTCGGCCGGCTGCTGGAGGTGCTCGACCCCAAGCTGTCGGTGGTGCTGCTAACCGCTCGGCCCGACCGGGTCCAGGCCCAGACCCTGGCCTGGCTGGACCGCATGAAGCTGAGGTGGGACCTGCTCATCATGCGTGACGTCGGCGACTACGGCGCCTCGCGCTCGTTCAAGCGACGCACCGTGGCCGAGCTGAGGGCCTTCGGCTTCGACCTCCAGCTGGCCTTCGAGGACGACCGCCGCAACGTCGAGATGTTCCACGCCGAGGGCGTGCCCTGCGTGTACATCCACTCCGGCTACTACGACTGAACCGACTCGAAGTTCTACTGGCATACATGAAATG
>JAABUS010005938.1_pt1 | contig 15430 bp, 14 predicted proteins | sample 5560161 | NCBI WGS metagenome assembly JAABUS01 (sample SAMN10711885, study PRJNA513376) | rock metagenome | isolation source: Antarctica rocks | place: Antarctica: Victoria Land, Trio Nunatak nord | collected 2016-01-04
AAACCCGGACGTGAGGGCGGCCGGGGTGGATCCGCTGAAGCACTATGAGGCGTTTGGATGGCGCGAGGGGCGCGATCCCAGCCTGCTGTTCTCAACCGGCAGATATCTGGCTGCGAATCGGGACGTGCGGGCGGTCGGGGCTCAGCCCTTGCTGCATTATGTGCAATATGGCCAATACGAGGGACGGATGGCATTTCTGGGCGGTCCGGCCGCGGCGGCCGATCCGCTCATCGATCCGGCCTTTTACGACAAGCAGCTTGGCGCGACCCTCATCCCGACGGGTGCGGCAGCCCAGATGCAGGCGGCAGCGAGCTACGACGCCACGGGCTGGCGGCTGCGGCTGAACCCGGATGCGTTCTTCGACACCGTTTATTATCTCGGTCGCAATGCCGATGTCGCGGCGGCGCAGCTCGATCCGGTCAAGCATTATGAGCAGTATGGCTGGCACGAGCGCCGCGACCCGTCAGCGCAGTTCAGCATCGCCAAGTATCTTGCCGCGTATCCAGACATTCGCGCAGCCAACGTGGACCCGCTGCAGCACTATCTGACCTATGGCCAGGCCGAAGGCCGCATGGCGTTTGCGGTCTAGCTTTGCGGCCGCGTCCCTCGACTGCGGAAGGCAAGCGAGTCGATCTGCTGTACTTTGCTGATTGCCGCCTCTTGGCGCAGAAAACGTGCATACAGTCTGTGCTTTGATCCAAGTTCAAAAGACCCCTGCCGTTCAAGCGATAGAGGTATTGCGTCGCAACAAACGTATCTTGACGGGAAAAGAAGCGCAGGTTAACACGTATGAGTGGTGCATATTCGGTGCGGCCACGATAAAATAGGCGAAACCGCACGTAAAAGCCCGTGCGGCACTGCCAAGGCAGGACGCAGCATGAAAAAAGACCCGCGCTATGGCCATATCGACTACATCAAGGATGGTTACGTCCACGGTTGGGCCATCGACGCGTTCCGCGGCAACAATGCTGCAAGCCTGTTCTTGTTCCTTGATGACAAGCCCGTCGCCAACTTCTTCTGCGACATTGACCGGCCGGATCTGGAAAGCGCTGGGCTGCGCAGGAGCCAGGCAGGGTTCCGGTTCCCGGTTCCTGAGCAATATTTGGATGGCGAGCCTCACACCATTTCCATACGCTTCCATAGCGGCGAGTACCTGCTGTTCTCTGACCGCGAGGGAGGCATGGCGAAGTCGGCCGTTCTCCGGATGCACATGCCCGTCACGCTGTCCGGCTGCGTGGATGGGCTGACCCACGGCGCCCTGCGCGGCTGGGCGGTGCGCCAGGACCATGGCAGCACGGTCAAGCAGGGCGGCGTCGATATGCTGGTGCTGCACGACGGAGTCGAGGTGGGCCGGGTCAAGACAGACAAGTATCGCGCCGATGTCGCCAAAGCCCTGGGCTGCGATCCGCATTGCGGCTTTATGTTCCGGCCTCCGGCGCGGTTTCGTGACGGTCGGTCTTACACGTTCGAGTTCAATTTCGCCGCCACAGGCCAGTCATTGGAGGGCAGCCCGGTCTCTTTCGAATACCCAGCTCACCTATCCGATACCCGGGTCGCACGCCTGCACAACGTGGTAGAGGAGATGAGCACACAGCTCTGGCGACTAAAACGCGAGCTGAAGGACATGATGTCCGAGCGTGTGTTCATGCTGGCCGACTATGACCCTTGGGTGCGGCAATACCATGCCGCGCTGCGCTACCGCAGGCGGCAGACCCCGTGGCCGGCGAACCGCCCGCAGCCGCTCGTCAGCATCCTGTGCCCGGTTTACCGGCCGCGCATGACGGACTTCGTGGCTGCGATTGAGTCCGTCCTAGCCCAAACTTATCCGAATTGGGAATTGATCCTGGTTGATGATTGCAGCAAGTCCAAGGAGCTGACCGCGGCCATCGCGGAGCTTTGCGCCAGGGACCGCCGCATCCGGGCGGTTTCGCAGAAGAAGAACACCGGCATCAGCGGCGCGACGAACACGGCCATCGCCGCGGCAAAGGGCGAGTACATCGCGTTGTTCGACCATGACGACCTGCTGCTCGACGTCGCCGTCGAGATCATGATGGAGGCGGCGCTCAAGACCGGCGCGAAGATGCTTTACTCCGACGAGGACAAGATCGACGATTTCGGCCGATATTCCGATCCCAACCTTAAAGGCGATTGGAACCATCGCCTTGTGCTCGGGCAGAACTACGTCTGTCACTTCCTGGTCGTGGAAGCGGCGACGCTTCGTGCCGTGGGACGGCTGCGGTCCGAATACGACGGCGCGCAGGATCACGACCTGGTCCTGCGCCTATCGGAAATCGTGGAGCCGGCCCGCATCGTCCACGTGCCGGAAGTCATCTATCACTGGCGCAAGACGCCAGGCTCCACGGCCACCGTTATCTCGGCAAAATCATATGCCATCGACGCGGGGGCCATGGCTGTGCGGGACCACCTGCAGCGGCTGGGCCGGGAGGTGAAAGTGTCTCCCATGCTGGGGGTCACGGTCTATCAGGTGGATTGGGGGTTTCAGGAAGAGCCGAGCGTCACCGTGATCATCCCGTTCCGGGAGCAACTCGACGTCACCCGGCTCTGTCTAGACCGCCTGCTCAGCGTGACGGAGTATAAGAATTTCGAGGTCGTGCTCGTCGATAACTGGTCCACCAGCCGCGAGGCGGCTGCGTTTGCCGCGAAGGCGCAAAAGCATGACCGGGTGCGGGTCATCCGGGTCGAAGAGGCGTTCAACTATTCCCGCCTCAACAACATCGCCTGTCTTCAATGCAGCAGCGAATACTTCGTGTTCATGAACAACGACGTGTTCGTCGAGCAGCCGAATTGGCTCCGGCTGCTGGTTGACGAGGCGCTGGCCGACAAAACCGTGGGCGCGGTCGGCGCCAAGCTGGTGTTTCCCGACCGCACCGTGCAGCACGGCGGCGTCTTCTTGGGCGTGGGCGGTGTGGGCGACCACGCCAACCGCGGACGGGCCATCGACGATCCCTTCTACATGGGACGCGGCATCTGCGCCCAGGAACTCTCGGCCGTGACCGCCGCGCTGATGCTGTGCCGGGCTGATGTGTTCCAGGGCGTTGGGGGGTTTGACGAAACGGACCTATCCGTTGCCTACAACGACGTCGACCTTTGTCTGAAGCTGCGCCGCGCCGGGTTCAAGGTGATCTACTGTCCCTATGTCGTGGCGGAACACCACGAGTCCGTCAGTCGGGGGGACGATATGAACGACGTGCACCTGGGACGGTTCGTGTATGAGGAGCAAGTCATGCTGACCCGCTGGGGTCCCGAAATCCGCAACGACCCCTTTTACAACCCGAACTTCTCCAACGCAGGAGGCCTTTTCCAAGAGTTGTCTGTCGCCGCGTTGCGCCCTCCGGTCGCCGAGGAGGCGCCTAGGATGCCCGAAGCAGCGAACAGGTTGATACGGTTGGCTGCCAGCGCGGACTGAGACGGTGAGGCCCCACACGCAAGGACAGAAAACAACTCTGGTTTAAGCCGGGCCGTAACGCCGCCAACGGAAGGCGCACAACCGCCGACCCCAGCAAAGATTTAGGCCCCCTGGCCGCTGCCTGTAGCTAAAACAAGGACACCGGTCGCCACGAGCCGTGTCGGCCCCACTTGGCCGCGCAGCTCAGGATGGGAGCGACGGCTAAGACCGCACCCTCTCTCGGAAGTTGGGCAGCCACCACTTAACCGGTTGCGGCTCCTTGACCTTGGCAACGCGCGGAACGCGGGGCGCTTTCAGTACCGCACGCTTCGGCTTCGCCGGCGCCGCCGACTCTGGAACCGCAACAGGTGGGACAACCGGCGGCTCGGACACGGCCAAGCGGACTTGCAGGCTTTCTTCTGCCGCCTGACGGGCGCTACGCTCCACAGCCAAAGCCTCGCTGTGCGCCAGTTCGGCATGCGCAAGCCGGGTCTGCTGGGCCTGGACAGCCGCCTGCGCCTCATGCAGCGAACGGCGGGTGACGCCATGCGCCGCCCGTTCCGCTTCCAGGGCGGCCTCTAGTTCAGCGACGCGCGTCTTCAATACTGCCGTCGGATCGTGGTCGCCCCGACTGTTCAAGACGACCACCGGAACGCCGCCATCCTGGACGAAGCGGTGGCGTGGACGCACCTGGTCGGCACGCTGCTGTGGAGGTTGGCGGGACGGGCCTTGCAGGCCCAGGGCGCGACGCATGCGATTTTCAGTCGCTTGTGTGTCGCTCGGTGACAAGGGGGGGTTTTCGTCTGAGTCGGACATCCGCTCTCATTAAGCTATGTTGTAAAGAAAGTTGGAATCAGCGCCAGCACTTTTCTCAAATTCGGCTTTATCTTACTGTAGCAAAAACCGGGGTCTTTGCACAAAGGCCGATCTGGCTGGCTGCTTTGATGATATAGGTAGGTTGCCCGGGTTTGTCCAGCAAACTTTTCGAATTCGAAACTACTTATCGCGCTTCACGTCATCAAAACTGCTTTATTGGGCCAGGGCACCGTCCAACGCGCTCAGGAGCGCCCTTACACGGCCGCGATTTACGCCAAAGTCGTAATGTCCCTTCAAGCTGTAGGAATACACCACAAGCTCGCTCTGGCCGTCGCCTGCCGCCAACGCCTGCACCAATACGATGTCTGGAAAGCCGAACACCCGGCTCCGCACGACATAGTCGGCGCGCAGGCGTTTGGGATCATCCCCCAGGGCCGTCACCCGCGGCTGCGCCGTCACAACGCGATGCGTGGCTGCAAGCAGCCGGTCCGGAGGGAGGTCGAAGCGCCGGGTCTGCAAATCCGGCGTCGGCGTGAACCCTGCCGGCCCCGCAAGGCTGGTGTTGGGCGAAGAGGGGCGGCGAATGTCGGAGATGTTGCCCGGCGCCGGCGGCGCAACCTCACCCATGCTGCATCCTCCGGCAAGCAGCGCCACGACCAGCATGGCGGTCCCGGCCATGGCCCTCATCGGGCGTTCTCAACCATGCGGCCCCTTCCTCCACGTCATGCCGCCTGAGACATAGACACTGCGTCGCCGGGCGCCACCGTGCCGACGCCGACCGGCTGCAGGTAAACGCCCAGGTCCGCGTGGCCGTATGCCGCGCGCAACGCCCTCGGCACGTCGGCGTCCCGCTGGGCCGTCGCGGGATCGACGTTGGTGGCCGGGCAGCGCCGGGTGCGGCGCACCACGCGGCACTCTATGGAACCAACCGTCAGCGAGGCGCCGAGCCGGTCGAACTCCGTCCAAGCCGGCAGGCCATCGACGTAGATGTTGGCCCGGAACCGCAGCGGGTCCAGGCGCCGCCCCATCGCCGCTTCCACCGCCCGCAGGCTCGCCAGGTTGATGAGCGACACGCAATCCATGAACTCCGGCACGGGCGCGCCGATGTCCGTGAAGCGATGGCCCGGCGCCGACACGACGCGGACCCGCCCGCGGGCCGCGTCGCCGGCGAAGGCAGTGAAGAAATCCTCAATGGCCGCCCGGCCTGCCGGGTCGTCAAGCACGCCTTCAGCCACGATCCGCCCATCAAGGCGCACGGTCAGCCGATGGTCCGGGCCGAGGCGCGTGTGCAGCCGTGCCAGAGCCTCGTTCTTCGCCAGCATCAGAAAGTTGGTCTTGGCCAGGGGCTGCGGCTGCGCCGGGTCGAACTCCGTGGTTCCCAACGCCAATGCGAAACTGCGGTCGCGCTCGATTCCGTGCGCGTGCGTCAGCGCCAATGTTTCCATAGGCTCCGGGCTGAGGCCCTTAACGGGATAGCGGAATAATCGCACGACCACCCCGGTCATGCTGCAGCCCAACATGGCGCGGCGTCGGCCGGGCGGCTCAGCCTGACCTGCATGGTTTCAAGGCGGCATCCGCATAGGAGCGGCCAACCCCGGACCGGGGCAACTGCCCCGGCCCATAAACGACAGGGCTTGGTCACATCGCCCGGCGGCCGACAACGGCATGGTAGATCCATAGCACGACGATCGCCCCAACGACGGCGACGATCATGCTGTAGATGTTAAAGCCCGTTATGGGCGCTGCGCCGAACGTCGAGAACAGGAAGCCACCCACAAAAGCGCCGACGATGCCGAGCACGATGTCAAGCACGACCCCCTGTCCGCTGCCGGCGTAGAGCTTGCTGGCAATGAAGCCGGCGATGAGACCCAGAACAAGCCAAGCGATGATGGACATCAGTTCGTTTCCTTTTGCAGTCGGTTGCCGAAGTAAACCCTTCATACATCGGGTTCAAAGCCGCCAACGCAGCCATTGACCTGTCGTTGCCGACGCTCGGCAAGATTCCTGTCATACATGGCGCCGATAGGCAACTTACACCGTTGCAACCGATCCGCCGTCGACTCTCAGGTTGCTCCCGGTGATGAAGCTCGCATGGCGGGAACACAGGAACAGCACCGCCGCCGCGACCTCCTCCGCCTCGCCGCGCCGCTGCAGTTCCAGGGTCGGGCGTTCCTCCTTCAGGAAGCTCTCGACCGCATTCCCGAAGCTGCTCCCTTTCTCCTTCGAACGTTTTTCCATCATGGCGTCGGTCATCGGCGTGGCAACAAAGGCCGGGCTGACGGCGTTCACCAGGATGCCGTGCTTGGCATAGGCTTTCGACAAGCCCTTAGACAGGTTGAGGATCGCGGCCTTGGCGGCGCAATAGGGCAGCTCGTCGGGATAGGGCTGCTCCGCATCCTCCGACCCGAACAGCACGATGCGCCCATATCCACGCTCCATCATGTGCGGCACGAACGCGCGCACGACCCGCACCGCGCCCATCAAGTCGATCTGCAGCGCCCCGAGCCACGCCTCGTCGTCGATCTCGTGAAACAAGCCGGTCGGCCCGGTGACACCCGCGGCGTTCACCAGGATATCGACCTGCCCCAGCCGCTCCAGCGCCGAGTCGCGCAGCCGCTCCACCGAGGCGTTCTGCGTCAGGTCGGCCGCCACGACGTGCACCTCCCCGCTGGCGGCAAGCCCCTGCCCGGCCGCGGCGATGCTGTCCTCTGCCTTGTCGCTGATGAGCACCCGCGTGCCCTCGTCCAGCAGCATCTTCGCGACCGCCAGCCCCATACCGGAGTCGGCGCCCGTGACGACGGCCGTGCGGCCCTTCAACCCGTAATCCATGTCACGCGCCGCCCCAGTTCATCGTCAGCCCGCCATCCATGACCCAGGTCTGCCCGGTCACGTAATCGCCGTCGTCGGACGCGAGGAACAGGATCACCCGGGCGATCTCTTCCGGCTGCCCGGCACGGTGCCACGGGATCGCCTGCATCGACGCTTCCACCTTTTTCGAGTCGTCCAGGGTCTCCTGCGTCATCGGCGTTTCGATCAGGCCCGGCGCCACGTTGTTGACGTTGATCCGGTCCTCCGCCAACTCACGCGACAAGCTGCGGGTCAGCGAGCCGATGCCGGCCTTTGCCATGCCGTATGGGGCGCTCCCGGGCGTCGGTAGATGCTGCGCGACCGAGCTGACCGTCACGATCCGCCCCTTGCCGCCGTGGGCGCGGCGCAGGCGGATGAAGGCGCGGGCGCAGAACAGCGGACCCATCAGGTCGGTCCGCAGGATCTGCTCCAGCTTCGCATCCTCCATGTCGGCGACCGGCATCCCGCCCATGCCCTTGCCCGCGTTGTTCACCAGGATGTCGAGCGTGCCGAGGCCTTGCGCCTGCTCGAACAGGGCCGTGACCGCCGCCGGGTCGCCCACGTCGCATTGCACGACGGTCGCGCGCCGGCCTGCGGTCTCGACCCGGCGCTTGGTTTCCTCGGCGCCGGATTGGTCCGTGTGGTAGCTGACGCAGACATCCGCCCCTTCCTGCGCAAAGAGTTCGGCCGTCGCCTGGCCGATGCCGGAGTCGGCGCCGGTGATCAGGGCTGTCTTGCCTTGCAGCTTCATCGCGTTTTCCTTTCCAAAGCTTCGTTAAGCCACGCGCATCGGGGGGTCTTCGTCCTCGTCCGGGATCGGGATGGAGTCCCCCTCCGGCGGCTCTTCGACCGGCGCCGGGTCGTCGGGATCGTGCCCGGGCGGGATCGGCGGCCCCGGCGGCGGGATGGGATCGGGGATCGGGCTTGGCTGCTGCATGTGCAGGGACATGGCATCTCCTTTCGCGGCATCGCCGCACCGGATGGCGTGCAGACGCAACACGCTCGGCCGGGCCGGGTTGTCGGCAACCCCCGTTTTCGCTGAATTGTGTCTGCCGAGGGCGGCCCGGGATGACAGGCTCAGGCGTCGCTGCTGGCCGGCAGCAAGACAAGCTGCCCGTGCCGCACCCCGCGCTCGGCGGTGACGTGGTCCGCCATGTGCCGCACCGCGCCGGCCGGCCCCTTGAGCACCGCAACTTCCAGGCAGCTTTGCGCGTCCAGGTGGACGTGCAGGGTGGACACGGCAAGATCGTGGTGGCCGTGGAACTCGTTTGCCAAACGGTTGGGCAGGTCGCGCCGGGTGTGGTCGTACACATAGACCAGCGCCGCCACGCAGGGTTCGTCGGGCGCCGGGCCGTCCAGTTGGCGCATGCCGGCGCGGGCCAGGTCGCGCAGCGCCTCCGACCGGCCCTGGTAGCCGCGGCGTGCCACCAGCGCATCCAGCTCGGCCAGCAGCGCATCCTCCATCGTGATGGTCACGCGTTGCATGGCGCCCCCTTTGCAGCGGCCCGGCGCCGAGTATGATGATTGCATGGAAACATCATACGAGCAGCCGGCCGCGATGCACGCCTCGATAGCCGCCCCGTCCCATACTGTCACGCGCCGCGCCGTGCTGGCCGGCGGCGCCCTGGCCGCGCCTGCCCTGCTGCGCGCCGCGCCGGCCACTGCTGCGGGAACGCTGGGCATCACCGCCTATGATGGCTTCGTCCCCCCGGCCTTCCGGCAGCAGTTCGAGGCCGAGACGGGCACCCGGGTCCGCATTCGCCTCGCCGCCAGCCAGGCGCCCGAACTGAGCCTGCTGGTTGCCGAGCGCGACCATCCGCTGACCGACGTCTGCACTGTGACCGGCAACCGCCTGCGCCAGTTCGCGGATGCGGGGATCATCGAGCCGCTGGACCGGGATAGGCTGAGGAATTGGGGCCGCATCGACCCGCTCTACGCCGACGCGGAGTGGAACCGCATTGAGGGCGCCGTCATGGGGGTGCCGCTGATCGTCGGCGCCAACGTGCTGGTGTTCGACACGGCCGAGGTGACGCCCGCGCCGGACAGTTGGGGCGCCATGTTCGATCCCCGGTATAAGGGCCGGGTCACGTATGACATCGAGGACTTCCTGCAATGCACGATGCTGCTGCAAGGGGCCGATCCGACCTTCATGTCCTACCTCGGCAACCCCGAGGAGGCCGCCCGCGCGGTGGACGCGGCGCGGGACGCGCTGATCGGCAGCAAGTCCCAGGTGGTGCGCTTCTTCGACGAGGGCAGCGAGCTGCAGCAGATGCTGACGGGCGGCGACGCCGTGCTGGCGCAGACCTATGCCAGCACGCCGGCCCGGCTGATCCTGGCCGGGCAGCCGTTCCGCCGGGCGCTGCCGCGGGAGGGGAGCATGGGCTTCGTGTACACCTTCGCCGTCGTGAAGGACGGGCCCAACCGCGATGCGGCCTACCGATTCCTGGACGCCCTGCTCGGCGCATCCGGAATCGGGGCGACACTGACCCGTTCCGCCGGCTACCTGTCGAGCCTTGAGGACGCGAGCGCCGGGCTGACGGAGGCGGAGCGGGCGGCCTACGGGCTTGACCCCGGCGCGCTGGGCCGCTTGCGCTTCGCGCGCGCCGAAGGCCAGGCGCTCAGCTCCGCGCTGATCGACCGCGCCGTGGAGGAGGTGCGCGCCGGGTGACAAGCTGGCTGCGCCGGCTGTTCGTCGCCGTCCCCGTGCTGTGGGTGGCCGCGGCGCATGTTGGGCCGCTGCTGGCGATGGCGCGCATCAGCCTGCTGGACGCTTATCCAGCGCCGCCGGGGGCGGTGCCCACGTTTGGAGGCCAGGCCTACACGGCGTTCCTGAACGGGCCGGGCTACCGGGCCGCATTGGGCCATAGCCTGGGGATGGCCGCTGCGGCGACAGGGATCGCCCTGGTCCTGGCCTGGCCGTTGGCATGGCACGTCGCGATGGAGGTGCCGCCCGCGCAGCGCACCCGGCGGCTGGCGCTGCTGGTCGCCCCCTTCTGGACCAGCGAGGTCTTGCGGATGTTCGCCCTCGTGCTGCTGCTGGCGAACCGCGGGGCGCTGAACGCCGTGCTGCGCTGGGCTGGCGTCCCGGGCACGCCGGTGCCGTTGCTGTATGGCACCGGCGCCGTATTGGCAGGGATCGTCTACACCGTGCTGCTGACCATGCTGCTGCCGTTGTTCGCGGCGCTGGACCGGCTGCCGCCGGACCTGCTGGACGCGGCGGCCGACCTTGGGGCGGGGCCGTGGCGGCGCCAAGGGTTGGTCGTGCTGCCCTTGGCGGCGGGCGGCATCGCGTCCGCCGTGGCGCTGACGTTCCTGCTGTGCCTGGGCGTGCTGGCGGCGCCGGCGTTGCTGGGCGGGGCGGGCACGCCGGCCTTTGCCGCGGTCATTGCGGGCTTTTTCGGCGGCGCCAGCGGGCGGTGGCCGATGGGGGCGGCGTTCAGCCTGGTGCTGCTCGCGGCGGGGACGGCGTGTGCCGGCGCCCTGGCCTGGAGCGTCAAGGCGGGGGGCGTGCGCGCCGGACCGGGGCGGCTTCGCGCGTGAACCCGGGCCGGCTGGCGGCGGCCTATTACTGGGGCGCCGTCTTGGCGCTCACGGCGCCGCTTGGCTTGATCGTGCTCACCGGCCTGACCGACTCGACGCTGGTCGGGTTTCCCCTCGGCCGCTTCAGCCTGCGCTGGCACGCCGCCGCACTGGCCGATCCGGCCAATGCGCGGGCCTTCCTGCTGTCCCTCGTTTTGGCTGCGGCGTCGGCCGGATTGGCGGTGGCGGCGGGCGCGTGGATCGCGCTCGCGGCGGGCATGATGCGTCCGGGCTGGCGGTGGCTGATGCTGGCCGGGGCGCTGGTGCCGCTCGCGACGCCCGGGATCGTGCACGCCATCGCGCTCCGCATCGCCATCCGCGCGGTCGGGCTGGACCCGGGGCCGCTCGCCGTGCTGCTCGGCCATGTCGTGCACGCCACGCCCTTGGCGGCGCTGATGGTCGGGGCGCGGCTCGCCACCCTGCCGCCCGAGCTGGTGGAGGCCGCGCAGGATCTGGGCGCGGGGCCGGTCGGCGCGTTCTGGCTGGTCACGCTGCCCTGGCTCGGCCGCACGCTGGCCGGCGCCGGGCTGCTGGCCGCGCTGAACAGCTTTGACGACTTCATCCGCTCGTTCTTCCTGGGCGGTTTTGAGCCGACCTTGCCGGTGCTGATCTTCGGCCGCCTCCGCTCCGGCCTCACGCCCGAGATCAACGCGCTCGCCACGCTGGCCCTGCTGGCGACGGTCGCCATCGGGGCGGCGCTCGCCTGGCTCGTGCGGGCGAAACGTTAAAATCGCTGCGTGACCCCGGCCAGGATCGCGCGGCGCAGCCCGTACTGCGGCGCACCGACGCCCACGCCGGTCCCGTCCCGGATCTCGTAACGTCGGTCAAGCAGGTTGATCACGTCGAGCCGCAGCTCCGTCGGCTTCCCGGCCACGAGCTGCACCCGCTGCACGGCCGATAGATTGATTGTGTAGTAGCCCGGCAGCGCGCGGCCGTTCGGCGTGTCCCCGCCCCGGCGCAGCCCGCTGCCCACGATGAGGTCGGTTGACAGCCGCGTCGGGAACCGGCTTTGCGGGTTCAGCGTGTAGGCCGCGCCGCCGGAGCCGGTCCAGCGCTGGTCATGGTCGAGGTGGATGTAGCGATGCGCGATGTAGTCCAGGTCGGCCTGGCTGAAGTTGAACTGCGACGAGGTGATGTTCTTGCCGATGCCGCGCGAGTAGGCGACGTTGCCGTACAGCGACAGCGGCCCGCGGTCATAGGTCGCCGACACCTCGACCCCGTGCTGCTGGGAGCGGTCGTAGTTGTAGGCGGTGAAGATGATCGGCGCGCCGAACTGTCCCTCGTCGATCAGGTTGTGCGCGGTCTTGAAGTAGCCGTCCACGGCGAGGGTGAGGCCGGGCAGGATGACCTGGCTGGCGCCCACGTCGTAGTAGTTGGCGCGCTCCGCCTTCACCGTCGTGTCGCCGGTCGGGTTCGCCGCCCCACTGGTCGCGGCGAACTTGCTGATCGTCTGGTTGCCGACCAGCTCGAAGGGCGGCGGCGTGAAATAGCGGGAATAGCCGGCATGCAGGGTCGTGCCCTCCAGCGGCGTCCACACCACGTTGACCCGCGGGCTGAACGCGTTGTCCTTGGCGTAGGCGTCCACCACGTCGAACCGGCCGCCGTAGTTGATGGTGACGGAGGGCAGGATGCGCCACTCGTCCTGGAGATACACGCCGTAGGTGTATCCGGTCTTGCCGGAACTGTCCTGGACCGCAAAGGGTTGGTCGCCGATCTGCGCGCCGGTGTCGTCCACCGGCAGCACGAAGGCGTTCGACTTCGCCACTGACCGCTCGGCCTGCGCCAGGAACCCGGCGCGGACCGTGTGGTTGGCGCTGACCTTCCAGCTCGCGTCGGTTTGGGTCCCGTTGGCCCAGCTTGACCGCGCCGCCGTCTGCGCGATGCCGCCGAACAGCAGGTCGCCCAGCGGGTCCGGCGTGTAGTACAGGCTGCTGTAGCGGGTGAACAGCGAGGTCTGCACGTCCAGCGCGCCGTAATGCTTCTGCAGCGACAGGATGCCGAAATGCGTCAGCTCGCGCTGGTGCGAGGTCAGGCTGCTGCTGTCGAAGTCGCTCTGGCCGTTGACCGTAAGGCCGAGGCCCGGCTGCTGGCCGCCGCGATTGGGGATTTGGAAATCGCCGTGGAAGGTGCCGGCGAGCAGGCTGATGCGCGTCGTGCCGTCCAGGATGCCGGAGATGTGGGCAAATCCGCGGAACTGGTCGGTCGTGTCGTGCTGCGCGTTGAAGCTGTTGGCCGGGTTCTCGATGCCGATGTTGCTGTGCAGGTACTCGCCGGTGACGTAGTAGTCGATGGCGCCCGAACGCCCGCCGTACTCGAAGCTCGGCTGCAGGGTGCTGCGCGACCCGCCGTACATCGTGAGGGCGCCGCCGGGGTCGGTGGTGCCGGACTTGGTGGTGATGTCAATAATGGCCGACTGCCGGAAGCCGTATTGGGCGGGGAGCGCACCGGTGATCAGCGACAGCGAATGGGCGAACCGGGTTTCCAGCGCCTGGCCGAACACGGACAAGCCCTCGGGCAGCTGCACGCCGTCCAGGCGGTACTGCACGTTGGCATGCTCGTTGCGGATATGCACCTGGCCGAAGCTGTCCTGCGCGACGCCGGGCGATTGCAGCAGGATCTGCTGCAAAGGCGCCTGGTCGCCCTGGGGCAGGGTTTCGATGGCGCCGCGGTCGAAGCGGTACACGGTGGCGCCGAGGCTGGGCTGGATGGCGGTGCGCGCGGCGTCTAGCCGCCGCGCGACCACGGAGATGTCGTCCAGGGCCATGTCGCTGCCGAGGTTGACGGCGGGCGGCGGCGCCGGGTTCGGTACCGTCCGGGACGGCGCCGAAGAAAGGTCCGCCGCCAGCACGGGGACGCCGACAAACGCCCCCAAGGCGCTGCTCAGCACGATAGCCTGACGCTGTCTCATCCAGATGTATCCCCAACACTGCCAACTGGACTGGGAATTTGATACATTGTGTCAATTCAGGCAATGCCATAAAGTGGAGCTTGAGCAATCGCCGCGCGGCCCTGGCAGCCGCCCGCGCAAGGGAGTCTGCATGTCGAGATTTGCCGTAATTGCCGTTTTGGCCGGAAGCCTGGCGTGCCTCGGCCCGGCCGCCCCGCCGGCGTGGTCCCAGGCGGCGCACGGCCCCGTGCCGGTCGTGGCCGCCGAGAACTTCTACGGCGACATCGCCCAGCAGATCGGCGGCCCCGGCGTCAAGGTGACGAGCGTGCTGAGCAACCCCGACCAGGACCCCCACCTGTTCGAGGCCAGCCCGTCCGTCGCGCGGGGGATATCGGCCGCCCGGATCGTCATCTATAACGGCATCGACTACGACCCCTGGATGGAGAAGCTGCTCGGGGCCGCCCGCAGTTCAGACCGAAAGACCATCGTGGTGGCCGACCTCCTTGGCAAGAAGCCCGGCGACAACCCGCACATCTGGTATGACCCGGCGGCCATGCTGGCGCTCGCCCAGGCGCTGGCCGACAGCCTGGCCAGCGCCGACCCCGCGCACGGGGACGGCTACCGGCAGCGCCTGGCCGTCTTCCAGGCCTCGGTGCAGCCGATCCAGGCCAAGATCGCCACGTTGCGGGCACGCCTGGCCGGCACGCCGGTGACGGCGACTGAGCCGGTTTTCGGCTACATGTTCGCCGCCCTCGGCATGGAGGTGCGGAACCAGTCGTTCCAGTTGTCGGTGATGAACGACACCGAGCCGAGCGCCTCCGACATCGCCGCCTTCGAGGACGACCTGAAAATGCATAAGGCCAAGCTGCTGGTCTACAACAGCCAGGCCTCCAACCCGGTCGCGGCGCGCATGGAAAAGCTGGCCCGGGCGTCGCATGTCCCGGTGGTGGGCGCGACGGAAACGGAGCCGGCTGGCAAGGGATACCAGGCGTGGATGATGGGCGAGCTCGACGCCATCGACCGGGCGCTGCCGAAGCCGCCCGCGTGAGCGCCCCCGCTTGAACGCCCCCGCTTGAACGCCCCCGCTTGAACGCCATCGAGTTCCGCGGAGTCCACCTGGACCTCGGGGGCCGCCCGATCCTGTCCGGCGTCAACCTGGACATTGGCGCCCGCGAGTTCGTGGGCGTGCTGGGGCCGAACGGCGCCGGCAAGACCACGCTGATGCGCGCGGTCCTCGGGCTGGTGCCGCCGAGCCGGGGCGTCATCCAGGTCCTCGGCCGCCCAGCGGCGCGCGGCAACCCGGCAGTCGGCTACATGCCGCAGGTCCGCGGCGCCGTCGCCAGCATGCGGCTCAGCGGCTGGGACTTCGTCGCCGGGGTGGTGGATGGCCACCGGCTGGGCCTGCCCATTATCGGCAGGACGACCCGGGCAGAGGTGGACCGGGCGCTCGACCTGGTCGGCGCCCGCGACCTGGCCCGGCGCCCGCTGACCGAGACCTCCGGCGGCGAGCGGCAGCGCCTGCTGCTGGCCCAGGCGCTGATCGGGCGCCCGCGCCTGCTGCTGCTGGACGAGCCGCTGATCAGCCTCGACCCGCACCATCAGCGCGGCGTGGTGGAGCTGGCGCGGTCGCTGCAAACTGAGCTTGGGATCACCGTGCTGTTCAGCGCGCATGAGCTGAACCCGCTGCTCGGCGCGCTCGACCGGGTGCTCTACCTCGGCGGCGGCCAGGCGGCGCTCGGCACGGTCGATGAGGTGATCACAGGTCCCGTGCTGTCGCGGCTTTACGGGTCGGAGATCGACGTGGTGCGCGTGAACGGCAGGATCTTCGTGATGTCCGGCCGTCACGACGCGGAGCGCGACGACCACCGGCACGACGCCCCGGCCGGCCATGCTTG
>JAABUS010005939.1_pt1 | contig 15429 bp, 13 predicted proteins | sample 5560161 | NCBI WGS metagenome assembly JAABUS01 (sample SAMN10711885, study PRJNA513376) | rock metagenome | isolation source: Antarctica rocks | place: Antarctica: Victoria Land, Trio Nunatak nord | collected 2016-01-04
CCCGGTCTCGCCCATGCCGGGGTCCGAGGACGGACCCCAGCCACCCGGTCGCTATTAGAATCCGATGAGGCGCTAGACAGGTGAACCCGGTTCATTCTAGAGACGTGACTACCCTCCGCATCATTGGCGATGTCCACGGTCAGATTTGTCCCGACAGCCTTTGCACCCGCCTGGCCCGGCCGTATCTAGAAATCATCGCTGGCGCCTCCCACTCGATTCAGGTCGGCGACATGGGGGACGGAGAAACGTACGACCAACTGGTCGCCAACGTCGATGTCTTTCGGCATCGCTTTTTCCCCGGCAACCACGACCATTACGACCGGTTGCCGGTACACAGCCTCGGCGACTTCGGGTCGGTCTGTTGGGGCGGGGTGGGCTTCTTCTTTGTGCGAGGGGCGGCATCAACCGACCGGGACAAGTTGGTCCGCCTTGGTCGCGATCTGGGGAAAACGCTCTGGTTCGACCAAGAGGAACTGACAGAGGACCAGATGAGGGCAGCGGAGCAGGAATACCGGCTTGACCGGCCGCGGGTTGTGCTCTCGCATGACGCCCCGACCGAGATCGCCAAGTTCGCCTGGGGTCACGCCCGTCAGATCGGCCCGCCAGATCCCGGAGCGGTGTTCCGCCCGTCGCGGACGAACGAATTGCTCGCGCGGCTGCTGGAGCACCACCGGCCCCGGCTGTGGGTGTTCGGGCACCACCACCGTAACTGGAGGTACAAGGAGGGCGAGACTCGATTCGAGTGCGTCGGAGAATTGTCATACATTGACATCGACGCGAACGGCGATGTACGCGGCCCGTCGGGAGCCACGACACAGTAGCAGGTTCCGTCCCGCCGCCGCATACGCTTCGGCCGGCGGGGAGACGCGGGCACCGTGCCGGGATCGGTGATTTTCAATCCCGGCCTGGGGACGGCTACGGTTGATCCCTTACGCTCGCCTCAACCCACGTGGCCGCGCCGGTCCCTGCTTGACCGGCCGTGGAGGCCGGTGCATGATCCAGGCCGTCGGGCGTCCCGAACCGGTCGGGTGGCCGCCGGCGTGAGGGTTCCGGAGATCGAGGATCATGAGACGCCTGGACATCCTGCGACGAAGCTGCTGAAGCTCGCGTGAGGCCCGCTCAGAGGAGGCCTTTGGCGGCATCGGCGTCGAGGAACCAGGTGACCCTGCCGGGGACCGATTGCAGGAGCGAGCCGGGGACGCGCGAGGTCATGGAGCCGGTCAGCGAGCGGGCGACTGCGTCGGCCTTGTTCGGCCCGAAGGCGAGCGCCAGGATGGCCCGCGCGGCCAGGATCGGGGCGACGCCCAGGGTCAAGGCGCGGGGGATGACCTCTTCCTCGGCGCCGAACTCGCGCGAGGCGTCGGCGCGGGTGATCGGGTGCAAGTCGACCAGGCGGGTCGGCAGGGCCAGGGTCTCGTCGACGGGCCGATCGGTGGGCTCGTTGAAGCCGATGTGCCCGTTCCGGCCGATCCCCAGCAACTGCACGTCGAGGCCGCCGTCGGCGGCGATCCAGCGGTCGTACTGGGCGGCATGGGCGGCCACGAAGGCTTCGGGCACGGTACCGTCGAGGAGGTGGGCCCGGTTCGGGGCCAGGTCGACGTGCCCGAAGAGGTGCCGGTGCATGTAAGACCGATAGCTCTTGGGGTCGAAGGGGCTGATGGGATAGAACTCGTCGAGATTGTACGTCGTGACGTCGGCAAACGAGAGCTCTCCCCTCCGGTGCCGCGCGACCAGGCTCGCGTAGAGCCGAACGGGCGTGGCGCCGGTGGCCAGGCCGAGGACGGCCCGGCCGCGCGCCCGGAGGGCCGAGCCGAGAGTGTCGGCGAACCGATCGGCGGCGGCATGGCAGGCGGTGGCGGCGTCGGCAAAGACGAGGATGGAGGCGCCGACATGTTCCAGGGTGCGGTCGGGGAGGGGAGAGGAGGCGGGGGCATGCATCGTGTCGAGACGCTCCGGGGGGCGCGGCGGGTTCAGAGCGCGGCGACGGCGCGGATGGACGCGGGGGATTGCCGGCCGCTCAGCAGGCCCAGGGCGACCTGGATCGGGTCCTCGGGCACGGATCCCGCCCGGGAGGGGTCGTACGACTCGATCTGGAAGAGCTCCACGCCGATGAACCGCTCGTTCGTCCTATGGGCACGTCCCGCCAGGCTATGCCCCTCGGCCCACTCGCGGGTCAGCGCGGCGTAGGCACGGCCCAGGTGCGCGCAGTATTTCGTGTAGTCGGTGAGCAATACTTGCGAGGCGTGGCAATGGATGGCCCACTCCTTGGTCCGATCGGCCTCGCCGTCGTAGGTGAAATAGGCGTTGGGCTGGGGCAGGGGCCCCCAGGGGGTCCATCCGGTCAGGACGAGCGTATCGGCGAGCTCGGCGCCCAGCAAGCCGACCGCCGCCAGGGCGCGGGTCATCCGGTGTGCCTGGTGCGCGTCGGTGGCGGGGGGGACGATCACGGCTCCCGGCTTCCGCTCGACGAACCAGGAAACGATCTTGTCGATATCGCCGGGCGAAGGCTGATAGCCCGAGGTCCGGTAGGCGTCGAGGTTCCAGCAGACGGCCTCCGCCCCGAGCACGTTGCACTCCAGGCGGAACTCCGACTCGCGCACCGAGACCTTCTTCTGGTCGTTGAGCCAGGGGGCGGCCACGTTGCGCTCGCCGGCGAAGACCAGGACCTCGACGACCGGGAGCCCCTGGCGGACCGCGATCTCGTGCAGCAGGCAGGCCGCCGTGATCGCCCCGTCGTCGGCGTGTGGGCAGAGCATGACGAGCGGCCGGGTCGGGCTGAGCGCGTGCTTGAGCGACTCGCGTATGTCGACGAGCTGGCCGTGCGTGCCCGAGCCCGACCCCGTCTCCAGCAGGCGCTGGAACTCGGGCCGCCAGTGCACACCGTTGGGGCTTGTGGAGGGTGTGTCCATGAGCGTGAATGTTCCGGCGACGCAGTTCCATCGTCTCGTCGAAATGCCGAGGGACTGGGCTTGAGCTATCCCAGCCCCGGGGCATTTCGGTCGGGTCGGGCCGTGGTCCCGGCCGCTCCGCCGACGACCCACTCAAGACAGGATTTCGGCCGCCGCGTCAAGGCATATTGACACGGAAAGTTCAACTTGATTTGATTTTATTGTGCGGTCTTTCTCGACGCGAGTCAACTCCTCCCATTTCCCCGGCCCTAAAAATGTTCGCACTTTCGGCGGCGACGTCGCCCGCGTGGTCGACATCGCCGCCCCCTACGGGTCAGATGTGTGGCTCCTCGAAGAGCCGGGCCCGGAAGCTGGACCATTCGGTGGCCTTGGGCTGGTCGTCGCCGTGTCCGGCCAGGTACTCGGAAACGCGCTTGTCGAGCAAGTCGAACCGCTCGGCCAGGACGCGGACGGCGGCCAGGGCCAGCGCCTCGGCGGCGCGGGGATTCTCCAGGCGCAGCCTCTCGTGCGCGGGGTGGTGGAGCGTCAAGGACCAGACGTCGGTCGTGGCCATGACCGAGACGCTCGGCGCCGTCGGTCGAAAGAACGACGTCGTGCCGAAGACGGCCGGGGCCGACAACGTGGCCACGGTCTCCTTCTTCCCCTCGGGGAAGACCCGCTCGATCGTGATGGATCCTTCGATCAAGAACGAGAGGTGGTCATTCGGCTGCCCCTGGGCGAGCAACACCGTCCGGGCCGACGCGCGTTCCTCGGTCAGGAGCTCGAGCAAAGCCCGCCGCAGGGCGGGATCCACGCCGGCCAGGAATGGCGCGCCCAGAAATCGTTCGGCGGCGTCTGTCGAGATCACGGGCCACTCTCCTCGAAACGAACAAAAGGCGGAACAGGCGGGGCCGGCACGCCCCCGGGCACGCAACCTCCGTGCTCGCTCGCCCTCTCACACAATCATTCTTATACCGCCTTGGTCCCGGCTGCAATCCGGAACGACTGTGCCGAAATGGCTGATTTTGCGTGCCCCAGGCCGCCCGAAGTCTCGATTTCGCCGGACACTCGGCCGGGCGTGACCGATCCCATAGCGAGTGGGGGGACGATGCGCCGACGATTGGACCCCTTGGAAAAATGGATGGGACGGTAACCCAAGGCGGAGGGAGTCGCCAATGAGACGGTTTCGAGACCTGTGTTTTCTCGGGCTGGTGCTGGGGCTCTCCGGCTGTGCCGGGATGCAGCAGAGGCTCGCGTCCCGTCCCCGGGATTTGGAGGGTTCCGAGAGCCGTTCCCTCGCATCACGCGGGGGCCGCCTCCGCCATCAGGCGGCCGAATCGCCCGGCCGGACCCCGCGGGAGCCGTCGGCGACGAAGACCGCCGCGAAGGCCGGCAGGCCGCTCACCAACCGTCCTCCCGAGGCGGTCTCTCGCTATTTCCCCGGCATGGATCGTCGGGGCGCGGGCACGGCCGGCGTCTCGAGTTCGGGATCGGGACCGGATGCGGCCCGACCCGATCCGCTCGGCGTCCGCACCTCGGCGAAGCAGGAGAAGGGGGATCCGCCCTCCCCGAACGAGGGGCTGAGGCGATCCGGGGCCGAACCCCCCTCTTCGCTGCCGGCGGCCTTGAACGTCTCGGTCCACCCCGATGATCCGTCGGGCCTCTACCCCGACGCGCTCAAGGCCGTCAAACCAAGCACGCGGCAGGCCGCAGGGCCTCCGGACGCCATGCCAGTTCCTGGGGACGGGCCCGCCCCGGCGACCCGGCCCGTCACGCTTCCCGAGCCGGTGGAGGCCCCGAAGGCTGGCGCGGAGACGGCCCCGACTCCCGCGGGATCGGCGGCCGTCGATCCCCCCCCGACCGGGGGGTCGATCCCCCGCGAGCCCACCGTGGTGGCCACCTCCGCATCCGCAGCCCCGGAGCTGCCCGGCCTTGCGCTCGATCAGGAGCCGGTCGAGCCGAGCCTCGGCGGGGCGGAGCAGTCGACGCCGGACCCGGTCCCGGTCCCCGACCCGGACTCGGCCCCGGCTCGCGGGGAACTCCCCCAGGCCCGGTCGATCGACACGGACATTGATGTTGACAACGACCCGGTCCTCGCCGGCCGCCCTCGGCTGCGCCTGGTCGCTCCGAGTGTCCCGAATCACCAGGATGCCGGCTCGGAACGGCCTCCCGATGGCGCCTTTCCAGCCTCATACTATGCCGTCGACTCCGAGACCCGGCCTGCCGTCGCCATTGCGAGAGTCGCGTCCCCGGCGCCGGCACGCCCGCGGCGCAACCTCTTCATGCGGCTCTTTCGCCGATCGGGAGGGCCACGCACCGACAGGGCCACGGACTCGTCAGCTCGGCCCGAATCGCGCGACCTCGCGCAGCGGCGGGACCTCGTCGATCGCGTCGCGTCCGACCGCCTCGACGAATCGCCGAAGCGTTAACTCGAGGTGCTCGGCGACCTCGGGATATTGTTCGGCCACGTCGTCTTGATCCCAGCGGTCCTCCGGCTTGCGGTACAACTCGGCGCGGCGCGGAGGATCGTCGGGGTCGGCCTCGACCGGGACGGTCAGGTGCCAGTGATGGGTCCGGATGGCATACTCCTCGACGTCCATGCCGAGGCATGCGTAGTCGCGGACCTTGGACTCCTCCCCGCGAATCAAGGGGAGGAGGTCGTGGCCGTGGGCCTCCTCGCTCGGCGGCAGCCCGAGCGCCGAGAGGATCGTGGGGAGCAGGTCGACCGTCTGGACCAAGGCCTGGTGCCGGTGGCCCCCGAACTGGCCCCCGGGGAGGCGGACGATCAGGGGCGTGTGGATCAGCTCCTCGTAGAGCCTCGGACGGAACCGGCGCACGTATCCGTGTTCGCCCAGGGGCTCTCCCTGGTCGCTGGTGAATACGAGCAGCGTGTCGTCCATCCTCCCCTGCCGCCTCAGGGCGTCGAAGAGCTCGCCGAGCCGGCGGTCGACGAGCGTGACCGTCCCGGCATAGGTCCTGCGGAGCCTGAGCAATTCGGTCTCGTCGAGCACGTCGCCCACCGCGCCCGCGGGGACATCGAGCAGGACCGTCACCTCTCCCAGGCCCATGTCGTCCTCGTCGTCCTCGACCAGGTCCCCCTCGTCGCCCGCCTCGAACTCGTCGGGGTCGGTGGTGGCGTAGTGGTCCCGGAATGGTTCGGGCGGGTCCCACGGGCCGTGCGGGCTGAACAGGTCGAGCCAGAGCGCGAACGGGCCCGGTTCGCTCGCCTGGCGTTCGAGCCAGTCGATGGCCGCCTTGACGGTGCGGGCCACCCCGGTATTCTCCTCCTCGGTGTTGGACTTCAAGGCGGCCCGGTTCCGCAAGAACTGCTCCCAACGCCCGGTCCAGAGCTCACGGTCGGGGTCATCCTCGGGGGGCAGCCTCAACCCCGGCTCGTCCCGGAGGCGGACCTTCCCGGCGCGCGGGTCGCCGGGGGGGATGAGCGGGTCGTAGCCGCTCCCGCGGACCCAGACGACCTCGTCGAACCCCCGGCCGAACCCCTGGCCGGCGTCGCGGAGCATTGGGACGTCGGAGATCAGGGCGGTGCGGACCCCCTGGTTCCAGAGCATGTCGGGCAAGATCGCCTCGTCATGGCGGAGCGGGGTCCACCCTTGCTCCGGGTCGGGGAACCCGTACCTCCCCGTCCACCAACTGCGCCGGGTCGGGAGGGTCGTCAGGTTCTCGGGATAGTGATGGTCGAAGACGACCCCCTCCGCCGCCAGGCGGTCGAGGTTCGGCGTCTCGATCCAGCTATTCCCATAGCAGCCGAGGAAGCCCAGGTGCAAGCTGTTGCAGACGAGCACGATGACGTTCATCCCCCGATTGTATCGCCCCGAGGGCCGGGCGTCAGCGCCGGGAGCTTGCAAGGACCGGCGGTGCGTCCCGCGGCAGCGTCGTCCTCCGCGAAGGTCCGAGAGTCCTTGTCGTGGGTCGCCGGTGGGGGCCCTCCGACGTGTCGACGAGCGTCCGGGGACAGGTGGGTCGGAGGTGGGTCGGAGGTGGGTGAAATCGGGGTACTGCGCGGGCGTCCTCCCGCGAGACGCCCCCTCGGTTCGGGTCGACTCACTTCGACACCGGGCGGGCCGCAGGACCATCGACTTCGGGCGATGCGCACGAAGGAATTCGCCGAGGCTCGCCTGCTCGTCCCGAGGAGTCTCCCGTTCCGGTCGGTTCGGCCAGGTCGATCCATCGTATGATGCGTGGGCCGTAGCGCCATGTCATGAAGAGGCACAGCCCCGTCGAGGCGACCAGCTCGAACACCTCGATGGCCATCCAGGTGAACAAGCTCCAGTCGGAGCGGACGAGAGATATCTGACTGAAGTCCCTGAACTTCAGGCCGAGGAACCAGGCCGAGGCCAACCCGAGGCAGGCCCGCTCGACCCACGTCGATCGCGGTCGGGCTCCGCGAAGGGTTCCGGTCACGGCCAGGACCAGCGGGGTCAACCAGAGGACGCGGAACGGCATCTTGAGGAGTCTGTCGAACAGGAGGACCCCCCAGGGCGGTAGCGGAAAACGATCCAGGACCGAGGCGATCCCCTCGTTTGCGAATGCCTCGGCCGGCCCCAGAGTGGCCCAGGCGACAGCGAGCAGGCCACCGATCGCCCAGGGTGCCAGGCGCCGGCGGAGACCCGAGGCGATCCTAAAGGCCAGCCCGGACACGACGAGTTCGATGAGCGTCCAGAGCCGGTACCGTTCGATGTTGATCTGGTAGCTGACCCGGCTCCCCGGCGCCGGCGTGACGAGGCCCAGGGCGGGCAGGCGCTCGAAGCTGAGCAGGAGCCTGGCCAGGCCATAGCTGAGGGCCAGGAACTCGGCGGGTCGGACCGGCCCGCCGTAGCGGACCCTCCGCGAGATGACCACCGGGATCATCGCCACGAGGCCCTTCTGCGCCACCTCGATGAGGTAATAGAGCAGGAGATGCCAGCGCGGCGCGGGAGTGCCCCCCCAATCCTGCTGGGCCGCCCACCCGCTGTACCACTCGAGTGCGGTCGCCAGCGCGACCCCCGCGACGAGGGCCACCAGGTCGGCGATGGAGTTGGCCGTCGGCTCGTCTCCAGGGCGATGGGGGCCGCCGCCTGGGTATGACAACACCACCTCCGATGGTAAGTATCGCATCAGGTCTACGTAAGGCACAAGCCTCCGTTCATACTTCATCCGAGCCATCGACAGTCCGGTCGTCCTCTATGGTTCATCCGGCGTAGCCGTTCACAGGTTGGCATTACCAAATCCAGCCAGTGAACAGTCAAGACGAGTTGTCCCCGAGGAAATGGGTGCTGCTAGTGTACAAAACAGCTTCTTGGGATCGACACGCGATAGCATTCACGGCGTATCGTGAGGCTCGCTCGTCACAAAACCTCTATCTTTCTAGTGTCCCCGGGGTGTGAAGGGCTACGCCTCCGATGCACGATTCCCCGAGGACCTGGCCCGGTCCCGGGGAAGATGTGGCGCATGTCAAACCGGTGTCGTTGGAAGTCGTCGCGGCCGGGGCCCAGGTCCTTTCGTCGCGCCGGCCGGCTCGATACCATGAGGGGCGAGAGCGGCCAGACAGCCCCTCGTGCGCGGAAGGGCTGGCGGCCGATGGACGACCCCAACTCCGGGAGATGCGACCCCGATGTCACGTTGCCGATCGCGACTCGCCTGCCGCCTGTCGCTGGGGCTTGCCCTGATGACGCTGGTTTCTCCCTCGCCTTCATCCGCCCAATTCGGCGGGATGGGCGGCGGCGGGATGGGTGGCGGGATGGGCGCCCGAGGCACCCTCCAGGGCTTCGTGTCCAGCACATCGGGCGCGCTCAAAGAGCCGGTCGCATTCCGAGTCTATCAGCGCGACCGCAACGGCCGGGCTGACATCCCGATTGTCGTCGGCGAGAAGATCGAGGACAGCTCGGTCGTCTCGGCCCAGCTGATCGACAGTCCCGGCCCCCCCTCCGATCCGCGGGTGAAGTTCGCCGATGGGAAACTGACGGGCTTGCCGACCGGCGGGCCCTATTACGTGGCGTGTCGGGTCGGGAAAGGACCCGATGCGCGAAAGATCAACATCGGCCCGATCTTCGTCGGCGATTTGTGGGTCCTGGCCGGGCAGTCGAACATGGAAGGGGTCGGCGACCTGGTCGACGTCACCCCGCCCGGTCCCAGGGTGATGGCGCTGGGGATGGACGGCAAGTGGGCCCGCGCCGAGGAGCCGCTGCACTGGCTGGTCGATTCGCCCGATCCGGTCCATTCGGGCGACCCGGCGACGCGCGAGGCCCGGTCGGCGGAGACGCACAAGACGCGCACCAAGGGGGCGGGCCTGGGCCTGCCGTTCGCCGAGGCGATGGTCCAGGCCACCAACGTCCCGGTCGGCCTGGTCGTCGCGGCCCACGGGGGCACGAGCATGGCCGAGTGGAACCCGTCAAAGAGAGGGGAGGGGGGCAAGAGCCTGTATGGCTCGATGCTCCGCCAGGTCGAGCTCGCCGGGGGAAAGGTCAAGGGGGTGCTCTGGTATCAGGGGGAGAGCGACGCGATGGGGGGCGCCGCCGAGGCGTACCCGAAGGCCTTCGCCGACTTCATCGCGGCCGTCCGCTCCGACTTCGACCAGCCCGAGCTGCCGTTCTACCTCGTCCAGATCGGCCGCTTCATCCACACGAGCGACCTCAAGGGCTGGAACGCCGTGCAGGAGGCCCAGCGGCTGATCCCCGAGCGGGTGCCGAACACGGCGGTCGTCTCGGTGATCGACCTGGAGCTCGACGACTTGATCCACGTCGGCACGCAGGGCCTGAAACGCGCCGGCGTTCGCCTGGCCCGGATCGCCCAGCGCGAGCTGTTCGGCCAGTTGGGGGGGACGACCCCCACGTATGACCGGGTCATCCGGGGGGCGAACAACACGCTCGTCGTCAAGTTCAAGGGGGTCAACCTCACCCCGGCGGGCGGCGGTTTCGGGATGGGCGGTTTCGGGATGGGCGGGATGGGCGGCGGCGGGATGGGCGGCGGTTTCATGCAGATCGGCATCAGTGGGGGCGGAACCCATGAGTTCGGCCTCCGGCCGGCGCGGCACATCGGCGGGTTCTCGATCCGCAAGGCCGACGGCTCGGAGATCCCACTCATCTTCGAGGCCGCCGTCGGCAACGCCCGCGACACCGTCGTCTTGAAGCTGGCCCGCCCGATCCCCGAGGAGGCCAACCTCTGGTACGGCTACGGGATGGACCCCTACTGCAACCTGACCGACGGCCTCGACATGGCCGTCCCGGTCTTCGGCCCGGTCTCGCTGGACGACGTCCGGTGATCTGATCCGGGGTTCTCGTCGGGGAGGGTCTCCGATCGATCCGTCCCGACATCATCTCGACCCGGTCTCGACACGCTTGCGTTCGCAAGACGAGGCCACACAACTCTGGAGGTTTCTACGCCATGCGCCGAGTCTTGCTCGCATTCACGACCCTGGCCCTCACCCTCGCGGCGGGCCTGGCCGCGCCCGCGGCCGACGACGCCAAGTCGATCAACCTGCTGATCATCACGGGCGACCACGGCCACGACTGGAAGGCCACCACGCAGGCGCTCCAGGACACCCTCTCGGCGGGGGGCCGGATCCGCCCCGATGTCACGACCACACCGGCGAAGGACCTGACCGCCGAGAATCTGGACAAGTACGACGTCCTGCTGCTGAACTACAAGGACACCCCCAAGGGGGCCCCCGAGACCAAGTGGTCCGACGCCAACAAGGAGGCCTTCCTCAAGGCGGTCAAGGGGGGCAAGGGGCTCGTCGTCTACCACCACGCCTCGAGCGCCTTCACCAAGCCCAACTGGGAGGAGTTCGAGAAGGCCACCGCCGGCGGCTGGCGTTCCCAGGGGGGCCACGGGCCGAAGCTCGAGTTCGTCGTCAAGAAGACCGACGCGAAGCACCCGATCTCCGAGGGTCTGCCCTCGCAGTTCGACCACGCGATTGACGAGCTGTACGCGAACTCGCTGATGGTGCCCGGCAACGTCGTGCTGGCGACCGCCTACTCCGACCCGGCCAAGCCCAAGGGGACGGGCAAGGACGAGCCGGTGATCTGGGTGAACCAGTACGGCGAGGGGCGGGTCTACAACAACGCCCTCGGACACGACACGACGGCGCTTGCCGACCCGAAGTTGAAGGCATGGCTGCGGCGCGGGGTCGAGTGGGCCGCGACCGGCAAGGTGGTTAGCGTCGTAAAGAAATAAGCAGCTCAGTCACATCACTTATAGGGATGGCCGACGAGCCGAGGCTCACTACTTCTTGGATGGGTCAGTGACGCCAAGTCGATGCGGCCATCCCATATGTTTGTGAAAAGCTAACAAGAAAGGGCCTTATGTCTGTCAGGTTCTTCTATGTGGATGAATCTTTTGATGACAAAAAGTTTTGCCTTTCTGCATTATCAATACGTCACTCTGTCTGGAAAGAATGTTTTGAGATGATCCGAGCCCATCGGTCGAATCTCAAACGGCAGCATGGAATTTTCATGAATAAAGAGGTTCATGCAAGGGATTTTGTGTCAGGTCGTGGCAGGATTGGCGACAAAGTAATTTCTAAATTCCATAGGTCGCAAATATTTCTGGGGATGCTGGAGCTGGTATCCAAACTTCCCGACGTGCAGGTGTTCAATGTATGTCTTGAGAACAAAAATCATAAAAACGTCCAGATGGATGCATGGGACCGACTGGTCAACCGTGTTGAGCGTACGATGAAAGAATTTGATGAACGTGAAGCTCGTACTAGAGACAAAACGTTGAAGGCAATCCAACCAAGGGTCACCGCTAGGGAGATGAAATATCTTGAGCGATGCATGAAAACTTATAGAGCTCGTGCCTTCATAATTTCGGACGAGGGGAAAGAGCAAGAGATCACCAAGGCTTTACGCAAGATGCGGGTCTTTAACCCAATCCCGTCGCAATTTGAGGCTTGGCCGGGTGGTGAAAAAACCAAAAATATAACAGCTACCCGCATTGTCGAAGACCCTACTTTCAAATCCTCGAGCAGGTCTTACTTCATCCAATTGGTTGATTGCATTGCCTTTTCGCTGTTGAAACGAGAAGTAGACCCGACTCCGAACGTCAAAAAATACAAAATCCATGAAATGTTTGAGACCGCTCTCAAAGATGTTTGCTTCTTGCCTGCCTCCGCGAAAGACCCTCTTGGAATTGTCCGTAAATAAAAACGGGCCCCCTTGTGGGGGGCCCTAAGCGCAGTCGGTGATCTGCCACTTACGGCAGGCCGACTACAGCAAAAGTATTGTGCGCTACGTGGCCGAGGACGTCAAGAAAAACTTACGAAATTACCAAAGTTTGAGCGTTGGCGTCTACAGGAAAATTTTTCCGGTTTTTTCTTGCCCTCCTGAGTGTATGTCTCAGGCCCCGGAACGGCGATGGCACCCGCGGGACAGCGCGACCTCAGCTCGGTCCACCTGACCAGGCACGCCCTGGGCCGGTTCGTCGAGCGGTATGGGGGCGACCCCGACGTCGCGGAGGCCTCGTTGCGCGCCGCCCTGGGCCGGACGCGGCGACTGGGCCGCAACGCCCGCAACGGTGCCATCGCCTTCCTGGCCCTCCACGAGGGCCGAGTCCTGGTGGCCATCGTCCAGGAGGCGACCCTCCTGACCGTCCTGACCTGGCCCCAGTTCGCCCCTCACCTGCCCGAGTTCGGCCGCCCCCGACTCCCCCGGAAGTGGGGCCGGGCCTTGCGACGGCTGATCGACCCCCCGGGCGAGTAGGCAATCCCGAGGCGTCCCGGGGGTGGTCCGATCGGTGGTTGCTACGGGATTTCGGCGGTCCTCAACCCCTTGCTCTCTTTCAACCTCATCAACTCATTCGGGTAGAGCGAGATGAACCTGGCGAGCGAACTGTCTCCTGCCTGTCGTGGAGGGTGCCGCCTTGGCGGCATATGTTTCGCTCAATAGTCTCACGGTGCCGTCGCGTGACGAGTCCGCCACGGCGGTTCCCGGTCCGTAGGCGGTCGGGACGGTCGGGGTTATGCTAGCGAGAGGAGGTGCTTATGAAGTTCAAGGTCGCGCTCTATCCCTCGGAAGAGGGGGTCGCCGTCTGCGTGCCGAGCTTACCGGGGTGCTGGTCGCAGGGCGAGACCGAGGAGGAGGCGCTGGCGAACATCGCCGAGGCGATCCGCGAGTATCTCGAAGCCGAAGTCGAGCCGGTCGAGGGGGCCGAACTGAGAGACATTGAAGTGGCCGTTTGATCATGCCCAAACTGCCCGGAATCAATCATCTCGATGCGGTGCGGGCCCTGCAAAAAGTCGGCTTCCGAGTCTTGCGACAGGGCAAGCATATCGTTATGACGGACGGCGTACGAAAGTTGTTGATCCCGCGACACAACCCGGTCAACGCGATCACGATGGCCGGGATTGTCCGGGACGCCGGCCTGACCATCGACGAGTTCCGCACGCGACTCCGACGGGATGGCCACGGTGTCATGGGTGAGCCGTGGGGTTGACCTGGATGGTGGTGGGCTCGGAGGGGAGGAAGACTTGGACGCAGATGAACGGGGCGAATCCGGTGGTCACCACGCACACGGGCTCTTCACCCGCATGCGTGAGGCGATGGGGACGGTCTACGGGGACATCGGGACGTCCGTCCTCTATACCCTCATGGAGATCACCAGGGAGACGGTGGCGCTGAAGCACCACGTCCACGGCGCGGAGTTGACGGCCCTCCTGGAGCCGGGCGGGCATCTCGTCGAGCCCCGGGAAGCCCTCGGCGGGCTCAGCCTCATCTTCTGGGCCCTGATCTTCCTGACGATCAAGTATGACCTGATCATCATGAGGGCCGACAACCGAGGCGAGGGGGGGACGTTCGCCCTCTGGGGGCTCCTGAAGGGGACCTCGTCGAAGATTTTCGGGATCACGCTGATCGGCTACCTGGTGGTCGCGGCGGCGGGCCTCCTCGCGGCCGATGGCGTGATCACGCCGCCGATCAGCATGCTGGGCGCCTACGAGCCGCTGGGGGAGCCCCTGGCGGTGGCGGCGACCCTGGTCAGCCTGTTCGTCCTCTTCAAGCCCCAGTGGCGTGGGACGAGCCAGGTGGGGGGGCTCTTCGGCTGGTTCATGATGCTGATCTGGTTCCCGTGGATCGCCATCAAGGGCATCCCGTGGATTCTCGGGCATCCCGAGGTCTTCCTGGCATTCGACCCGTCGTACGCGGTCCGGTTCCTCGCCAGCTTCCCCCGGATCGGCATCTTCGTCCTCCTCGGCGTCGTGGTCCTGGCCATCACGGGGGGCGAGGCGAAGTACGCCGACATCGGCCACTTCGCGCGGCGGGGCGAGGCGGAGGTGGCGGAGGGGCAGAGCGTCGACCCCAAGGATTCGGGCCGGGGCCCGGTGATGTACTCGTGGTTCGCCCTGGTCCTGCCGTGCCTGCTGCTGAACTACGCGGGGCAGGTGGGCTACCTGCTCGAGAAGGGGGTCCCGCCGCGGGCGAACACGTTCTACGCCCTCACGCCGAAGACGGGCGACCCGGACGTGGACCGCATCATCCTGGGCGTCGACATGGTGATCTCCGCCGTCGCCGCATTCATCGCCTCGCAGGCCCTGATCACCGGGATGTTCTCGATCGTCAAGCAGGCGATCGCGCTGGGGTTCTGCCCGCGGTTCCAGGTCAAGTTCACGAGCCGGGAGGCGGAAGGTCAGGTCTACATCTTCGCCATCAACTGGGTCATGTTCCTCGGCTGCGTGATGATCACGCTCGTCTTCCGGACGGCCGGCAACCTGGCCGCGGCGTACGGGATCGCGGTCACCGGGACGATGGGCATCACGACGCTCGCCTTCGGCTACGTCGCCTATTACCGATGGGGCTGGGGCCTCCCGAAGGTGCTGGCCGTCTGCGTGCCGATCCTGGCGGTCGACATGCTGTTCTTCGCCAGCAACCTCCTGAAGTTCACTCACGGCGGCTACTACCCGGTGGCCATCGCCGCGGTGCTCGTGATCATCATGCTGACGTGGCAGTGGGGCCGCGGCGAGCTCGCCAAGGCGTTCTACGCCTTCGGCGTGCAGGGCGGCAAGAAGGTGAGCTGGCTCGTCGCCCTCCGCGAGAAGGTCGACGAGATTCAGCTCTCGATCGAGGAGAACCTCCCCATGGCGAGGCTCCTCGTGCAGGGGAGGCGCAGGCTGGTCGAGACGGATCGCGCCTTCGTCTTCCTCTGCTCCCGCCCGATCCGCGGCCTCGACGAATACGTCCCGGTCTCGATGCGGGTCTTCCTCAAGAAGTTCGGCGTGCTCCCGTCCCACGTCACGCTCTTCCACGTGAAGCTGCTCACGGTGGCCGAGGCGGAGAAGGGGAGCACGCGGTTCGAGGTGTTCGACCTCGGCCGGAACATCGTCTCCATCGTCGGGACCTACGGCTACATGGAACAGCCCGACATCCGCGGTGCGCTCCGCGAGCTGCAGGGCAAGGGGGAGATCGACATCCCCTCGGAGCGCTGGATCATCGAGTCCGGGGAGGAGGAGATCATCACCAGCGACGACCTCCCGTTCCTGCGTTGGCTGCGGATCATCTTCTTCCGGCTCATCCTCCGCCTGTCCACGCCGGCGCACAAGTTCCTCGGCCTC
>JAABUS010005942.1_pt1 | contig 15416 bp, 17 predicted proteins | sample 5560161 | NCBI WGS metagenome assembly JAABUS01 (sample SAMN10711885, study PRJNA513376) | rock metagenome | isolation source: Antarctica rocks | place: Antarctica: Victoria Land, Trio Nunatak nord | collected 2016-01-04
GAAGAAGAAGCAGGAGGACAGAAAGAAGAAGAGTTTTGCGGCAGCAGATCACCTTGAGATGGCAATCGTCAGAGACCTGGAGGCCCTTACTAAGCAGGCGGACCAGCTGAGCCTTCTGATGAGCCTTCATGCGTGCCAACACGCCAGCGCTACGTACCACCATCTCCACTGTTTCTGAGTCCACCTCCTGCAGAGACGAAAAGAAATTAGTACACCTTTTGGCGTCAGCATGGCGGCATATGATTGCAGTACGAATGAGTGAGTGAGTGAGTGAGTGAGCGAGTGAGCGAGTGAGTGAGTGAGTGAGTGAGTGAGTGAGTGAGTGAGTGAGTGAGTGAGTGAGTGAGTGAGTGAGTGAGAGAGACAGTGAGTGTAGATCAATGTAACGAGAAGCCAAGTATTATAACGGGCTGTCCAGTCTACCTCCTGTATTGTATTATCAATGATAGCATGTAATGATGATGGTAATGCGTCAACAATGCATTACTGGCTCATAGTGAGCTAGATACGTGCAGGGCAAGTCTTGTCTCTGCGTGAAAACAATGGACTGGTGGAATGGCACATTATCAATGTAGCAAAGAGCAGGAGAAGGCAATTGCATCAACTTCTTGGGCATCCTTGTTAGTGCTCATGCATCGGCTGCCTAGAGCAGACATTTCATCAACTAGCGCATCCTTGTCAATGCTCATGCATCAGCTGTCATCAGCAAACGTTTCATCAACTTGTCACCTTTTGTGCTTCGCCAAAATACATTCAGCACCTAGCATAGGATTTGATCCGTGAGGGATTAGTGACATGTCACTGATGCCGCACTGCACAGCACTGTCAACAGAAACAGCCAAGACAAGTGAGCGATGAGTCACCTTCGGCGTGTGATCCAAAGGCAAGCAAGCAGTGAGTCACCTTCAGCATGTCATCAAAGGCAAGCAGGCAATGAGTCACCTTTGGCATGTGATCGGAGGCAAGCAAGCAGTAAGTCACCTTAAGCATGTGATCAAAGGCAAGCAAGCGATGAGTCACCTTCAGCATGTGATCGGAGGCAAGCAAGCGATGAGTCACCTTCAGCATGTGATCAAAGGCAAGCAAGCGATGAGTCACCTTCAGCATGTGATCAAAGGCAAGCAAGCGATGAGTCACCTTCAGCATGTGATCAAAGGCAAGCAAGCGATGAGTCACCTTCAGCATGTGATCAAAGGCAAAGCCTGTGATGGTGCTTTGAGCCCCTTCAGCAATCATCTTGAAAGCATCTTGGCTGGTTATGACCTTCAACATCCCTTCCTCCACAGACATGCACAGCATCTTCTCACCCTGAGGCAGGCTTGCTGACTCAATGCTCAACCTGATGTTCTTCAAATCAGCTCTGAGTAGATCTAGGCTGCGAGTGCACTTGCTGTCCTTGAGATCAAGACTGTTTTGGATGTCTGAGACTGCACGGCTCTGAGGCTGGGTTTTGCCTTGCTCTCTGGCCCACTGCCTCAACTCAAAGCTGGTTCTCTCTCGATCCTTGTCAGCTTGAGTGTGAGTCATGTTAGAACTGCGACTGGGATACTTACCCTGAGCTTTTGACTCACCACTGGCACTGTTTCTGAGCTCAGCCCAAGTCTGCTCAGGAGCCTGAGACTGAGTAGCAAGCTGGAACTCGCTATTGCGATGAGCAGCACTCGACCGAGTGGAGTTGGCGTTGAGTCTGATATCCTCAACCTGAGTCTTGCTCGTGCTGCTGAGCTCAAGCTGTGAGTCACTGGCTGTGGGACTGTTGCTGCCAGCAGTTCCGGGTGACTCAGCACTCAGCAAGGGGTGATTGGAGTCCATGCTGATCCTATCATTATCTGAATCATGCGCGCTGATCTGTCGCAGCCTGTACTCACCACGGCTGAGTGCTGAGGCGGCTGAGGCCTGAGGCAAGCTTGTAGAATGTGAGTCAGCAGGTAGCTGATGCTGATTCAATCTGCTCAGCTGTGCCAATGCAAGCGCCTGGTTTGTTGACTGGACAGACGCGCCAGGCATCCTGGCAAAAGCAAGAACAATGATGTCACTTGAGTGTGATGGACTGCAGTACGAGGGAATGTTGTAAATCGGTATTGGTACACAGTTTGTCGCACTACTTGGTCAGAAAGGGATCAGTTTCTATGCATCTTGTGTTCCTTCTGTAGTAAATGCTTGGCTAAAGCATGTGAAAGGCTCACCACAGTAGCATGGCATGATCCATGCAAAGGTGCAATCATCAAAAGGCGCTTGGCTAAAGCATGTGAAAGGCTCAACTTTCATTCATCCATCCATTCATTGGTACATTCATCCATCCGTCCGTCCATCCGACTTCATAGGCTGTTGGGGCCGAGTATGATGACTTCACCAGTAAGTTGTCATCGCAGACAAAGTCATCTCAACATTCCAAAGTCAACGCTCTAAGCCAAAGTAAAGGCTATGTGCTGAGTGTGGCACAAGGATACAAGTATTTACCTGTTAGCAAATCTGCTCTGAGCATGCAGGGGGGCAGCCTGCGCTGATCCTGCCTGAGCCTGAGCTGATCCTGCCTGAGCCTGAGCTGACGCTGGCTGAGCCTGAGCTGATCCTGCCTGAGCCTGAGCTGAACCTGCCTGAGCCTGAGCTGACACCTGCTGAGCCTGAGCTGATCCTGCCTGAGCCTGAGCTGATCCTGCCTGAGCCTGGGGTGCTGCTTTTGCCATTCCCATGGACTGCAGATAGGAACCAAGCAGTGGCGATGGTGCCTTAGCAGGTGCTGGAGAAGCTGCTGGAGAAGCTGCAGAAGTTGCTGCAGAAGTTGCTGCTGTTGGTGAAGCTGCCTGCAGGGATGAGGAGCGGAAGAGTGCTGATGATGCAGCTATGGTAGCAGCTGGAGAGGCAGCTGGAGAGGCAGCTGCATCTGCAGCTTGTACAGCAGGTGCACATGAGAAGGAGCGAGCAGAAAGCTGACAGGCATTGGCTGCAGCTGACACAGCAGGTGCCTGCTGGGAGGGAGCGGCCGCTCGGGAAGCTGACACAGCAGGTGCCTGCTGGGCGGAAGCAGCTGCTGGGGAAGCTGACGGCGTCCGTAATGACTCCTCCAGTGAAGCTCTTACGGCAGCTATCTTACTGTCCTCATTAGGGTTCAACAGGAAGGTAACCCTAGAGCTTGGACTGCTCGTCACCGTGAGTCTTGAGTGTTGAGCCACGCTGTGTCTGAGTGCAGCCTGACTGGGGTCTTGATGATTATGCTGAGTGCCCCCAAAGCGAGAAGCTACTGCAGCAGTTGCCTTAGAGACGTGCAGGGGCGCGTTGGCAGGTGCCTCAGAAGCTGCTGGCTTAGTCACAATCATGTCAAGCAAAACTCTTTTGCCGCCCTTTTCAAATATGCCCAGGCTGTGCGCGACGGCACTGGCTGTCATGTAGTGGTCGCCGGTCACCATCATCGTGCGTAGGCGGCCCCTATACATGCAAAGATTGCATCAGACATACAGGCACATGGATGAATCAGCAACAAACAGACAGCCATTCAGCGGTCCTTGCAGGTCCTTGCAGTGAGTCATCTGCAGTGAGTCTTCTGCAGGGAGTCTTTCACAGTGAGTCTTCTGCCAGGTACTCAACAGCTGCACAAAAGCTTTCTGGAGAAGAGTAGAATGCCCGGTGGCAAAGGAGCCCAGGCCCAAGATGAGATTGGTGATCTGGTCCCCAATCACCGTCCCCAAGCCCCACCCCATGGGGAAGGCCAAAACGTCCCACCCTTGAGCTTCTCCTTGTTACCGCCAAGACACCTGTTTTTCTTTTTCTTGCTCTTGCAACAGACTCTCATACACTCAGCAGCTGCAAAGCAGGCAATAGAACGAACAAGGAAAAGAGTAGATGGAAAAAGACAAAGGAGCCAGCAAAACAGAAAAGACAGAATTCTGGAAGGCAGGAACAGGAAAGAGAAGGGGAGAAAACGTCTGTTGGCATTGATGAAAGAACAGCCTAGAGGCGAGGTACTTTGGGTCTTGCCTAGGGGAGGCACTCCAATGATCGCATGGCATGGCATGCAGGATTAATCATATTAACACCCGTAATAATAATAATAATAATAATAATAATAATAATAACAACAACAATGATAATAATGATAATAATGAAGATGATAATAATGATGATGATAATAATAATGATAACGATGAACATAATAAAAACAACAAGAACAACAACAAGAAGAAGAATAATACAGATGAAGATGGCGATAGCTCAGAGCTGGAAAGTGTTCTGATGCAGCAGCCAGGCTTACTTCTTCTGTAGCTCTGCTATGGTGCATCCCGACTCGCCGCGAACCGGGTTGCTGATGACCATGAATCCCAGCAGCCGCACATCTCGCACGTTGTCCTTGATGTTAGCCAATGAAAGCTTTGCCAGGTCTTGCTTGCTGCTCACGCTTGCTTTGCCACAGACGACGCCCATGACCCTATACCCCATTGCAGCCCATGACAACATCACCTGCAGCATGAAGACAACAGTTACAACAATGCGTGTTGGAGATTCTGGCGCAGCAGCTACAGCAGCTGGGAGGGTAGTGTGAACAGTAAAGATTGATGCAATGCAGGCTGAGCCTGCAGGCCTGAGGTGCATGCTGCGCGAGTCAGCTCCTTCCAGACAGGCTTCTTCTGAGCAACACAATTATAATGCCAGGCCGTCTGATGAATCACAACTGGCTCCACACCCCAGACTGTAAGGTATAAAATTGAAAATGAAAATAGTGATTCAACTTTCATCTATGACCATCAATCATTACACCGTTGGTGGAAACAGTCCTAACACTGGCCTGCAATGAAGTCTGGCAATGATGCGCTTGTTGACTCAGGCAAGGGCATGGTTATCCAGACACTGAAAATCAAAACAAGACAGCTCAAAGTGCGCTGCTGTGTCACTGATATGACATAGCAAAGCACAGCACACCACGGCTCAGCGCAGCACAGGTACTTTGTCAGAGGGAACTGGCCTAGACTACCCTCATACCCAGTTGCTCACACATGGTGTCAGGATGGCAAAGTGCATCGACAACAAGACTGAGATGTGCAAAGCGTACAAAGCGTGCAAAGCATGCAGAGCATGCAAATCATGCAGAAACTGACCGGTACCCAGTTCTCAGGCAAGCGATTGTGAGCCACCAGCTGGATGACAGAGTGCGTTGACAAGGAGACCATAGCGTGCAAAGCATGCAGAGCATGCAAAGCATGTAGGTACTGACCGGTGCCCAGTTCTCAGGCAAGCGATTGTGAGCCACCAGCTGGATGACAGCATGTGGCGAGCCCTTGAGGAACACCTCTGCCTCTTCTTCTTCTTTGCCGGAGGCCGCCCCTCTAGCAATCACCCCAGACATCATGTGATCCGCATCAAATCCAAATCGATGCAGGATGTCCAGCGTGACAAATCTGGCAGGCTCTGATGGGTCTTGCCTCACTGGCAAGCATACAGTGTCGCGACCCTGCACCAGTTGGAGGCTGGTGTGAAGAAGAACACTGGATCAAGGAAGCTGATGCAAAAACCCAAGTCGTGACAAAGTCGGCCTCAGTGCCCGTTGTCTCAGTTTGCCAGCTGTCGCTCACCCTGCTGGCTGTGGAAATGACTTGCTAGCTGCTGTTAGCTGGTGCAAAAGCTTACTCATCGCTGCTGGAGACATGATTGGTCGTGGTCTGAGCTTGCTATAGTGGTCTGTGCCAGCATTTTTTGATAGTAAGAAGAAGATGTCTTGAATGAGGGCACCTCTGCTGAGACTCACTTGTTTCACAAATGACAATGACAATGATGATAGTACCAATAGTTCTAATAACAGCAACAATAATAGCAACTAAAACATTTGTGGGCTTTCCAGCTCATGACGTTTTAGGTATGTGCAGGACTCACGTGTTTGGGCAGCAAATGGGGCTTGATTGATTGCAAGTGATGGGCATGACTTTGGCTAGACATGTTCTTACTTCAAACGGTTCGTTGCTTGTGAACAAACTTGTTGCATTGAGAACACTGACTGGGAGACAACAACACACATTTCCTTGGGAACAGCAAAATGTCCTTCCCTTTGCTGAATTGGCGTGTTTCTGAATGCAGTGGAACATGTGGTGTGTCTGCAAGTGTGATTATGCCTTTGTGTTAGCTGGGGAGTTGGTGGGCAGTACATGCTTGGTGGTGATAGTCAACCTCAATGCGCCACAAGCCCTATGGCCATGCTGACTTCACACACACGTTAACAGTTTGCGTGACCACAGACCTTACAGTAGTTTGCAAGCCTGGAATTTGGTCGCGTTTCTCCAAAAGTATTGCCAAGTGATGGTTAATTGCAGATCCAGCACAATGTGTCATAACATGCTGTATGACATCCCATTGTATAGTAGTAAAATCGTATGATGCAACAAGGTATGTGATGTTACGCATTGTCACGTCTTTGATGCAGGCAGAAGGCAGACTAGCCTCATCAGAAAGGCAGCTTCTGTTGCATGCAAAAGGCAGATGATCTCACCAGAAAGGCAGCCTCTGTTGCAGGCAAAAGGCAGTTTGGTCTCACCAGGAAGGCAGCCTCTGCTGCGTGCAAAAGGCAGATTGGCCTCACCAGAAAGGCAGCCTCTGTTGCATGCGGAAGGCAGATTGGTCTCACCAGAAAGGCAGCCTCTACATCAATGAAGGCCCTGCGCTCATCTGCATGCCCACTCACGTTACGGCTGCCTACAGGCACCAGGTCATTGCACAGCGCTATGGACTTGCGCATATCGCTGCTCCACGCAATGGGTTCCATCTTAAGCCCACCCATTGTGCGGTCTTCACATGGCAGCACTCCGTGCAGCGAGCCCTGAACAAATACATCCATTGATGGTTTCATGCATGCATTCATTCACTCGTTCATGTTGTTCATTCGTCTGCCACTCATTCATTCAGTCATTGAATCAGTCATGCAGTCATGAACTCTGTTCATTTCCGCCCCTTGATTTTTTTGATCGTTCATGCATTCATGGAACCACAAGGCATTCATGGACCCACCATGCATTCAGTCCACATGCGTCTTCCTTCTACTTCAGGTACATGTAGTCCTGAGTACAGCCAGATGCTTCTTCTGCACCACTGCCGGATAGTCACAAGCGCAGTCGCAGGCAATGCATAGTTGGCGCTTGCATCAAATTCAAAGAAGTCCTCTGCCCTAAACCCTAAGATAGTTTAGCGTAAATCGCACAAGCCCTAAACCCAGTGATGCTGGCAACACATGACGTGGACGTCAATGATACTGCATGGCTGCTACATGACGGCGGCTGCAGATCACCTTGCCACTTACCACTCACAGTAGAAAAGAAAAGAAAAGAAAAGAAAAGAAAGGAAAGGAAAGGAAAGGAAAGGAAAGGAAAGGAAAGGAAAGGAAAGGAAAGACTAGACTATGAAAGACTACGCCTTTCAGCGTCAATTTAAGGAGAAGCCAAGTGTTTATAGCGGGCTGCCTAGGTCAGACAGGTGGTCCCGGTGCTCTTGTGTGCATGTAATGTAGCACATAGAGTTTGTGAGTTTCAGCATGTTGGAACACATACATGTATGCACACATGTATGAAGGTGAATGCACAGCCAGTCCCTTGCTCTTACCTCTCCAACAGTCAGGGTGCCTGTCTTGTCAAACAGAACAAGGTCCAGCTGTGCAGCTGTCTGAAGCTTCTGGGTGTCAGACACAAACACGGACTGACGCCGCAGCCGCATGACAGTCACCGCCCTAAGGATGACTAAAAAGGTCGCTAGCAGCGGTGGCAGGGCATTCAGCAGGGTGCCAAGCAGCTGAAGAAGAGCAACGCTGGCTCCTAGCTGGAGCTTGACTATGCCTGGTAGGTATGAGATGTAGATGATCATGTTGACAGTCAGGGAAAGCAGAAGGAATCTCGCAGCGTCCTGCATACCACAGCAATACTGTGAGTTCTGTTGTGTCTGGAATAACAGCATACTCTGACTGAAGCTGACACAGGGCAGCCCCCCCCCAGGACACAGGGAAGGGTCCCCCCAGGACACTGGGAAGGGGCCCCCCAGGACACTGGGAAAGGGGCCCCCAGGGCACAGGGAAGGGGCACCCTAGGTCACAGGGAAGGGGGCCTCCAGGACAAGCTTGAGAGCAAGGGCATGGACATTATGAGAACAGAACAGCAAGCAGAGCATAGCATGCTCGGCTGGAGGTGCAAGCATGACAGAACACAGCATCTTGAAAACCCTAAAACACAGCCTAAAAACCCTAAGATGCATCCTGAAAACCCTAAAACGCATCTTGAAACCCCTAAAATGCAACAATGTATCCTAAAAACCCTAAAACACAGCCTAAAAACCCTAAGATGCATCCTGATCATATGTCGAGCTGCTTTCAGCAGCCGTGCCAAGCAAGCAACTGATGTAGGGCAGCACAGCAGCTTCAGGTTTGAAAAGCCACCTTGAAGTCAGGCTCCCTCCACAGGGCACTCCATGCCTTGGCCTTGCTGTGGATGAGTGGCCGTAGCATATTGCCTGTGGTTGTGTACTCCCCTAACCAGAACAGAAAAGAAGGGTTATGCCATTTGACATTTGATGGACACAACAGGCCTGGGGGTGAGGTGTACTGGGGTTTCATGTGGGGGTCAGGCATGTCTGTGCAGCTGCACAAATCAGAAGCCTGACATGCAGTGTCAGGCGCAACACAGAAACTAGGGTTTGAAGATTTAGGTTTTAGGGTTTGACAGGATGACAAGGGCATGTTCTGCCTGCCTGTCTGTCTGTCTGTCAGCAAAGCATAGCATGCACAGTGTGGCGACAACAACATGTGTACAGCATAGAGATGGGTGGTAGATGGCTGCATGTACCCGACCTAAGAGAGGACATGTGTCTGATAGATGGATAGATGATAGATGCATGAAATCAGGAATGTATGGAGGAACAAATGACAGCATGAATGAACAAATGCTTGATGACAGCATGCACAACAGCAAGCATGTGTCAACATACACAGGACCTCCAGTGTGTGGTGGGTGAAGGTGGGTTTGTGTGTGTGCGTGCATGCGTGTGTGTGTGCATGACAAACCTCAGCAGGCACAGCACAACTCACACTGCAAGACGACTGTGCGTGACACTGATCAAGATGAGACTGTCAGTATAAACCAATCTCGCACACAGCTTGGAAACAGTCACATCTGGATGAGGCATAACCACAGCACAGCAGGTCACAGGTTTGTGTAGCCGGATCTGTATTTGAATTTTGAATATCTGTATTTACTCCGGCGGTTACTCCGGCGGTTATCCCGGATATCTGAGAATCTGTATTTGGGTTTACTCTGGCGGTTTGCTCTGACGCAGTTTTCATACGGCCGACTTCAGATATGCATGGGGTGAAGTACAACATGCATGGGAAACAGCACAACACCATATATTCTTGTCCTTACTGGCTAGTACTGGCTAGTCATGCCCTAAACCACAACAGCACAACACCACACCTGTGCGCACAACCATTGCAAGGGCTTCTGCCTGGTCATCGTCATCATCAACCCATACCTGCACATTATAACATAGAGTGAGGACCAATATAGCTGCTGCCAGTGCAGGATAATGGGTCTTGTACACAAGCCCCAAATTGACCAGTCAACTCAACACCTAGGAAGTCATGTGTGCCTTTGATTGCTTCTCATAACATCCTCACTAGCCAGGCAGGCTATTTTGTAGGCTGTTTGAGAGATTTAGTGAGACCTAGTGGAGTATTTGAGCAGATTTGTAAAGCGCTTGAGCAATTTTGTAAAGCGTCTGAGCAATTTCGTACAGCGTTTGAGCTGTGAGGCATTCTGCTGGCTTCTGCTTGCTAGCCAAGCAGGCCTGTTCTGCACCTACGCAGCAGCAGCACTGTACCTATACTGATTGGGTTGGTACTGGCACATCAATGTCCAACAGTTGTGGAAAAATTGAGGACCAGTTTTGGAACAATGAAGACCATTTCGAAACAAAAATATTATTCGAAACAAAAACATGAAAAATTGACTTTTATTTTTGATTCAAAAGAAATTCATTTGTAGTATGACAAAAATATCCATGGCCATGGTATTGTTTTTGTGATAAATGCTTCAGCAGTGTTTCATGAATGATGCAGACATCAACATGACACAAAGCAGTGTTTCATGAATGATGCAGACATCAACATGACACAAAGCTTGCCATTCTCTTATGATGTTGCAGTAGATTGGCACAGATGCTGTGTCCAGCACTGCAGCACACCAGTCCTAGGTGTAGAAACAGAACCTTATATTCCGAGACTCACAAGCAATGCAATCACAGATTATCGAAGTGTGAGTCAAAGATGTAATTGAGGAGATGCATGCAGCAGCTAAAGCAGCCAGCAATTGGTTACTGTTGATGTCCTGCAAGCAAGGGCAGGACTAAACCTTTTGGCATTGATCAAAGACAAGAAAAGAAAGGAAGGGGTCAAAAGAGAAAAGAAAAGAAAACAAAATAAAACAAGTCCTATGATACCTTGAAATCTGCAAGCCCAGACACAGTAACCATCTGCTGCAATACAAGGCAGAGAACTAACCTGCTGCACTGTAGAACACACATGTCACACAAGCTTACAGAGCCATGAAACACACATGTCACACGAGCTTACAGAACCGTGAAATACACATGTCACACAAGCTGACAGAACCATCATAACATATGTCACACAAGCTTACAGAACCATGACCCATGCATGGGGGGCAGAGGCTACCCACCTGCTGGACCCATGAGCCTGCATGGACTGTGGATGACCTATGCACATCTGGAATGTAGCACACACCAGCTGCCTGAGGACTCTTCCTGACCTGAGATGCCTGCACAACATTTCATTTCGTTTTATCCCTTAGAAAAGAAGAGAACAGTTTACGCTTTTCAGCGATCATAACGGGAGCCTCCTGAGGCGGCAGCCCTGAGGTTTGATGCCTTACAGTCTGGGGTGTGGAGCCAGTTGTGACTTGACAGACATCCTGGCTTGAAAGCACAGGTGTAGAGCATGAGAAGAATGTCTCACAGCTGTTCTGAAGGACATGCATCAGTTGTCTCTCTCTGTAAGAGGTGCAATGCTCATGGGCTATGCAATGCTGCCGATGTATGCTGCTGCATGGTTGGAACACAGCTGTCCTACCTCGCCTGACAACATGGACTCTTGTACAAGACGCAATCTGTGATGAAATGCAATACCCATGGGCTATGCAATGCTGACGATGTATGCTGCTGCATCTTTGGAACACAGCTGTCATACCTCGCCTGATAACATGGACTCTTCTGACAAGCTGTGCAATGCTGACGATGTATGCTGTTGCATTGTTGGCACACAGCTGTCATACCTCGCCTGACAACATGGACTCTTCTACAAGACATCTGCCCCTCAGCAGCACCATATCGCATGCTGCCCTGCCTTTCTGGACCACGATCACATCTCCTGGCACCAGCTGCTTTGCCAACAGCGCTCTGACAAACTTTTTGTGCACCACTGGCACCAGCTGGCGCTTGGTCAGCAGGGTGACTAATCGCATGCGCTGGCGATACTGGAGATAGCCTGAAGCTCCAGATCCGAATAGCATGGTGCCGAATAGCGCGGCTGGATATGAGTACTACTGAGCTCTGCTGACTGCATCACACAGAAGGCATTAGTGTTGACGAGTACAAGCGCGTTACATAGTTGTGCAGCCTTTACAAAGCATGCTTGTGCTTGTGCTTGGTCAGGCACTGTGGTTTGGCTTGTGAGTCCATCTGGATGATCAGCATGAGATCACATGCATGATCAGCAGGGCAGTATCAGCATGATCAGCAGGGAATTGCCTGGCTGAGCAGCAGGGCATTACCTGGATGATCAGCAGGGGATTGCCTGGATGAGCAGCAGGGGATTACCAGGATGATCAGCAGGGGATTGCCTGGATGAGCAGCAGGGGATTACCTGGATGATCAGCAAGGGATTCTGCAGCAGCGAAGTTGCAATGGTGGAGAGCCTAGGCCAGGAGACTGGAACCTGGTTTGAGCCATAAACCAGCACTCGCTGCCTCCTAGGCCAGCTCCCAACAGGGTTGAAAGACTCCCAAGAACCGCCATCTGCATACAGTATGTACGTTGTGGTTCAAAAATTACAACATGGTTTGGTAACTACGGCATGGCTCAGATCGTACGGCATGGCTCAGCGATTACGCCATGGTTCAGTAACTGCAGCATGGCTCAGTGAGTACAGCATGCTCAGTGAGTAAATGATGAAGAAGCAAAAGTACGGCTTGACAGAGGAGGCATAACAGAAGGCAGTGCATGCTGCTTGATGCATACGCCAGCGCTGTTGACACTCTGAGCCAGGAGCCAGTGGGATTGACAAAAACCCTGTGCACAGTGATCAATACACGGCAGAGGTGTGATGGGTGCCTGTGGCCCCACACAAGGCAAGTAATGGTCTGCAAGTATGACAGTGCATTGTGCTCCAGCCACGTATCCCTGGCCATCAGCCTACTGCTGCTTCATGAACTGCTAAGTGATGTGCATGTCGTGTGAAAAGCTGTGCACGTCTTGTGAAGTGATGTGCAGGTCTTGTGAAAAGCTGTGCATGTCCTGTGAAGTGATGTACATGTCTTGTGAAGTGATGTGCATGTCTTGTGAGGCAATGTGCATGTCTTTGGAAGTGATGTGCATGTCTTGTGGAGTGATGTGCATGTCTTGTGAAGTGATGTGCATGTCAGCATGCATGCGTGCCGGTGTATATGCATGTGTGTGAAAATACTTGACAATCACGGGTTCCAACCTTGGTTGATGGCTGCCAGGGCCTGCTGTGCCTGCTGCAACTGGTCTGGCAGGTCCATGGGCATACGTGGAACCCGTGTAAAGGCTCCTGACTCCCCAGAATACGCGTATGCATCTCCTCTGATACGCACAAGCAGAAAGCTGGCATGACCTGAGGCACTCTGCATGGCAGACCAAGTTTGAGGCCATGGTGCATGGCTGTTCTTCTCCATGGGTTGCATGTGGATTTTGCAGGAGGTGAAACAAGAAGAAAAGAAAAAGAAAGAAAAAGGCTACGCCTTTCAGCGGCAATCTAATGAGAAGCCAAGTATTATGCCGGGCTGCCCAGGTTTGGGGGAGGTGCATGAGATGGGGCTCTGCACCTGGAGGGCTCTGCTCAGTGTACCACATTCAAGGCCATGGTACATGGCTGTGCTTCTCTGCAGCAAGCAAAGGATGCGCGTGAGAAGGCACGAGACTTGCTTTCTGGGTCAAATATGCCCCATGAAAACCTGGCAGACGGCTTGTGTATGATGTTTTTATGGCGCTGAATCAGCTTTGGTACCTTGCACTGCTTGCAGTTTGATGCCTGTCTGCTAACAGCAGTCAGTGAGGTTGACAGAGGGCTTGTGTATGATGTTTTTGTGGCGCTGAATCAGCTTTGGTACCTTGCACTGCTTGCAGTTTGATGCCTGTGTGCTAACAACAGTCAGTGGGGTTGTACTGATCCTCCCAGTTACCCTGACACCGCCCTTATGGGTGACTCATGCCGCCCAGGTACATGTGCAATGACAATGCAAGGATACATCTGACATGCAGGCCTGACTAAAGCCCTCCGAGCTGCCGCCTCAGGAGGCTCCCGGTATGATCACTGAAGAGCGTACACTTTTCTTTGTCTTTTCTGTCCTGGATAAAGCCAAGTTTGCATACGCTGTATTGAGGTGGTGATTGCCCCATGCCCAAAGGTTACTTGATGGGATGCGTTACATTGCTTATCTTTAGGACTCATCAGGGGAGTCAACACACAATAATTGGAAAATACACATGTCACACAAGCTTGCAGAACCATGAAATACACATGTCACACAAGCTTAGCTAGAGGCAATAGGAGGAACAATGGGGCAGGCTAAAACAACTTCAATAACTCTTGATTCCTGGGCAGCCCGGTATAGTACTTGACTTCTCAATGAATTGATGCCAAAAGGCATAGTACTTTCTTTTCTTCTCTTACCTGATGGGTTGTTGGTCTCCACCAAGCTGTGGATGGCTTCCGGTGACTTCTTTCCACCTTGCAGAACACCTTTTTCCCATCTCCTAACTGCAGCCGTGAACATGAGTCGTGAATGGGGCATGAGGTGGCAGGGGGGGGGGGGGAGGGGGCTTGGTGAAGAGGGTTGTAAAGGGTTGCAGAAGATGTCTATATGAGGTGTCAAGCATACGCTCGGTGGGCCCAACACAGCACCACAGATGCCAGCAAATGGTGTTATGTGAGGGTGGATTGCCAACATTGTCATGAGGCAGGTAAGTTGTGCATGCTTGACAGGTCATACAGAGAGCCATGCTGTGAGCGCTGAACCTTTGCAGCCAATAAGCTGCACCAGTCACAAACATTGCAAGGCAGCAAGGATTGCGCTACCTTGGCAAGGACAAAAGTGGCATCACTTGGTGAGCAAGGCTTGAGTGTGAGATACAAAGCTGTTTCTGGTACAACTTTGGTCAGTAGCCAAGTTGCGCCTAAGGAGCAGATGACAGAGACACCAAACAAGGTGCGTTTGTGAGGCGCAGGTCTGAAACCCTGGAAGGACTTGATTACCTGCAATACAACCTGCCTGAATGAAGAGCCTGGATCAATGTCAGGACTAGACTGCTCAGACGAGAGACTTTACCGGCACATTGCGTTGCTCGATGTGTTCAAATGGCATATTTGTGGAAAGGCATGCCGCTGAGGGACCCCAGACCTTCCTTGTTCAACAGAGCAGAGAACAAGCTGATGCACGAAGACGACGGTGACCAAACCTACAACCGCAGCAACAAACGGGGGAACCGTTTTGTGCGAACTCGTTGAGTCAAGCTTCGACAAAGGTCAAACATCAAGGCGGGCTGCAAGGTCAGGCAGCGCACGGGGCTGACTAAGTATGCAGGACAAGATTGTGGATGGACTGCGACCATAACAAGACCAGAACAACACTGCCACATGACTGTGCAACCAGTCCAACTGGCGGGGATCTCGCAGATCTTGTACGACGACTGTTTAGTCACTTGCTCGCAGCAGAATTATGGGGCAGGATCGCAGAATATTAGTAATTATCGCAGAACCGCAGAATGCCCGCAAAATAGGCAGACCTTCGTCATTTTTGCTCTTTCATAATTCTATTTATTCTTGAATGCTGTACGCACCTATCCTGGAAGTTACAGCCTCAATGGAAATTTCACGAGAATCTGTGAAAATGACGTGAAAAGCGAAACAATAAGCTATTTTCATCCGAGATCTTGTTGTATGTCCGCGTATATGCTGCTCAGAACATGGTTTGGCGTGCTGGTAAGGTTCGAACGTGGTTCGTTATATGCAGAATATCCATTAATGCTTTGCAATCTTCTCTATTGTCCTCTGTACAAGTCATCGCACAATTCAAAAGCGCAGTTTCGACGCAATGTACCGCAGAATCCGTCGCAGAACTGCCGCAGAATACAAGTAACAATTG
>JAABUS010005943.1_pt1 | contig 15412 bp, 23 predicted proteins | sample 5560161 | NCBI WGS metagenome assembly JAABUS01 (sample SAMN10711885, study PRJNA513376) | rock metagenome | isolation source: Antarctica rocks | place: Antarctica: Victoria Land, Trio Nunatak nord | collected 2016-01-04
GTGCTTTCCAACGCTATTTGGCTGCTTGAGATCCTGGGGTTCATTGGCGCTAATCACATCAGGGATGGTTATGTCTGCCTCCTTCCACTGTGCACACATCTCTTTCTCCTTCTTCTTGTTTTTCTTCTTCTCCTTCCTCATGACATGCTGCTGGTCTGCTGTTTGCTTTGTTCCTGGCGCTGACTTGTCCACTAGGTGCAGCTTTCCCTTCACGCGGCTCCTGAGACTCTGGGCAGCAGTAATGGCAACCATGTCGACCATTTCTTTCCCGGAGCTCTGTCTTTTCTCTGTTTCCTTGCTTTTGCGCCACCTTTCTTGGCATTTGAAGTTGGCAAGTTAGCACACCTGCGTGCTGTGCTGTTCTTTTCCCTTTGGCAGCTCTGTGGCCCTGCATAGTAAATTGCATGCTGCTCTCCTTGATGCAAGCTTGTAGGTTCTGTATACCTTCTCCTGCAGCAAACACCCATACTGCCTGTTGTGAATTTGACTGGCGTACCAGCATTCTGAGTACTTTCACAGCCGCCTCAAGTCAGGTGTGTCGTGTGCAGGCATACCCACCGGCAGCAGACATATGAAGTGCCACAGCAGTTTGATCGCTGCCTGTTGCTCTGCCACATCCCTCATGTCCTGAGGTCACTCACATATTCTGATCAGCTTGCATGCAATGTGTGCAGGAGTACTCACCAGCAGTGGACATGTGGAGTATGGGCGTGATCCTGTTCATCTTGTTGTCAGGCTACTCCCCCTTTGATGATGAGAATGATGCCGTGTTGTTTGAGAAGATCAAGAAGGGGGAGTATGATGCAGATGACCCAATCTGGGACCAGGTTTCCCTGCCTGCCAAGGACCTGGTGGTAAGGCCCAATTGGTTCACTCCCCTTAGGGTCTACAAATTGCTTCTTAGGACTTTCCAGGGCTGGCTTAGGGTCTGGCAGTTGGTTCTTGGGACTTGTTAGGGCTGGCATGAAGAGGAGTCAAGGAGTCAGTGTCTCCTCAGTCCTGGAATTTCAGCATCAGGAGGGATGCTTGTTTTCATTTGTCAAGAGGTTGTCAAAAGTCTTGAAAATGTTCTGCAGAGACAGGCTCCAGTGCCTTGCAATTGGTTTGATTTGCACTCTAGGCTTAATTCAGTGTCCTAAAAGTGTCTTGAGTCAGGTAGGAGCTGGATATTGCAGCCCACACTCAGCCAATCTCAGCTCAAAATCACCAAGCTCTTGCATGCAACTCAGCTTTTGCAACAGTGACTTCACACAGTGGGGCATCATGGCATACTGTGAACCAAAGCGTCATCTGCAAGACATTTCCACGACAATTTGTAGGCACGTGACATTGCCGTTCAAGCTTGATGTCAGTCAACATGCAAAGTGTGTGCATAACCTGGCATGTACGCCAGAAGGCTGCTTGGCGATGCACTTGCTGTGTGGTGCGACTTCTTATGCTGTCTATTACAACTGCCAGGTGTCTGACTCTGACTGATTTGGAATGCAGGCTCGTTTACTGGTGGTGGATGCCAAGCATCGTCTGAGTGCAAAGCAGGCCCTGCAGCACCCCTGGATGCAGGTCAGTCCCCCCCCCCTCGACCCATTTTAGCTCTGTGCTTCCCCTGTGAACACAATGAACAGCATCTTGACTCCAAGTTCTTTTGACTTTGTTTGGGTGAATTAGCCCTTATGTCAACCCAGCCTCTGTGTGGTACATGCTGGTTGTGCAAAGGCATGACATCAGCCTCACGATGTTTGCATAGCCTTTTTGCCTGTGAATTGAGAACTGTGTTGTGTTCATGTGGACATCAAGATGCATGTGACATGTTACCTGCAGGGCCATGCTGCGTCAGCAGACCTGCCTGTGACCCGGGAGAACATGCGTGAGATGTCTGAGAGGCGGGCATCGATGCGGGCATCGTTTAGACAGGCTGCTCCTGCTGATGCTGCTGCTGTGGCATAGGTTGCTGAGTTTGTGGTGTGAGCACATGCTGAAATGGCCTTGTGTTGTGTATGCAGTCCTGAGGGCAAATGAACATGCCTGTATGTGTCGCAGAGTACTTTTTTTTATATTAGCAGGCAGGTAAAGTATGCTGACGTGCAGACTTGTCCTGCACGTACCTAGCTCATCATGAGCTGGAAAGCGTTTTAATTATTATTATTATTATGTACATGTATGATGCAGCGCTTGCAAATGTATGCTGATGCTGGTGACCAGGCTGCGATGCAATGTCAAACCGCTTGAATCATCACGACACTCTTCATGGCCCTGGCACAGACGAGGCCAGAATCCCAGATGACTCATAGGGGTCTTGCATCCAGAATCCTTTCCGGTTTTCCCGCTATTCATCATCTCGATGCCGCGCATGCGCTTTAACGCTCTCATGGCGCTCGCGTGCTCTGTGTCGCGGGATCCAGGATCTAGTGTTCCGCCCAAAGCCTTGACAGGGACTCGTACTGCCTCGAGCACAACATGCTGTCGAGATGGCAAACACTTGTTTCCGTCTGGACGCTCACGCATGTTGCGCAGACGACATCACGACACATTACGCATTCCAGAGTATCAGTGGTACGCAATGATCGCAACATGGCGTCGCGCATGCTCAGCCTGTATCCAGCTGTTACAGTACTTTCACTGACTGCAGCAACTGCAAGCTGGCGGCAGCTCCGAACACAGACACGACTCTGCGGTTCCTTCAACACATGAGGTAAGACTCCGGTGTAGATGCGCGATCACAAAAAAATTGATCTGCCAACTCCGTTCACAGGTGGCCAAGCAACAGAGCTTAGGTCACCTGAAGCGTCTGCACGCACAGCTGGTCGAAGCTGAATGCGCACATCGTTGCGCAGATCATACTGACAGGCTATTGCATTCACATGGACATAAGTATCTGTTTCGGAGTGCAGTGTGCTGGCAGAGGCCACTATGGGCTCTTATGCACATTCCACCACCTGGTCTTGTGGCAGAAGCAATTTTACTACATTACCACAGGTCGTATTTGATGCCATGGGATCATTCCAAATGGATAAACGCATTATTTCAGTTTGTGCACAGCTTTGCAACTCCCCATGTAATTTGACTCTCCTGTTGACCTTGATCAGGTGCATTGCTGCAAACTTCAGCCTGTCAACGTCCTGCTGAACATGACTTCTCATACTCTATGCGCCTCACACTGCTGCAAAAATATTGAGTTGCATGCTGCAGCAAGATAGCACTAGCTAGCGCTTGCTCATTACCAATTGCATGCAGTGTAACATATGCCTTTGCCATGCTGCAGAGGACATACGCATACCTGAGGTCAGAGAGGGATGGCACATGTGGTGGCACCCGTATGGCAAGGCCATGCTGCCAGAACACATCACAGTCGTCCACCCTTCTTCTTTACCCTGGGCTTCAGACAGCTACATGATGTATTTAGATCAAGCCCTGATCTACAACTGGCTTGACCAAGCCAACATGTACCATGTGATGATGGAAACTGGGAACTTCATCTATGCCACAGCATGCAAGCTGCTGGGTGCTTGCACACATGCTACAAGTCACTACCAGATCCTGTCAACGGTGAGCATCAAGTACAAGCTGATTGCAGGTCGTGCCAGATGTAATGACGCTGCTGCCAGCTTTTACATTTCCAGAATCATTTGTTCAGAAACATTGAACTGTCAGCATAAAGCACAGCTTTCATTCAAAAGACAGCCTTGGTGTAAGGTCAATGCATGCATTTCACCAATACCTCTGTCATGCAATGTTATGATATGCTATACAGATGTTGCGCTGTGACATTGTCATCATTCACTGTGTGATTGGCTGCTCCAGATCTAGCATATGCTTCGCTGCTGGCTCAGCTGCTGTCATTTCCTCAACACATATCACAGACCTGATCAAATAATACCTGCCACAAAGCTGTATTCATCTGAGCTAACAGATTTGATGTGACCAGGAGCAGGAGAGATGCATGATCCGTATCTACACCATGCACTGCCAAACAACATTGTTCTTTTCGACGTTGCATGCTGTGCATGCTGAACTGCGCATATGCTCTGATGCAGGGCTACTTCCACTATGGTGAAGACAAGGGCTTGCCAGCTGGGCACGAATCCCTGAAATGCTTATCCAGCAAGCTGCCTCGCTGGATTGGTGATGCACATTGGGATGACAAGGTGAGCATATGAGTCCAAGGATTATATATTCAACATTCAGACAAGCCGTTTGACTTTATCCGCTGCTTGTAAATGTAACATCAAGCATCACAAGCAGACATTGCACTGCTGTGGAGTTGGGCTTCAAACTAGGTGAAGTTATGTACTTTGCATGCTTTGAGCAAGCATGATGATGATGTGCACAGCCTAGTCACCCATCATGATCAGACGCCTGAACAGTCTCGTGATTATCATACCCTCCAATACACCCAGTATCAAGACAGCAAAGACAGTGGCTACGTTGACAATTGGTTACACACTTTGAGTCAAGGCATAGTGCGCAACATGCACTTTGCAGTACAGAGGACTCTCAGGATGTCTACTGCTTGAGCATGCCACCGCCACCTTTGGTGGACATTCCTGCAGGTAGTCATGATTGGCAAGACGGCAGTAGGCATAGGCGTGCAGTGTGAAGATCCCAAATGTGAATGGGACTCAGTTCCCTTCATGCAGAGGAGCTACACTTCAGGTCATCGCCAACTCATGCTTGAATGCCTTGGAGTCGATGACTTGTTGGCAGCACCATCCCAGCAGGGGACCCATGTGACCATTGTGCAGCGGCTGGTGACAAGTGGCAGGGCCATGCTGAACATGCTGGAGGTGCAAGAAGCGTTAGAGGGTACTGGAGCTGATGTCCACATTATGAGCCTGGAAGGTTTGCTCTTTTGCTTCCTTGCTGTCTTCAGGGACTTGAAAGAAGACTCCCTTACACAATAGATAAAAAAACCAGATCTTAGTCTTTTGATGTATTCCACCAAAAACAGAAATGTAATGAAGGAAGCTGTTTCCGATAACATACCAGATTTTAGCAATAACGGATCCCAAAACTAGTTTAGTAGGGCAGAGAGTCATTTGAGCGCATGTCAGCATTGTAAAACAGATGGTCATATCGTGTATAGTCTTCCACTCAGATTGCCCCAAGGTGTTGGTCTGTCCAAATGCACAGCTGTCCATCTTACCTGATCGTCTTTCAGACCTACCATCGGGTCAGTGAGACACACAATGCAGCAGCGGTGCAGGTGTGATCCAATCTGGTGTGCTCTCTGTCAGCACAATTTGGCTTGCCATGTGACCCTACTACTGCAGGAGATTGCCACTCTGCTTGTTGATGACACGCTTGTCATGGTCATGCTTACTGATGAGACTCTAATGACATGTGTATCGTTGGCATTACAGAGTACGTACATTGGTATGCAGGGAAGACCCTGAAGCAGCAGGCTGAGGCCCTGGCTAGCTCCCATATTTACATTCTGATTCATGGAGCTGCTATGGCCTTATACATGTTCCTGCCCAAGCATGCTGCCATCATTGAGGTACAGTCTGCCATCATGATAACCTTTGCAATGCTGTTCATCAATGTGCATGATGATTTTTCACTGCTCTTGTCAGCTTGTCTTGTACAGCTCTGTCCTTCAACTGTTGGAAAAATTTGTCCCCTACGACACACATGTGTTCAACACAAACATGATGACCTGAGAGATGTTTTGCATGGCTAAACACAGCCGTTTGCCCGTGCCAAAAAAACGCTGGAGTGCTGCGACAAGCACTCCAGCGTTGTGGTGCCTATGCAAATCCAGCTGTGCTGTGCTGTGCTGTGCTGTGCTGTGCTGTGCTGTGCTGTGCTGTGCTGTGCTGTGCTGTGCTGTGCTGGGACCATTTTGACAAGCAGAAGGTCATTGTTGCCTTGCAGATGCAGCACTACTATGCATATTCAGCAAGCTTCCCTGCAAACCTGTACCAGAGGACTGTTGCCATGTATGACCTGGACTACCATCATGAGGTTTACATATCTCCAAGGTCCCAAGACATATCTCTGCAACAAGAAAGAGTACTGGTACAGGATGCACCTATCTGAGTAGCTAATCATGTTGCGCTGCCATGAGCCTTGAGTCATCAGCCTGAGATGTCAAGCACTGCACAGCACTGCCTTGATCTGTGGTCGGGTGGAAGATGACACTATGAAACGCGCAACCCTGGCATGCAAGCTTGACTTGAGTCAGTACACCATCTGCTTGCGGATTCTCAGCATGTGACACTCTGCATGCTGAAGAATGATATGCTGAACAACCTGTGTTGACCATGGCTGGTTGGTGCCTGTTTTGCAGAGTGACATTGTGTACCAAAATTTGACGGCTGAGCAGCAGCTGCTGTTGTGGGAGCAAGGTGTATGCCCGGGCGATGAGGTATGCATGATTCCCAAGCAATGCAAGAGCATTGCTTTGTCATCATCACGGCCGACACGGTACTGGTGTCTGCACATGCTTCAGCATTGCTGACAGAACGCAACTTTTCATATGCAGAGGCAGGAGTACCATTCAGCATGGCACTTTGACCATGATAGCCGCATGTGCGTGCTGAACCACCTGCATTTAAAATCATTCAAAATCAAGCTTAGTATCTGGTCACTTCAGAGCTGTGTTGCAATGCATCACATTGTTCATCCAGCTTGACCAGTATAAGTACCCGATTGCTTCATGGCAGCAATGGAAGACAAGCAAATAATGTGAGTCTGCTGATGGTGCACAGGACGATCTGATGAGTCATTGCGTGACTAAGTGGATTTTCACGGCCAACATGATCGTGGATGTTGATGAGCTAAAGCAGGTGTACCTCAACAGCTGGCAGTCTCTGCCGATAGGAAACTTGCTGACATCAAGCCAATGACAGACAGTCCTTATCAGACAGCAAAGGTTTGTTCTGATTGGTCAAAGCTGTGCAGCAGCCACAACCAAAAGCGACTGTGATAGTGTACGGTGCTTGTATCAGCCTCAGCCTCAGCCTCAGCAGCAGCAGCAAGCTATGTTTCCAGATTGTACAAGCAGTGGTGTCAGCAGCAGGATACTAAACCAATTTGCTTTCATGGGCACAGGACTATAGGTCTGATGCTTGGCCGCAACAGCAGCTGCATTGTAGACTGTGAAAGGTTTTTTGTGTGATAATCATGTTGTAGTCTGGTGTGTGAGTTATGTTATCTGCTTGCTTTATGAGTCCCTCTCTTGTGCAGTATAGCCATTCAGTGATAGCTGGGCCCTGTATGTCCTCAGCACTGTCCCCACACAATAGAGGTTCCAGCCCGAGCTTGAGCATAGAAGGGAGTGTGCCCCTTGACAAGTCAAGACATGATGTTTCTCATTGATGCAATCATGTACGATGCAACCCATAATATTCACACATACAAGGCGCTCTTGCACGTGCATGACAAACCTGTAAAAGCCTTTAATTTGAATTCAATTCAAGCAACCTGGTGAGAAGCTGATGGCTAGTCTCCAGATTGTAGCTCGTCTAGAAAGACTTCATGAACGAGCTATTTATACACACAGGAAGATGCAGTGCCCTGACAGCTTACACTGGGTGGTAACAACAAGTAACAGAGCTGACGCTTTGTTTTTCATGCTGTGATACCGATCCCATGCTGACACGCAGAGGATCAAGCAGTGCTGACTCCTTGAATGGCACAGTGTGCTGGTGCTTGCACACGTATAAAGCAGTCAAACTCGATCGGAAATAGTCTTGCTGGAACTGCTTACAGAGCACGTGATTCTTAGACTCTGGTGTTCACGGCATGGTGTCATTACCCTTGTTTCAGACACAGCTTCAAGCATACAAGGCCAGGCACCTCTCGAAAAGCCAGCATATACAGGTGAACCACAACATCAGCACAACCGTCAACTGAGCAAGGACCAAAATTTGCAACTGACTGCCTCTGGGACAGTCTGCAGGCAGCAGCACCACTTACTTTCATGGGCTCTTTTCCCAGCACAATCATAAACTACTACTGCAAGATCAACCCATGATATACATGCACTTGCGTTACTAACTGACACCTCTCCTCATAATTGTGGAAAGTTTATCCAAAACTGCTTGATCTTGACTTCCCTGTTACTGTGAGACTACAGCTCTGTTGAGTGCGCACTCTTAAGTCTCAGGTCCTGATCAGCAAACATCCTCTGGCTCTAACCCAGGTTGGACACTACATCACCCACAGCTTTCACTGCCACTGCATAGGCTTCCTGTAGCTTGCTGTCATTCTTCTTCCTGGCACTGAAGTCCAACTGCATCAACAATCATCATCAGTAATTTGGTTTGATACAGCTTGACGGTCAAAACAGGAGCCAACTGCCAAGAAAGGCACAAGCACAACAAGCCGTACAACTGCAGGCTCTGAAGAGTGGTCATCAGTGGGCACTGCATCAGTGCTCAACACAGCCTGTGACAGAGACATGTGCATGTTTGTGGCGAGCTGCAAGTCCTTTGGGCACGGCACTTGCGTCCATCAAATGTGTGCAGGGTCGTATGTGTCAAGAGGTATGACAACTTACGGGCCATTGAGCTACATACCGCTGGACATGTGAGTATGACGTGTATGCAGCAAGTTTTACATGGTCACAAGACTGTTGATGCATATTCAATATCCTTGACAGCATGTGATGCAAGCAAGGCTTACTTCTGCCAGTGAGTCCATTGCTGCCTTCTGCAGCTGCTGGAACTGCTTGCGTGAGGATTTGTCACCCTGGGCTTGGGCCACCTTGTTCAGGTCAAAGCTGCAAGGACACACACCTCCTCAGCATGTTGTGCTGCGAAGAAGACAAAGCGGCCAGTGCGTTTTGTGACTGCTCAGCTGAGGCTCACCGACAGTGCTTAGACAGCTGCACAACATCAATGAATGAGACTGCAAGCATACCCACAGTATTTGGTAAGCAAGCATGCACATGCAAGGACTTTGCAGGCAGTTTCAGCATTGTTCAAAGAATTCTCATGAATCAAGCTAGGGTTACGCCACCTGAGTGTGCCTAATTGATGACGGATGTCTGCAGAAACACGTGGGTAAGCCTTGGCATCTACAGCCTTCTTCACATCACTCTGCGTTACACACGATTCAGGCTAACAAGGAAATGGTTGCAACACATTTAGGATGGATTGCAGCAGACATGTCATGTTTGAACCCGTGCAAGAAATATCTTTGTACCTGAAGTCTGGCAAATGATTCCTTTGCCCTTGATTTGTGCTCTTCCAGTGACAGGTTGGACTGTCCTCCTTGCATTGAGAACCTGTTCTTATAGTCTTCGGTGTCACTGCGCGCCTGGTCAAGACTGTCCAGCGCGTCTGCAGCCAGACAGCTGTCATTTGTGGCGTACATCGTTGCCTCAGGCTTGTGAGACGCAGTTCAAAACTTGCTGCACGCCTGATCACTATGACACGAGCCAGCGGTGATACGCACGCGTTATGAAAGATGTCGACAATGTGACACTGGCACATAACAGTATGACGGCGAACGCCGCAGCTTCATGAAACATCACACACCTTTGGCGCGACGAAAGTCACCGAGATCAACAGCTTGGGCAGTCTGGGTAGAGACAAGCAGCGGCAAGGCCAACAAGAATCCCAAAGACTCCCTGCGGGTAGTGTGTTTTGGTGCTGGCTGCAGCGCGGCCCTGCATAGCAGCCTACTGCTGCGTGTGCATGCTCGTGGTGTCACTGTCACAGTCGAACTGATGGGCGAGGATATTCTGCAGTGCTTGCTAACAAGTGCCATCGTTTCAATGAATTGAGGTTGATCGCAGAGTAAGATTGTGGAATGGAGGCGACAACGAGCTGTCTATCACCAGATAGCTGGCACAAAGTTGCACGGGATCTAGCCAAATCTAGCGCGGGATAGACTTTCGATCCCGCGCTAGATTTGGCATGCTCAGTCACTGAGTCAGCTGCTGGGCCTGCCAGTCTGGATAGTCTGTCACCTTTGCTTATGACGTCAGCGGGATTTCCGGTCACAATTGCGCGCGATTTAAGCTTCAGCAGAGACTCGGCGTTGGCCTGCTAGATGCAGGTCTGTCCAAACAAGGCACTGCATGCACTCAAGCTTTCGGGATGTCGCGCTGACTGAGCATAAGCTGATCAAGGCTCGACATCAGCATGCATCAGTCATACGCCAACAATAATGCGGTACGTGGCTAGCACCAAATCACGCAGGTCGTTCAGCGTGTTCAGCTGATCACAGTGTTGGATTCTGATCAGGTCATCAAGCCTCTTCAGGGGTACAATTGCCCGGTGTGGAAGCAAATTGTCTTTGCGGCGTGTGTGACTGCTACTCTGGGGGCGTCATGGCTGCTTGCAAACTTCTGGCCAACCTTGATGATCCTACTGAGGCTTCAAGCTTGCTCGATTACCCAGGCGTCTTATGTGAAGTTTCAGGTGACACAAATTCAGAAAATAGCAAATGTGCTTTGTTGCGCCTGGCAGTAAGCAATCATGGAGTATATGATGTCTGACCTGATTCTGCAGTTGGAGGACAAAAGAGTGCTGTTGCTCAGGGTGTTCACAGCAGTGTATGGAAGCTTAGCGCCTGCCTCTGGACTCAAGCAGGTGACGCCGAGTGACCTGTGTACCTGTAGAACGTGCTGTTTTTATACGTTATGCTTTAGAAGGCAGAAAGGTAGTGTATGCCTCCTTTCTTGTAACTGCATAGCAGCTGTTGACAGTTTGCTCGTGCTGCTAGGGTCCCGGACCATCAGTGAGCCAATACGTACAGCTGTTTGGCTTCTGGTACAGCTACAATCAAGAGTCAAATATGTTTGTGAGGGTGCCAAGGATGCCAGCTGACCTTCATGAGCAGCTGGAGAGAGCTTTGCCTGCACTGATTGCTACTGAGACAGGTGCTTCCAGGTTTTGCGTGGTAGCATGCTGTGTGCAGTATCTTCTGACGAGTCCTCAACTTACGAATTGCAGGCCTTGATTACAAGTATGTTGCATGTCAGATGGCTTCTCAATGCGACATGCGCCAACTAGGCAGTAATGCAAGGACATGTTTGCCAGTATGTAGAGCACCTGCACCCATGCTAATTGGCAAACCTGGCTGTACACTCTGGACTGATCATGTTCATGCACTTGCATCACAGTGAATGGCAGATGCATCAACTGATTTTGCTGTCTCAGAGTTGAGTGGTTGTTGGAAGGCAGATTTCAGTTGTCAGCCTTAAGTTGTATTTGTCTGAGGCCTGCATATTATGTTTCTGGGTCTGAGTGCTCACTGGTGTGGTGCTGCCTTCAGGTGGTGAATGGGCAGACTTCAATCCAGCAAACTCCTGGCCTCGTAGGCAGCGTGTCTTGACATATGGCAGCAACAGACTTCACATTCCAAAGCCCAGCTTCGTCCAAGTGATGTGGATAGAATTGAAAAACCCCCTCTTCGTGATTCCAGTGAGATAATGAAGTTGTCAAACTGCTCATGAAGCGTGCTTGCTTTCAGACTGAAATCAAGACATGTTGGCTGCACAAGCCATCACGCTCCGACCTGGAGTGGCTGATGAACTTCTGCCCACAGAACCAGAAACCTGTCAAAGGGGTCATTGCATGTGCATGATAGCCATGCACCACGATTGTCCAGGCATGACGTATACAAGCTGCAGTATTGCTGCATGTTTGCTGTGAAGTTATGACCCAGTGTTCATTTCATGTCACCTACTGCAGTATTTGTTTACCTTAGAATTGCAAGACAGAGACTGATGTGCACGGCTGTCCTACAGGCCTTGGAGATGGGGTTGTGGATGTGGAGCTTTGCATACTATGTGTACCCTGCTGTCTTGTTAGGCATCATGCTCATTGGCACTATCATCTCTGGCAATGCTGTTTACCAACAACGTAAAAAGCTAACAGCAGCTTTCTCCAAGTACCACTTGGTACCCATTGTGCGCAAAGGATATGTGCGAGCAACATCTGCGCTACAGCTCATACCCGGAGACGTGATAGTGGTCCAGCAAGGAATGGCAGTCTGTGATATGGTACTGCTGAGAGGCAACTGTCTTGTACAGGAGGCTACGCTGACAGGCGAGGTAGGCTGCTTTGCCATCAAGCATGCTTGATGACTTCCGCACAACAAAGCCTGCCATCTGTCAATGTTGCCATTGCAATTTGAATTGTGGTGGCGTTGTCTTGAAGCCGTAATACTAATTTTTCTCTTTCAGCTGCAATGGCTTGTGAGGGTATACACAGCAGCTTCTTGGGAGTCTGCAGGCTCTTCAGACGCGCAAGGTTCCATTTGTACCTGCTCAGTTCCCAGGTGCCAAGTATGACCCAGATGTCCACAGGTCATCCACAGTAGCAGCAGCATCTGCTATTCAGCAGGTACACTGCTCACAGCTGCTGTGCAATGTCAGTAGCAAGTTAGGACTTGAGTAAACTCAGCACCTGATGGATCTATGTGCTTCCCGTTTGTGCATACCCCAAGTCTCCCTGTCTTGCCCCAGCAAAGCATGATGTCAGCTTGCACAGCATTTGCAGGCAGCCGCCCTGCCTTTGTTGTTTAAATGACCTGGTTGGCAGGTGTGGAATGAGAGGGACGAACAAGATGAGGTTCTTGCCATGGTAGTGCGCACTGGACTTCACACCTCTGTCGGCCAAATGGTGAGACCCCTTGTTGACCCCCACTGGGCCCCAGGTCAGCCAGAAGTGAGATCGCCATTGGGCCTGCTGCGCCAGGTAACTCTGCTCGTGCTCATGTTGCCAGCAGAACACATTCGGTGTAGGTGAGCTGGCCCAATTTTAGTCATATCGCTTTTATTGGTCATATAGGCTCATGTGCAAATGTCAACATCAGCTCTGTTGCTAGGGCCAGCTACACTGCTGTGGTCAGGTTGTTCTGTGTGTATCACAGCACACCAGAGGCATATGTACAGCTTGCTGTATGGTGATTGCATGATTGTTGCGCTTCCTTCCAGGCAGCAAACCGTCGCATCATCTGACCAAAGCGTGTTTCTTTTTGCAGGATATACTCAAGTTCTTCCTCCTGTCTGCCCTGGTCCAGCTGATCATCTACCTAGTCTTGGTTCCTACATTTGTGCGCTCCCAAACATTAGCAAAGAGCGCTCTCCTGCACCTCATGTTATCAGTGCTCAATTCAGTAGAGCCTCTGCTGCCTGCAAGCGTGGTGTTTATCAGAGTCATGGCCCTTGTGCGCCTGAAGAAGCAGAACATACTTGTGTCTGATCAACAAAGGATGATGATTGCTGGTCATCTGGATGTTGTCCTGTTTGACAAGACAGGAACATTGACAGGTGATCAGGTGGGTTTCTGCTTCGGCTTCTGACTACCGTGCACCTTCAACAGCTTGAATCACAGGCATCGCAACTGGCCAACCACAAGCTCAGGCAGCATGCTTTGTTTTGCCCTGTATACGTCTGTCATATACCGGCATGCCCAATACACAACTATTTACGCATTTTTGCATCTTATGCAGGGCAAGCTACATGGTATCATCACCTGTGAGTCAGGCAAGATGGACGGCCTGAAAACTGAGCCTATTGCATGGAGCACTGACGTCAAAAAGCTCGTTGCGCTATGTCATGGTCTGGTACCGCTTTCAAAAGGCAAGGTGGTCGGGCGTCTTGATGAGCAGAAAGCTTTTGCTTGTGTGGAAGCTGCCTTTCTGGTAAGTCTTGTACTGCACATGTACTTTGGTAGCGTTCTTGTTGGCTTTGGTGCTGACTCAAGGACTTGCTCCTTGCACATCCCCAGTCTGTGCTACATTGCAGCGGTCACAGTTGTCACAGCTGACATGATACAGCCGGTCACCCATGCATATGTATCGACACACACAGCTGTGAGCGCCTTACTTGAGTCTGTCAGTATCAACATCAGCATAAGCTTCTGCAGTAGACTGCTCGACCTGTAGACATCCCATTCTGAGCTGCGAGCAGCTCAGATGCACCTCAATCTTGCACTTCTCAGCTCAGGCATAGTCCATTTACCTGCAGCAACAACATACTCTGTTTTAGAACCCACAGAGTCTTGATGCATCTGCACTCACTTGTGCTTTGGCTACAGGGTAGAAGCACAGTGTGCTTACCCCTGGGGGTTGGCAAAGCTCAGTCCACAAAGACAGTCAAGCTTGAGATTCTGCACCGATTCGAGTATGACAGCAAGATGCTGATGTCAGGGGTCATTGCCAAGGCTGATACCTCAAAGTCTGAGCGAGCTCAAGTGCTGATCAAGGGTGCCCCATACGAAGTCACTCAGCTGGCTGACCCTGACAGCCTGCCTAAAGATTGGGCCCAGGTCAAATGCAGTCACCGTATGCTCATAAAAAAGCCTCGTCATGTCTTAGCTCACATGTCTGTTGTGACCTGTGTTTACCTTATTGCACACAGGCTGTGGACAGAGGACTTTCTGCTCATTGACAACAGTGCATGCAATGACGAGTTGCCCTTTCTGTTCTGAACAAAACTCTCAAGCAAGAAGTCTGCTTGCTTGGGCTTGTGCACAAGCAACCACTTTGTCTGGCCACAAACTTACTGCTAAACACAGCTGTGCAATGTACCAGTCAGCACATCAAACATGGGCTATCGACTGATCAGTGTACGCCAATGCCATTGACATATGCAACAACTGCTTGCAGGCTGTATGCTATTGGACAGCGCTTGGCTACAGAGTGCTGGGTATGATGACCGGCCGGGTCCTGGCTGAATCCAGACAGGACCTTAGCAAACTAAATCTTCTGAATATCACACAGCATACGTATGGCATGCGTCTTCTGGGGTTTGCAGTGATTAGCAACCCCCTGCGAAGCGACGCGACTGCTGCCATCACCGAGCTGCAAGACAGGTACTTCGATGACAATAAATGGCTGTTGGGTTTCAAGTAGGTGTATGGGCTGTAATCACTAAACTGCCTTCCAAACTGGTTTGATGGCCAGTTCAGCAGATTGATGCGCACCTACATGCGTGATCATGAAGGCATCCGACTTCTTGGGCATCCGTGTGGAGTAGCTTTGTTGTAGCATGTCTGGAATGACCTGAGGCGTTGACACCTTGGGTGTCTTGCTTGCACAGTTGAGTCTGGAAAGCGTGGCTGTGGTTGCAGGGGGCGCCTGCACACCATCATGGTGACAGGAGACCACTACCTCACCGCCACAGCAGTGGCACAGGCCACTGGCATGCTCGACTTCAAGCGCAAGCACGTCCTCATTGCGCAGCCTGATGCCGTTTTCATCCGTGAGAAGACAGCCTACCTTCCATCAGTGTCAAGCATTGCTGCTGTGCCCCCTCAGCCGCTGGACCGATACGGGCAGCCTATACGCACCAAGTCAGCACTGGCAGTGGACATGACATCATTGGCAGACTTTGCTGCTGATGAGGTCAGCAGCAGCAGCAGGTCTAAATCTTTGAACAAGATAGACTTGTCCGGTGCTGGACAGCTGCTCAGCAAAGAAGCACGCAGTAGATTCAGCTCCAAGCCTTTGA
>JAABUS010005945.1_pt1 | contig 15404 bp, 9 predicted proteins | sample 5560161 | NCBI WGS metagenome assembly JAABUS01 (sample SAMN10711885, study PRJNA513376) | rock metagenome | isolation source: Antarctica rocks | place: Antarctica: Victoria Land, Trio Nunatak nord | collected 2016-01-04
ATTTAAATTTATAAAATAACTTTTTATTTACTTCTTAATATAAATTTCTATTAATTCTCTATTATCGGTTTTTATTTTTAAATTAAATTTCCTATATTTATATATTTATACCTCGACGATTTATATATAATTTTATTATTAAATAATAAAGTTTTTAATTATACTCGATTATCTCTTAATATTAAAATAATATTAAATATATTAAAATTCCTTAATTAATTAATATTATAAATTAGAGAAATTTATAATAAATTATCTTCGAAGTTATAAATTATCGATAAGAGATTTATTTAAAGAGTTTTATTATTTATTTTTAATTAATAATATCTCGATATATATATCGATATTATTAAGAAAAGAAGTTTTTTAATTCTAAATCTATAATTTTATTATAGAGAGTATAAAACTCGTATATATTTTAATAATATTATTAATTTATTTTTAAATTATAAACCTCGTTAAGATTTAGAAAAAATAGTAATTATTTCGCGATTAAAACTCTAATTAATAAATTTTTAATAATAAATTTTAGATAAATATAATATTTTATTTTTACTTTATATAGAATTTTCTCTCAAAATTATTTTTCAAAGATTATAGATTAAATCGTAATTAATATTTTAATATTAAAATTTATAAATTTAAAATATATTATTTAAAATTAACTCGATAATAATATTAAAAAATATATACTCGCTTTAATATATTCTTACTCGTATACTATTTAAAAATTTAATAAATATATAAATAAAGAATAATAGTCGTAAAATTAATTATCTTCTATATAAAGTACTTTATTTTCAATATTCTAATCACTTCCCTTGAGCGTACAGAAAGAATTCTATTCATTGCATAGAGTACCCCGCACCAAACCAGCTACTATTTCCGCTTCGAGGCGCTCGGTACTCCAACTCTCTATCTCAATCACACCTTTTAGTAAGAAATAGATCACAAGAGATAATTTCCCTTATGCAAATCATGCATTGATGATGAAGTTGGCGGAGAAGTAGAGAAGTATGCCACGCATAGAGCACCTTATGCTGGCACTGGCACTGGCACTGGTACCATCAAGGAGACAAGCCATTATATGGCTCAAACATTTGTACCCAACTACAGTGGTACGAAAGGAATTCAAATCATTCTTACCTTTTTTGGCATTGGCACTGGCACTGGCACTGGCACTTAATAGGCCCAGCACAGGTATAGAACAGGTCTATCTGGCCCGACACCTGGACTCTTGAAAGTCCAGTAGAGGTTGGTGTTAGGCACACATATGAGCGGAGGGATAGGTAGAGACAGAGGCACAGGCACCTGCGAGCGGACACTACAAGGACAAGCACGCGCACAGGCACAAGCATAATGCGCAAGTGAATGCCACAAGTAAGACTACCGCATGCCGTGTCTAATCAGCTGTCTGCTCTATCTAATGCTAGAGGTAAAGTGGACGCACTCCCTTGAGCTCTTTGCACCTGAGGATGCCACCCTTCCATGGAACCAATTGCAGGCAGGTACTTTTTCCGTCGTCTGTATTATCCAAAGTGATGGACTGCCTTATAAGGTAAGCTACCTTCCCCCCGCTGATCCTGATTGCCTTGATCGTCATCGTGGCTAACTCTGATCATCCTCCTCCTCATTAGCCTTCCGTTTCTTCCTCGACGACGACGTCTTCAAAGCAGCCTTCTCTGCCTTTTCCGCTGCAGTTCTCGCCTCAGCATACGCCTTTTCCTGCTGCTTCTTGTCAAATTGACGGCGTGCGTACGTGTTGATCTGAGTGTGAAGTGTCTTGTGATCCTGTAACTGTACGCGCTCGTTGGCGCCCCAAGAAAGGATGTTATGCACCGTTCGCCGCATATCAGGGTAGCATTCTGTGTTGTGCATGTCGAATGACTTGACCATGTTCATGTGAAATCGCTGAGTCTCTGACGGTCCTTCGTACCAGTGCACCCAGAATTGCAGAGTCTGTGGACAGAGGGTGGCCGAGAACACAAACGATTTTTCGTCGATCCCAGGCTTATCGGGCAATTCTCTTACCATTGCCTCGAGCTGACGAGATGCGTTCACGAGAGTGGCGCCCCCACGGCGCGCCTGATTCTGCGCTTCGGTCGCAGATCCTGAAACGCCCTTCCCTTCGAGAATGAAGAATGTGTGGTACATGCCTGCGCAAATCTCGAGAAGATTCATTACCCCCTGTGGCACATAATCTTGATTCGATTGGAAGTCTTCTTTGTCCGTCCTCAGCCCGAAAATGTAGTTCGGCCTTGGATTAGTCATGCCTGGGGTTTTGGCGAGGGCTTTCGTGATCTCAGCCTCATAGTCTGGGTCTAAGTCGGTGTACTTGTTGGGAAGAAGATGCTTCACGAAATCCTGATTGACGGCAGAAGCGATTTTCTCATCATCCATCAAGTCTCTGTATATCTCCCCCTGCCGAGCGAACGTTGCCTTATCCTCAGCAGTAAAGTTCTCCGTGACATTTTGCAGAGTGTAGCCGAACCCTAGAAGTATAGGAAAAAAGTGGTGCATAAAAGTCGCTTCCGGCAGGCATTGATAGTATTTGACACGTCTCGCAAGCTTCTCCGCAGACTCCCGTTTCATCGCCGAGGCCCGCTTCCCATCGATGATTGCCATTACATCCTTCTTGAAGTGAGTGTATTTTGCAGACGTGAAGTTGGTGTGGTCACATAGCAGGCCATGCCTGCCCATCATCTGGCTGATAGCATATGGGGTCTTGGGGCCCTTCGATCCCGTTGTGGCCTTGCTTGGACTGATGTTACTTGGAGTCTGCGTCTCCTCGGTCTGCTTGCTGCTGGACCTGTCGGTCGGAGGGGTAAAGGGCGGCATATTGCCGAAGGGCTGCATATTGGCTGCCATCTCTTGAAGCGCCTTGTGTCTCTTTCGGAAGGAAGGTCCGTCCCCAAGGAAGACAGAAGGTAGGGAGTCCGAGTCACGGCGGCGCTTCGACCGTCGCGTGCGCGTGTCTTCGAGAGGTGTGGGCGTTTCTTTTAGAGCTGAGCAGGTATAGGAAGGTGGAGGTGTCTCTTCGAGAGTCGATGAAGTATGGGAAGGCGCGAGAGGCGTCTGGAGTTTATGGATCCAGTTGTGGATTGAGACGGAGGTGAAGGACTCGGAGGTATGGTCTCTGGAGATGAGATCTTTACCGGTAAGGTCTTTGGAAGTAAGATCTTTTGTGGCGAAGTCTTTGGAGGCGAGGTCTTTGGAGGCGAGGTCTTTGGAGGCGAGGTCTTTGGAGGCGAGGTCTTTGGAGGCGAGGAGTTCAGAGGTGTCGTTATTGGCCGGGAAGAATAGATCGCCGTGGAATACGCTCATGCTCAGTAGAAGGTAGCAAAGTAATAGACGGTGGGAGCTAGGAGGTGGATGAGGTAGAGCCTGTCGAATGCGGGGCACTGAAGGGTGATTGAAGTCGCGCTTGGAGTGAAGCGTGGATCAAGCAAAAGAGAGCTTGAAGTAGTGCGTGTTGGGATGGATATTGTGCTGGATAATGATTGTATAGACCCAAGTACTCTTGAAAAAGAATATTCGGTATTGAAAAGTAGATTCGTAGGTCAACCTGTAAACAAACGCGGCCCTCGCCCCGCGCCCAAGCGCCAACGAACGATGACTACGCAGATATCGATAGGACAGCTCTAATATGAACAGGACTTTTTGTCCTATGATATGAAAGCCTATGGTCGTCCTTTTCGAAGCCCAACCGTAAGGGGTGACCTGACACGGAAGATTGAAGAGGGCGTTGCTGAAACGGCGTGGTCAGGCTTTAGTCAAGGTGAATTTGCCCCCTTGAAGATAACATTAGAAACTCGGTATCGAAGGTGCTTCTGCGGCGCATCAAGGGCTCTACAATGGGGCTTTCGGGACACGTACTCGTGACTCTCAGAGGCGTTGGAGGTGCTGCTCAGGGAGATACAGTAGTATCTACTATTTCAGATAGGATAGCCGGACCGGGGGGACTGAGGCTCTTGAGTTGGATAGCTGGCAGCGCGACTTACAATTATATGCATTGCATAGGGTATAACATAGAGCATTTTCGCATCCGAGCAACTCGCCAATTTGATCAAGAGGGATAACGAAGATAAAGTTGTCTTCCACGTCTGCCAGAATTACAATTTCGTTCGGCTGGAATTCTTCTGCCTAGGCTCAATGTTGATTCCTTATCGCCGTCTTGCGCCTCGTCGAGGGGGTTAGCTACCGTATAACTCAGGTCGCTCGCGGTTACTGGGAGCCAGTTGGAGAACTTTCGTTGTATCTATCCCATCACTCTTCTCACAACATCGGAGCTGGGAAACTGATCTTCCCATTGAGTGACAAGGACAAAGGTCTCGCTCGAATTGCGCTTGAAGGCTTGAAGAACTGCACATTGAATTACCTGAAAAACATTTTTCGACTTTCCAAGAGGAAAATCCATAAGTATCCTCGAATTACGCAACCGGACTACAATCACTACCCTTAATTCTACCCGAAATAGACCGCAGTGATCCAGTGACCGGAGTACCGTGGCGAGAGCTCGTTGATACAGATAAAATGGGTCAGCTTCGGCCACTCGACATCTCCCTACTAGTTGTTAGCAAATTCGACCTATCTGGCTTCCTAAGACAATCTGGTGTTGACTCGTAAGAATTGACGCTGAGATGCGCCCGCCTCCGGAAAGTCCTGGGGGCGCACACCATGGGGGCGCACAACACAGTTCGGATATAACCGTAGATACCGAGGTCCTTAGATTTATATAGGGATTACATACAAATCTAAATACTACCGTATTAGCCATATTACCGTCACCGCTTTGAATACTAGCGTAGTATATCGTTATTATATATATAGTTGTCGCTAATCTACTTTATTTATACCTCCTATACGTCGCTATCACTCTTTTACGTCGTTATTCTATATTATACTATTAACTAAATTAATTTAAAAATACTATATTAATAATCCGTTACTCCTACGACTCCCGCTCGTTTATATCTATAGCGGCGATAAGGCTATTATAAAGGTAAAAGGTTTAATTTTACTCTTTATTATTAATATAAAATTTCTTTACTTTTATTTAATAAGATTACGACTCGCCTTAAATTTATTTTTACGTTATAGTAAATTTAAGTTATCGCCGCCTAAATATTAATAAAATAGATAAAGTAGGAGAGTTTTCTTAACTACTAAAAACGAGTTTATATAACTATATTAAGGTTTTTTTATTATAGGGGCGGCGTGGTTTTACTTAAAAAAGCGGAGGTTATTATTAAATAAAAATATATAAAAAGAATAGAGGTGAAAGTTAAAAAACTTATAAATATTATTTAAAAATCAGTTAGTAATATAGTTAATACGGGGTTATTTAGATTTATATAAAAATTATATATAAATCCAAGTACCTCGGTATTAACGGTTATATCCGAACTATATTGTACGCCCCTATAGTATACACCCCTAGGACTTTCCGGCCCGCCTCTTAAGTAGTATATAGAGTACTATTATTAAGATACTGAGGGAACTTCGTTCACTTAGATACCTAGATCTAAATCTCTACGGTTTCACTACGTGTAAGCCGGCTATGAAGAGGCGCCTACTGAAGTGGTACACAAAGGAGAATAACGTTGGCGTTCTTCCGATACGCCGTGGTAGAATAATCTTAAGCGATAATCCTTAAAATACAGAAGTATTATTCGATTAAAGAACTTTGAAGCTGCCGCTAAGGAAAAATAGAGTCTATAGGTGCTCGAGTAAATAGGCTACATCATGGGCTATAGTTTATAAATGCTCTATTAGTAACAGTAGCGTCGTTATTGCATAAAGGAGAGTTGGATAATTCTTATATAAGTCTGAACCCAAACCCTCAAAACATACGTTACTACATACTCGCCAGTGTGTTCGCTACCACGTATCGAGCTTGCTTGACATATTGTAGCGGCGGCATCTCTGGAGACTTAAGTGCCGAGGCCAAAGCTCATGGATTCTCTATTTCCCTAACGTTCGCTCCTTCTCTCAAGATGCACTATTGATGGGCCGCGCTTCCTGATTCGTCGCGGGTCCCATGTCTCGTACTCTCCCGAGTATTGGAAATCAATCGATTTGCTCTTGGTTGAGAAGAGACATCATGCAGATGCAGCCTCTTCGCCGCCAGCAAATGACGTCCGTTGTGGATTCGGTATCCTGCGACCGCGTGAAAGGTAATTGCGCCTTTGTAAGCCGCCCACAAAGCTATCGTTCCCGAAGTCGGGATTTTCATCCTGTCCAACAGATGTGCATATATGACTTATGCAAGCTTGGAACCGCCAGAAAAAGCGCACGTAAATGACTGCAACGTCTGGCTTCGCAAATCACGGCATATGAGGCAATCGCTTCTTAAAGTCTGCTATGACACTTGGGTTCTCATGTCCTCTTTATTATCTTTACTTCAACATCCTCTCCCTGGGAGAGAAACAGAGGAAGTAGGCGAAAGGATAATTCGCGAGACGGGCATGGATCCTGCGTAGTATCTAAAGCCGCCGGTCGCATACATAGTGTTCCCAAGAATTCCCAGCTTGTCATCATGAAGGCCTCACCAGAGTTTCAAGAAAAAGATTGGCAGCTCGAGGCGAGTAATTAATGGTCCTAGAAATCTTCCCAAGCCTGATACAGGGTGGTTAGGATATCGATGATATCGATGGAGCGATCGTAGATTGCTTGATCGTTATAGCTACGGAGATGGATGGGAGCTATCTGTATGCGTGCTGAGACCCTTGTCAATAAGAGCTATGTAAAGGCCTGATGAGGTGCAGTCGTTCTATAATACATTGCCATTGAAAAGGAAAAGAGGACAGCACCCTCGCTGTCTGATGACAATATACCTATTCGAATTAATTAGGGCACGCGCCTACGCTTATGAGTATACGTGTATATCGCCCACAGATATACTATATCGGTGTTTTCAGACTGGAGTCGTGGGAAGAATCCTGATACCGTGAATATAGCCGATTTCACGGTATGCTCCGCGTGGGCGATTTGCAGTCAAATAGCGACTTCTTCAGCGTTGAAACTTTCTCGGCTGAAGTGTTTGGGTATGTTGTAGGATTAGAGAATTGGCGTTCGGGAGTTCAAGTCGTGTCGCAGGAAGTATGCATGTGCGTTATTACGGCAATCGATTCTGCGTCGCAACAAGCGTGCTACAAATTGCCGTTATGTTAGGCTTACTAAGACTGTTGCTATGAAAGGTCGGAGACTTCAGGTGGGTAATATACGTATGTCTCTAAACTTTTGCTTGAATTTCTTCTACGCTTAATTCGCGTAGTTAATTATCGACTGGTAATCTATGTAGTATATTCTCATACGTAATAACCGGTAAGGATCACGTCAGGATACGTAGTAATATAACGATCACAGCTTTAAAATTGGAGTGTAAGTGTAATGTAGCCGAGTCTTGAGATGAATCCGTGAAATGTTCGCTACCATTTGTTACTATATATCGAGTTGATCCGACTTTCGTGATACTAGTTCGTGATGACCCACTACTGCGTATCCTTTTCCTAATTTAGACTGCTTCCAGATCAGCTAGAGGCCCCAGCCTAAATACAAACGATACGCATTCGCCAACTATCACCATGCGGGAGATGACTCTATGCACTGCGTAACATACTGAAGGGACGCATCTCCGTATTCTGATATCGGCGTTGGGCATGAAAGCGGCTCCGCAAATGAGTAGAAAGGTAACATGAAATTCACTTCCTCTCTCAGCGTGTTTCGTAAACATTGCGAGGATATGGCAAAATCCATTAGATAAGCAGCTCTTCCCTCATTACGTCGAAGAATTCACGTCGCATAAGGGCAGACAGCGCTGCGGGACTGTAAGTACCAGAGATGTATCAAGACATGATTACGAACTTAAGCGACAGGGCTTAAGCTACCAGGTCAGTCATTACCTTAATTACAGCACACCTGCTTGTTGCTTACAAGGACTCTGGTGCCTGCTTGTATTTGCCACAACGCGCGCCGCTGAAAGGGCCAGAGATAGCACTTGAAAAAGACCAGTTATATAAGCGCTCATCCATGGAACAATGGGATGATTTACACGCATGTGATTCCTCCCAATTCCTTTTCAAGCTGCTGACATTATCAAATCAATATTCGTCTGTTTGTTCTTGTATCGCACGGATCAAGCAATCCCTGGGATGATAGTATATCCCCAGCTTGTGCCTCTCCCTTTCGTTCCTTTTGGGATTACCAGGGCTCTGAAACCATCGAGTAGACGCTGGATGTCCAGCTAATAAATTTTTGTAGTCCTACAACGCTCTTATGCATGGTGCTCACGCGTCTTTGTCATAGCCACTAAATTAGTACATTTGATAATGACAGAAAGCCGAGACATTTGCGACTGCTTAAAAGACCGTCTTTCCCTCTCAGTATCTCGCTCTCCCTTAGACCGCCTCTCCTTTTAGAAGCATCTCTCCTCCTCGGACTACCGTCTCCTCTTCACACCGTCTCTCCTCTCCAGAACGCTTTCCAGAAGGCTGTCGATCATCTGGAAGGATCTAACGAGCTTATCATGTACATAGATATCGACAGAACCTTTTGAAGTACAATTTTGGACACAAAAATAGCGGGAACCCGAGACCTAGAAGAGAAGTCAAATTTGGGGGGTGCCTAAGCCTCGTTGAGGACGTACTTGGAGTGTAGATTGCAGTTCCTTAGGGCCGGTCCTCATTCGGAATGATTACTCGTCAACCCAGGGTCATGGCCAGGATACAAGAGGCGCCCTCATTAGATCTAATACGGCCTCGTTCATGTAATCAATTCCTATCTTGGTTCAAGAGATACTTCGCGTGCTCAACCTTTCGACAATAGACATCGTCATCAACGTGCACAAGTGCAGTCAAATTACGGGAGTCAAGTGGCTCGTTCATGTTATCGCCGCGACCCACGAGCATTCCCAGTCTTTGAAGTTCCAGATAATCTGCGGGCTTAGGAATCTGATGCTCGTTGCCATATATCCAAAGCCATATCAGCATGGCTGGCCGTTTCTGGGGATCGAGGACGAAATCTTGCTTATCGTACCTACGAGTAGCTCATGTTGAAAATATCCTGCATAGCTAGCCGCGAAGAGTCTTTACCATCACGGCGTTCTGTGGTCATGCATATGCCTCGAGTTTAACTTAAATCTGAATTCAGCCCAGCACTCAGGCTCCTGCTCAAACTCATCAGTAAAACTCTGCAGTATGCTTCTCAGGTAGCCTCATAATTATGCTCCGTCTTATTGACACGATTCTATATACGCCCGATATTTTCATATCGTCAGTGGCATGATTCATACCTGTAACGCTCAAAAGTTACTATTATACACATTGGTGGCAGGAATGCCTCCTCAAGCGATGTTTCCCAGTCCTGCTAGCATTGGAAGACAGCAAGGAAAAGTGAGGTCCAGCGAGTATACCTACGTCTCCATTAGGAGATGGGCGCTGATCAGGATTATCAGGCAGGTTCAATCAATTCCAAATTCCTCATTAGATTGAGACTCCACTTTTTTAGGGTGAATGTCCTTACTCTATATCTTCCGCTCAACTCACTACATAAGTATAGACCGTTAATAATTGCACAGCACTCCGAGTTTCGCTTTTACGAGGGAAAGATCTAAACCCTACACCAGTCAGGTGGCAAATTACCTTCAAAGATATCTCATCTTCCTTACAAAGTTTATCGCTACGTGTAGAGAAGTCAGATTTCCGTCACGTTAAGGAGCTTGGAGTCTCATCAACCTTGTTAAGTGGCGCAGGAATGAAGGTTTGTACTCTGTTCCTGCGCTCCTTCTACTCCAATACCCTTTATACAATAAAAAGCATATCTTGTCTGAGCGATTTGCGTACGAATACAGAACTCTTGTTATGTAGTAGTAGTGATGTTGCTTTCCACAGTAATAGAACTGCTGCTAAGCGTGATACTCAACCCGCCCGGAAGAGATGACGTTCCTGCTAATCCCCTAGTAACACACATCCCATTGACAGCCACCGCGCCCGCCCATAGATCGAACCAGCGTCCTGTGACGCGATCGCGATTCTCGACATCTACTATTGCGTGTAAGCCATTCGGTGCTGGGAACGGATCAGCCAATTGGACATGTCTCCTTTCTCACAAGGGAAAAATCACAGAATGCTGTCCTGTATCCCATCTTTTGCCACCCTGGTCGTAACACCAGGAGCATCCGAGTTCTTCCACCTAGCATGATTTGGGATACACGTGCGGATGTTTGGGCACTTACTAATTACACGCGCTCTCCCGAACCTCTTTGGAACTACGACGTCCACACCTGCTTCGCCTTCTGGGCCGAAGATTTGGGGGTCGGTAGTTACGGGTATGAGGGCGAGGAGGTCTTGGCCTGTGCCTCTATACTGAGTGGGCGGGCCGTAGCAGGCGACGTTCGGTTCATAAATACTCATTACGACCACTAGATTCTGGTTTTGGCCTTCATATTAGATCAGCGATTCAAGCAGACGTGAGTCAAACCGCGGGATATGTTACCTAGACCTCGTATATACCCTCCTTGTGACCGAATAGATGTTGCGCGAGGGAGGCAGAAGGTGAGCAGGCGGTCTGCCGCCCGGGAAATCTCTCGGAAGGTCGCTATGTCGCGGAAGAAGTTGTCTTTGTGGAAGATGTCGATTGCGCAGAGGCCGTTGTCTACTCCCCTCAATCCCATTATATCAGCTTGTCTTCCCTCAAAAATCATGGTACTTTCTCTGTCCCACAGAAAAGATATATATAACTTGCGAGTACGTATGTGCACCCCCTTCCCTTCCCACCAAACTACGCACCCAAGTCCAGTCCCTACATCCACAGACGGGCACAAATTCGTAAACGGGGAACTACTCACCGCTAACAAACCTTCTCGGTAATGGCACATCGAAATTGCCCCAATCTTTATCTTTGAATTCTCGCACGCCGCGCGTAGTGGGGATAAGCCGCCAGGCGTGGCGACAGCTGGCGTAGTCGAGATCGTAGCCGAGGAGGGCGCCATTGCAGACGGGGAGAGGGAGGAGATTTGATAGTGAAGTTGAGATGTTTGAGAAGATTATATCATTTGAGGAGTTGGATAAAATGCTCGAAATACTGGAGGCGAGAAGGTCGGTGCTATTGCCCTTGCTTGTAGATAGTGCTGATGACGATGGTAAAGCGTTATCATCGCTGGTAGACTGTGCTAACGAAATCAGTGGAATGAGAGTTAGATTTGAGGGTAGATTGAGTGCAAGTGTAGAGGATAGGAGAAAAGATTGTATAAGCCATTTCAGTCTTTGAGGGAAGTTCATTACTTCTCACTCAATCAAGACAGTCTTGTGAAACTTTTTTCTGGTATGAGAGAGAGAGTTCTTATTGCGACGAAGTAAGACGCGCGTATGTCGCCAAAGTATCTAGGACCGCGTTGTGTTCATGCGCCTAGATACAATTACTTGGGATCATGAAAAAGGTGCAGCCAAAGGTATTTAGGGAATTTGACGTTTTCAAAACTATAGTATATTGCAAAACCATCGAGGCTGGCGCTAAGCGGATTGAGCGTATTCAAATTATTGATATTTCTTAGTAATATCGATTACTAAGGTATAACTCATCTCCGTTTTATTAATAGAATTATATAGAATCTCTATATTCTATTTATACTAAATCTATTATTAAATTATTATTATTAACACGGTCGTCGCTCTTTTTCTCTCGTTAATTCTCTCGTTTATTAATAGAGCGGTATTATATATTTTCTACTAAATTATTATAATAAAATCTAATTTAATAATTAAAAATAATTTTATATATAAATAAAAAAAGAGAAGTAATTAATATTTTTTTTTTAATTTATATATTTAATCTAGAGTCTTTATAATATTAAATCTAAATAATTATTAAATTAAATAATTATTTAAATAAAAAGAAATTATTTTAAATTTGAAGATAAAAAAGAAAAGAAAATAATAGAAAATAATTATTTAAAAAAAGAAAGAGATATTATAAAAATAAAGGAATTTACTAAAAAAAATAAAAGTTCTAGAGACTAAATAAATTACTAGATAAAATATTATTATTATTATTATTATAATTAAAAAAGAGAAAATATATACTATTAATATTATTATTAAAGAAGAGAGAATTTATTATAAATACTTCTTTTTTTATATAAATAATCTCTTTTAAAAATATCGAAAAGTCGTAAATTAAAAAAAGAGGAAGAAAATCTAGTTAATTAATAAATTTAATAAAGTCTATTTATCGTTATTATTATATTAAAAATTCAATTATTAATAAAATTTAGAATTAAATAATCGTATATTATTATAACTTCTAAATATATATTTATATTAATATAAAGAAAGTTCTTCTACGAACGAATTTAATTATTTTATTTATAATATTAATAAAGTAAGAAATTAGTATTTTATTAAGAAAAATAAAAGAAATTCGTAGATTTTTTAAATATATATATTAGCCTTAGCGATTATTTTAATATTTAGTCTCGTCTAAAGAGACTAAATATATATTTAATATTTCGAATTTTTTCGAATTTTTTTTATTTAAATCCTTAGGAGTTAATTTAAATAATATTAATATATATAATAATAAAGTAAATTATATAGGAAATTATATAAATTATAAAACTATACTAACTTGAAATAATATTTTATATATATATAATTTTAATTAATTAATCGAATTTAAAATTTAGATTACGTTAGCGTAGTTATAATATATTATATAATTCTAGTAAATTACTCGATATTAATAAAAATTTAAGAATTTAAAATTTATAATTCGGAGTTATTATCTTTAAGTTTATTATTAAATTTTTTTTTTTTTTCTACTTTTAATAAATAAAATATATATTTAATATATCGAATATTCTCGTATAAACTTTTAATATACCGATAAATATAATAATTTAATATAATATCGAGAAAACTAATGAAATCGATTATTTAAATTAATTTATATAGGAATAAATAAAATTATATATATATATATTTTTTATTAATTTTATTATAATATTATAAAATATTTAAAAAGACTATATTTGAAAATAAAAGTAAAATCGTAAATTAAATTATTAAATTATCGTTATTATTAGATATAATAATCGTATAGACCTTTTATTAAAATAATAACTAATAATATTATTTCTAATTTACTATTATATATAAGCGATATAATAAAAATATAATATAATATATTATAATAATAAAAACGAGTAGATTAGTAATTTTTCTAATAAATAAATAAATAAATAAATATATAATAGTAACTAGTATACGAACTTCGATTATATTTATTTTATAAATTATAATAATTAATATTACTCGTTTAATATTATATAATAGTAATTATATCTAAAAACTCTAAAATAAAATCGAGAGAGTATTATTATTATAAATTTACTTTAATTATCCTAAATTAAATTTGAAGAGAATTTATATTTTAAATATTATTTTATATTAACTATTTATTATTAAAAATAGACGAGATAATAAAGAAAATAGAATAAAAAAAATATATTTAATTTAAAATAAATACGAGAAATAAATAGAATTTAATATATTTAATATATTTAATAATTAATAAAAAAATCGAAATCTTTATATAAAAAAATTTAATTAAATTCAAAATCCGTTTTATAATAAAAAGATATAAAAAACTTCAAGTATTAATAAATAAATAATATAATAAAATAAAATAAAAAATATCGTATAATTAAAATTAGTTTTATTATCGAACGAGAGTATTAGAAATAAATTATCTACGAGATATAATAAATTAATTTTTCTATTTATATAAAATTATAATTATTTTATAAAGTATTTTTAACGAATTAATAAAATATTTTAAAAATATTTTAAAAAACTTTAAGAAAATATATTTATTAATAAAAGTAATAATAAGAAATAAATTCAATTATATTATAAATTCGATAATAACGAGAGCGAGAATATTAAAAGTGAAAATATTAATTATTAAAATAATTTATAGATTAAATCTAAATAAGTAATAATTTTACTTTTAAATAATATAATAAATAACTCTCTAAAGCCTAGAGATAATTAGATTTCTATAATTTTAAAGAATTTTCTATTATATTTTAAAATAGTAAAAGAGGTTAATTTTATAATATTAAATAATAATTTAATTTAATATTTTTTGTAACTAGTAAAGATATATATTTATTTGAACTAGAAAAAAAATTCTATATATAGATTTTTATATTATTATTATTATTATAATTTCGTGGACGATATCGCGGTTAATATTTAAAATTAGAATAAATAATAATATTAATAATTACTTCTACTTTTATAATATTAATAAATTTACTATTCTTTTATTTATATTAATTATCTAGTTTATTTATTAAACTCTTTTTATTAAATTTTATAATTATTTATAAATATATATTTTTTAATATAATAATAAAAATACTTTATAATAAAGTAATTATATTTACTTTTTTATATAATAAATAGTAGAAAATCCTTAAAGTTACTCTTAAATTGAGTATATTAATTCTCGAAATAATATATTATTTAGATTTTCAAGAGTTTAAAAACTAATTTAATATAATTAAAATCGAGAAAATAAATATTTTACTAATAATTTAAACTTTTTAATTATCTAGTATATACGAGTAAAAAATAAAGATAAAAGTGAGTTTAAAATAAAATTATAATAAATGAAAAATTAATCCTTGAATTTGAATAGAAATTATTCGATAATTATTTTTTTCTAATATTAATATAGGGTAAATAGTCTTTAGTTATATATATATAAAAAATCTTCTAGATTCCGTCTCTTTTTATATTAACGTTATATTGAAAAAAGTCGTTAATTATTTTATATATTATTTCTCGTTACCTCGATTATATTCTAAAATTTAATTTATTTAAAAATATTAATTATTAAGTAATAATAATAAATATAAATATTTTATATATAGCGCGAAGAGGCTAGCTCTTTAAATATACTCGAAATCTTTATAATAAAATTATACTACGGAATAGGGAAGAGAAGAGAAGGAAATAACCCTCGCTCCCTTCCCTTCTAGTAGAGAAAAGAGCGGAAGGGAAGAAGTAGAGATTATTAAAAAAAAAGAATTCCTTATTATTCCCTTCTCTACTCTCTCTATAGGGTTACCCTATATATACCTTATTACTATCCCTATATATAGTTTATATATATATATATTTTATTACTACTTTTATATAGCCTATATATACCTATATATATATACTTTAATACTACTTCTATATAGTTTATTACTACTCCTATATATACTTTATATATATATATATATATATTTTATTATTACTTTTATATAGTTTATTATTACTCCTATATATAATTTATATATACGTATATATATACTTTATTACTATTTCTATATAGTTTATTACTACTCCTAT
>JAABUS010005946.1_pt1 | contig 15403 bp, 11 predicted proteins | sample 5560161 | NCBI WGS metagenome assembly JAABUS01 (sample SAMN10711885, study PRJNA513376) | rock metagenome | isolation source: Antarctica rocks | place: Antarctica: Victoria Land, Trio Nunatak nord | collected 2016-01-04
ATTTGCTGCTCCGTTGAGTTGCGGAGATCACGGACCAGAGCTTCGAGGGTGCTATGTGGAGGGCAATGGCAGCATTGGAGCGCATTCGGTGAACTTGCTGAGCTGAACTGTATTTTGTGGCGTCTTGAATGCAGAGCATACGGTAATGGTATTAGGGAGGGTGGTTAGAAAAGGATTGGAGCGATTGTACTGTGGGTACTACCTCAGTCGAGCAAGTTGGAGTGGCATAGTTAGCCTGGGCCCGGGTCGACGTTAAATTCAACACACAAGGCTACGACAATGGACAGACAGAATCCAGGCTGGCTATGGATATTGACTACATGTTGATTGGTGGGAAGCTTATAATGACACCTACCAACGGGATACACGAGCGAGCAGTATGCCTAATCATCATCTCGGAATCCCACAAATTGCAGGGAGTCAGCCCACAACCGCTTCTCCCCCTGCTCATCGTACGCATGTGGTGCGTGGCCCAGAGCGAGAGCAGAGCCACCTTCGGACTGTGTAGCTTCTCTACAGTCCTCCAGGTATCTCCCGCCCTTGCCCTCCCATTCCTTGCTTAATGCAGCATGCACTGTCGTTGCTGCACCCTGCTCGGGGCTCTTCATATATTTCCCCACCTCGTCGTCTTTGCTCCAACTTTCTTTCATCGCATCAGGCACATGTACCTGCAAGCCAGTCATAATCCCTCCAGGCATCACACTCAAGCCATGCAAGCCCTTTGTGCCATAGCGCCGCTCGATCTCGTTTGCCATATAGATGTTCGCTGTCTTTGATTGTCCGTAGGCGCTCCAAGGTGAGTAGTCACCCTTCTCGAAGCCGTAGTCGTCGAAGCGTATACCTCCTGCACGGTGGCCAGAAGAGGACAGAGCCACAACGCGGGAGTTGAAGCTTGACGTTGAGGAGGCGAGAAGGGTAGGCTTGAGAAGTTGGAAGAGGAGGAAGTGGGCAAGGTGGTTTGTCCCGAACTGCGTCTCGAAGCCATCTGCTGTCTTTCCTTGGGGTGTAGCCATGACACCTGCATTGTTAATGAGGATGTTGAGAGTCTGGCTCTTCTTGTGGAACTCTGCAACAGCAGCTCGCACGCTTTCGAGGGAGTTCAAATCCATTTTAAGGAGATCAACACGGCCTGGCTTCAGGATGTCGGACAAGGCCGACTGTCCTTTGACAGTGTCGCGCACGCCTAGGAAGAGCCTGATGCCTGTAGCATGCAGAGCGCGGGCTGTCTCAATGCCAATACCGGACGAGCAGCCTGTAATAAGGGCAACCTTGGCCGAGAGCTTGCCCTCTAGGCCCTCATCCCTCACGATGTCTAAGGCTGTAGGGCGGGCATCGCCAGGTCCTTTGAGATTTTGATGGGCGGCAGCGTAGTGCGAAGACATGGTCCTTCCGGGGGAGTTGGTACGGAAGATGGGGCGAGATTGTTTATAAATGCGAGCGGCTTGGCTTGATATGTGAAGGGGGGAGGGAACACGATAGATTAAACTGAGCATGAATCTATCGAGCTGTGTGTTCACGGAGGGCGGAGAGCAGCTTTTATGCTGGCGGCGTTAGCAAGCATGGGTGTGAGCCGTGGTTCAGGAACTATCGGATATAGACGGCGATACGATTAATGCCACGTCAAATGTCTCAAATGGATCGTCTCTGCCGGGCTTGTAGCTCGGACGGGGTCTGGGGTAGAGCTGGGGTGAAGAATATGCTCGGTATATACACGGCGCTGATCTCGGCTTAAAAATTTTGCTCCAGGGCTATCACCCCGGGAAAGTAGCATATGCTCAGTATATACCGACCAAGCGCCTATAACGTGGGCTGTTTCGGGGCCTAGAAGGATAAGATTTTTATATTAAGGTCGAAATTTAACTAAACTTTATTATATCTAGTTCTTATACGTCTATTACGAGCCTAAAAGCCCTGAAACAACTACGTTATAGGCGCTTCGTTAGTATATACTAAACATATACTAAGTATATGCTTTTTATTTTAGGTAGGCTCTAAGGCCCAAGGCCCCGAGAGCTAAAGTTAAGCTAGGGTTAACGCGCATATACAGCAAGTTCAGCCGGGGTGAGAGCCCCATATGCTGAGCATATGCGCTTACCTGACCCTGGCTTGGCAAGGGCTAGACCCCGGGCCTACTACATCCCGGTCTCGGGCCGGGCGGGACGGGCGTCTTTTGCAGGAGTTGTGCCAAGAGCAGTACACTAAAAGAGGTTAGCTTGGGGTGCTGAAAATGCTTGGTCGCGTTCAAGAATACAACCATCTAGCAATCATCATTCATCAAGTCTGTTGTGCCCTTTCTCAATCTATCGCTCCATGTGATGATCAAGACTATTTTCAACCGGCCTTATAATAGAAGTGGGCAGCTGCACAGATACAACGGCCATGGTATCCATCTCCTACATGCAATGTTCACTCAAGCCGGACGAGAAAACCTAGCGAAGATCAGAAATGTGGACTTGCCTCTAGCTACCTGTACCTCACTGAATCTCTTCGATGGCAAGGGGAAGGACCTTGGAACTATGACCCTCTCACAAGCCTTGAAACACATTAAGCCCGGTTCCCACCTCACTCGATTAGGGTCAATGTCTGGGAGGTACGAGATAAAATCTCTATCAGTGTCAGAAGCCATAGCCCCTTTACCAGGAAGCAACACAGACTCCCTAAAATTTAAGCGTGCTGGCAGGTCTAAGGAATTCCGATTGATGCCTGATTCCAGTGCGGGATTCATGAAGGAGGGGGTGCTGAGGAAAGCTTACAAATTCTTGTTGCGAGGGGCACGCATTGAGATCCAGCTGCGCGATCCAAAACACAAAGAGTTTACCTTGTCTGCTATCCGATCGATTCTGGACGAAAATTTGCATTTGAGACCTGATTCTATTTTGGCGGCCATGCCAGAAGGAACGACCATGTTGGCGGAACCTTGCACACTCGCCATTACGGGTCACAGCTCTTTGATGTGGGCAATGGAGCATCCAGCTTCCTTGGAATTCGCTAGGGTTTCTACCCCAAAATACATTAAGCGATGGGGTTTCTCGAAGCGGGTAGAAGCAGACTATGCGACATTGTGGAAAGAAGCAGCAGTACCTTTCCACTCATAGAGTATTACGCATGCCTCAGAGGAAGCTGGTTGAAGAAATCTCGTGAAAAAGTAATGATACGACCAAAGCCGCCTCGAGAATGAACAGCCCGGTCTCTGGAATAGCTATGTATAATTTGCACGCTCATACCCGTCAGTAACCAAAATCACAAAAAGTCGATCGGTTCAGAGTCACGCCCTGGTGTACAGATATCTAATCTGTCTCTCCGGATCCAGGAGAGTATGGCGCTCTTGCACTCTCGGCTGCCAGGAACCAAGAACTGCCAGCTCCACAACTAAATATCTCGGCTGGACGGTGAAAACCCATCCTTCCAAAGTCCAGACCCTTCGTCTGGATCGTCTTTCAGCACTATTTGCAGCAGGATCAAATTTGAGACTTTGTGGCTGGACTAGCCAGGTTCCTGCACAAGATCCTGGTGCTGATCATTGACGGACACAATCAAAAGTCTGTGAGCCCACTACTTCCGGTGAGTTTGAGGCCTGACGCACGCCCAGACAGTGTTATAGAGACCAATGCCTAGAACATCATGTACGACCCGTCGTTGACAGGATGAAGAATGACTGTTTCCGAACCGGCTTCTCTGCACTACAACTAATCCGGAACCCATCGTTGGAAAGGGTGTCAGTCTCTACGAAGTTATAAGCCCCATCCGTCGAATCGAGCGGAGAATGCCTGCTTTATGCCTTGGACACTTCGACGTTACAAAGATTCATATATCGACGCCGCTTAGATCTTGTTTGCAAAGCTTTTGTTGGAAATACAGACGGCTTTACCACGTCTTTCCCATTCGTCTACGATACTTTAGGACCCATGATTCACAATTCCATACTCGGCTGGAATAGCCGGCCACCCACTTCATCGCTATGCCTCCATACAGCTGAGTCTGGGTGTGGCAATGCAAGAACCATGCCCCAGGGTCAGCACTCTGAATCCGAAAAGCCACCCACGCTGGTCCTAGATGCACACTTGGTGTCACAAAACTATCCCTTAATGGTGGCGTTAGTACATAGAAGGATCCGACAGGCATGTGCGTGATGGCTTCTGCCACCGATGCGTCATTGAGGACGTCATTGCTACTGACAATTATATACACTTTTTTGCTGTGCTTGTGGACCGGGTGTACTGGCTGGGCGGACGCGGCAGGGGTGAGCTCAACTTGAAGGATGATATCAATCCAGGTGTTGCTCTTCCTGCGGATTGTAAGGTTCGAGTTCAACGCATGAAGAGAGCTGGGATTGAAGAGAAGAGGGGTATTGAAGTCTTGATCAAGGCCATAGCTGGCGTTACCATTATGTGACCAATTGTGATTGGCACCGAGGCGGCCAAGACTGAGGATGTAGGTTCCGTCTGCAGTGGGTGCGGGCGAAGAGGCAGGAAACGGAACGAGGAGGGGTTTGTTTCTGGGACGACACTGATGGATGTATTGACGCCACTATAATCAATGTATGGCATAGATGCGTTGCGCTTGCTTCCGTTCTTGTAAGAAAGCGTGCATGTCCAGAAATGATTTGATCGGCCCCGGAGTTCGCGACGCGGATCGTGTAATCGCTAGGAAGCTTGTCGAATTGAACCATTGCGCAGTAGCTTTCGCTATTGTACATGAAGATCGTGTCTGCTAATTGAAGTTGGATGTATTGTCCGTCGACGGCGTAAATCCACATTGGATGTTCATCGATAGAGACTACTGGTAATTTGAGAGCCATTGCGCTGTTGAAATTGATGCTTTCCCATCCCTTTGCAGAGTCAATACGGACGATCCTGGAGCTGCCATTGGTGGGTGTGCAACCGAGTATAGTTCAGTGGAGATGTTGGAGCATGGTGTTGTGGAATTCCCTTGCGACAAGTCCGCCATGCTTGGAGGTGTGCAACTATCATGATGTTATTGACTACGAAGGAAAGGTCATCACGCTCGTACTCACCCTTTGTCAGTGACATTGGAGCCGTTCATAAGATGCTTCAGGGGCGGAGAAGTCGACTGATTCAGCAGCTGTTGAATTTGGCAATTCACAGATCCTTTCCCGTTTATGAGCAGGCTGTGTACGCAGCTGGAAGACCACTGTCAGCGTTTTGCTCGCGCAGGATTGCGGACTGCTTACAATAGATCTAGCCTCGAACTTTCTCTGCAGCCAAGTGCTGATCGGATGTCAAATGGGTCCAGTCAGATAGAAGCAGAGGATGGGCGGAGAGTTCAGCTACTCGTATCGCCGCTAAGTTCTTGCTGTCGTTTGTAATGAAGCCGAAGGGTGATGGTTTGGCTGGTATCGGCCTTATTAGGCACGAGCTAGTAAAATAGGTAAGTGGAATGCCGGCAGGCCTACTTGATGAGGATTGAACCGTAAAGGCTGTTCTGGATCTGACCCTCTGCGTGTCCATGATAACTGGATTTGATGTCAATCTTTCATAACCGCTTCCTCACTTCCCAAGAGAATACACCAATATGTGCCCTACTGTGTCGCGATTCACTTATAGCCGGATCTTACGCCGCTTTCTCTTGCCTGGATTTAGATTAGTACAAGATCGTCAGGACAAAGTTCCAGAGCCGCAAGGTCTTACTCGATTCCATGGAACTGAACAGCGGTAGCGAAAGGAAGGATGTTGATCACCGTGAACGGTAGATATCGATAGGAGCAACAATATCTACGAGAGCAGCTTTCCTACTTCGACAAGGTCCCCTTGATCCACATTTAGCTGACGTCCTGGATACTGGCCATTCGTGAAGGTAATATATCTTTGTTGGCCACCCGGCGCACCAAATGCCCAGGTAATATAACCTTGAAGTTCACTTGGGCAGCAAATAATTGCACCGTCCAGAAACATAACCATACGGGGGCGATAGCAAGACGATGAGATTGATACATCTTGAGTGGATGATGTCAGAACAGAGTTGAAGGAAAAGGGGATAAGAGGGACGCATTGGTCCATATGATATCGCGGCCATCATCTGATCTACGGCTGCTCCTCGACCGAGACGGCATCCTCTTACTTGCAGCGGCAATTGATAATTCAAATCGCCAACGTCGACCGATGAGGAACGAGAACAAGGCTAAGCTTGGCGGTCTGTCGCGATTGGCTGGATCGCATTGCCACATTGCTAAAGTACGCAAACAGGCACCAAACAAGCGCTGCAGCTTTCATGTATGAAGCTCAAGCGTGGTACACATCGTAACATCGGCAGTCGTACGCAATCCGGAGGTTTGCACAAAACGTTTTTTAATTCTCCTCGATCCCTGCGTTGTTCCCCCCCCAAGTGGTATTCGTAGAATACATTGCATCACGACGTTTCGTTCCTGGCGCCATGTCGTAAACTATCGCGGGTGCTTCAGAGTTGGGAGACGTGTTCTGCTCTCCGCATAGATCCGGCAGACTTTGCAGTGGCGAGAACCGATGGTCTTTGGAAATTAAGACATACAATGTGCCCGCTGCAGGGCAGACGTGCTCACCGGTTGCACTTGCTCAATGCGACTGAGAGCAACTCCGCCGGCTTGTCGTTACTGTTTACGCTATCCGATTTATACACTGATGCATTCGAGAATCTCGTTCGCTCCTTCTTCGCTTTGGCAAGAGCATGAGAGTAGAAGATCGATATTACTCAATGATAGGTGCTGACGACCTCTTGACTGTGAACCAATATGAGTCTCTGGTTCTCCAAACCACACACGAGCGGTACATCCCATACTTAGTCTCAGCCTCATGACAGAAGTCCACGGGCTTCTCGAAATCCAGCCGGCAAGATGCTGATAGCCGAGACAAGAGTGAGATTTGCAGTCAAAAGCCACAGCATTGAAAGTCTTTTGACAACACTATGTTTGCGGTTGCTTGCATTTTCAACCAGTGGTGCCACTAATTGAAATCAAGATACTGTTGTCCAGAGAAGCATCGAGGTATTGATGTTCGATGGGGCGTTGAACGGATTAGGCTGGCACTTGGCTATGCCGTTGATGTTGAGGTATCTGGGGACGGAGGGACTGGTCTAGTGACTGGCTCTACATTTGGATAATCTGGCGACATACAATTGGTTTGTGATGAGTTCACCTATAGTTATAATTTGTGGACGTAAGAGCGTTTCGTGATTCCGCTCATGATTTCAAGATGTTAGAAGTGTCTACGATTCACAAATGTACTAGGCCAACAGTTGGCGGATTAGTAAAGCCTTCATTGGACTTAATCTGCGCAAGAGAAAACGGATCGAGAGTCCCAGCATATACCAATTTTAAAGGAAGTAAGCATGTACTTTGCAGGAGGTGTGGTGGACTTCCATACAGCTTGTTGAACATACGACTCCCGAGAGCTTGTTAAGCATGATTAAACAAGACATGGCTTCTCCTCAGCATGAATGAATGGACTACGTCCGGGTCTTACTTGCCTGGCAACTCAACATATGCCGATTGATCGAGGAATGCACTGCCTTCTTGGCTTCCTTCGTCTTTTGTCTAAGAGAAAAGGCCAGAGTGACCTCCCAAGACCGATTTCGCCTATGCCCGATACACACAAAGCCGAAGTCGCATATAACTTCCGCTCCTGATCCGAGAGAGGCAGATTTGTATGTTGACACCAGAGATACCTGACGAGAGTAGCACATGCGCGAACTGAAGCCGTATTGGACGTCACTTTGACATGCAACTTAGCGGAACCAACAAGAGTTGAGAGGCTTGGATGCTATTATGACTGTATTCATGGAATCTCAATGACATCAACCGAAGCTTCTAATTGTACAAGTCACGGGCTGTTCGTTTGCACGATATCCAAGACGATATTCGCGATCAAATCATCTTGTAGCTTAGACAGACCATTTTAGAGGCTTTAAGTCGTTAAATGTCTGGGCTCTTGAGAAACTGTTCGCCAGCTCGAGATTGACTTAGCCACTGTGCATACGAATCCTTGTGCTTACACATTCTACCGAAAGGATGAGTTTGGTGGAATTCTGCAGAAGATTGGCGGACGGTAGAAACACCGAATCGCACGGAGTTCCAACACGCTAGCAACAAAATCTAGACTTTATCCCATCGCCAACCATAGCCCAGCAGCAGCAAACAAGCCATCCCCAAAAACATGCCCCCAAGCCTCTGATGACATCTTGCCAGCCGAGTTCCAGCATGCCCACACATCGACCGGCCCAACGAGAGCCGCGGTAGACAACACGACGCCTGCGGGGACTCTCTCCCCTCTAAACATAAGCGTGCCGGCAGCGATTCCGAGCGCGAGACTGCGAGCGCCCATCACAGGTACGTATTGCCACTTATCGGTGGGTTTGTTGACTGGTACACCGTAGACGCGCGATTGCTTGATGGGCTCGATGATGGAGCGGGCACCTGCTGTGCAGAGTATGGCGGAGAGGAGGAAGCCAAGGCCTGTTTTGGCGTTTGCTATGTTCATCTCCATGTTGATGGTGGTAGAGGGGTGTTTGATTTGTGGAGTGGCGAGTGGATTAGGGAGGAGGGGTTCTTTTGGTGGAACCTATGTGTCACGAAGATGAATACGAAATTTCTTGTTTATATGTATCCCGTAGTATGTTGATGTTCGGCATTCGGACATCGATCGGACATTGCATGTAATTAGCGTGTGCAGAAAGCTGTGCATTCCTTGGCATTTTCTTTTATTTTTTTTCCCCCACCACAGCCCCACCACCGGTACCAGCTCTATAGATAACTCTTCTGATTTACTTACCTTATATGAGTAGATAGCTTTATTTAAGGCGACTCTAACGCCGTAGGAATCAGCTTAATTAAATAACTTTAACAGAAGATGTCAGGGATTGAAATCTTGGCTTAATAATTACTAAACGGAGTAAGCCTACTGATTTTATCTTAAGCCTGATAATTCAACAAATACTCTCTTAATTTTATCAATTTCTACGATATTAGAGTCGCCTTAAATAGAGCTATCTACTCATATAAGGTAAGTAAATCAGAAGAGTTATCTATAGAGCTGGTACCGGTGGTGGGGCTGTGGTGGGGGGGAAAAAAATAAAAGAAAATGCCAAGGAATGCACAGCTTTCTGCACACGCTAAAACCTGCCAAGACGCTTAGTAATCAGCGTCTGCCCTCAACACCCTCAGTCCCTCAGACCTGCCATCACTAAGCCCCTTCGTGTTAGCCTACTGATGCAGCTGAACGGCGGCAGCTCGTTCCATTACTAAGCGTTAACCAACCCGAAGGGGCTTGGTGTGACACCACGTCTGAGGGACTGAGGCAACACCCCTCGCGGAAAACGCGTGTTGCGTCACAAAACAGAATAATGTTGTGTCCCTCGGTTACGTGTCTATGATACGTGATGACAGACCATACCAAGTGGCAGTCGACCCCAAAGGACATCTTAATCCATTTCCCAGTAGGAATAGCCACCAAAGATCTTGTTGTGTCACTTATGATGCAGGGATGGCCCTTTGGCTTCACGCAGTCGTTGTGTCACCCTTGAACGCGTGAAAGTCCCATCTTGACCACGCTCCTTAGGCAACTAGCCGGTCAGTCGTAGAAGTAGCGGTGAATTGCCCGTACTCTTCCCTCTCCTCACTTCTTTTCTCAATCTGCCACTCGACTCAAGTTTTCTTCCTTGATATCTTTTCCTTCTATCTTCCCATTGCCATTGCCATTGCACGTGCACAGATCCAGCTGTGTCAACACAACCATGGGTCAACGCCACCAGCTCTTCGTCATTGCAAAGGTCAAAGACCGCTACCGCACCCTCTGTGCAGTCCATCACCAGTGGCTGTACGGCCGCACCGCCTTGAGACGTTGCCTAGGCACGCTCGAAATCTTCCAGGATCCTACGTACGTACGCTCGATTTCGATTCTCTTTCAACCAAACAAGAAAAATGCTATTTTCCCCGGATACTGAACCTCGGAGAGGCTCACGACAATGGCTTGTATCTTCAAAACCTCTTACAGCACTGCATCATGACCCAACAATGTCTGAAAGCACGCCATGTATCCCAGATACCTCTTACAAACAGTAATGGTTCGTATCCGTAGTGATACTGACGGTGAAATATCAGTAATCGCGTACCCATTCAGCAAGAACTCGTCGCTGCTAGCAAGCATGACGAGGACTTCTGGGTCTACGAAGGACACAAAGAGTATTACGGGAAGAACAACCATGTGCCCTTCCCCTTCATTGCCACGTGTCTTGTATTAGGAGCCTCCTACTCACCAGAGGGCTACTTCCATGCAGTCTCCATCGAGCCGTTCTTCATGACCTACAATCAGGGCGACAACAACGATGGTGAGAACCCGTAGCCATTCCGTTGGTCAGCAGCTACTAATTATTCTAGGTATTACTATCTTCGACATTACCGAACCATCGAGCGTCAGGTACTGCTTCGCTGACTTCCACGGTATGGAGAGTCGACGGGAGGTGCCACTCATGACTCCCCTTTCCGCCCGCACATACCTCGATGCATACTATGATCTAGACGAGCAGGCCAAGGGGCCGAAAGATCTCGCATCACTTGTGGAGAGTCTCGATCATTGGCGCTTAACTACCACCGCAGCCCTTGAGGATACGTGGCCAGGAGAGGGGTGGGAGGACGAAGAGGTGGAGGACGAAGCTGAGCAGGTGAAGGCGGCCCAGCGAGACGATAGGGAATCAGCAGAGCCCACAGCGGACCTGGAAGGCCTCAGCATTACTTCTATGGACACTACATCGACTCTGCGTGACCGTGCGATGGACACGTTGCTCCAGTCTCTTCTCAACCAACCCGACGACAGCTCACATTTGATAGCCGAAGCAGAACTTCTGACTGACTTTCTACCCAAGATGAAAGCCAAGTTTTACGACCAAGCGAGTGGACTGAAGCCGTCTGCATACCTTCTTGACATGATATGTCGAACGCTGGAGAATGACGCCGAGGTTGATCTCAGTCCATTCTTAACACTTTCAGTGCATGATCTTTCTCACATTGTTTCGAAGCTTCAAAAGCATGGCAAGATGAACCTTTTAAATCTGTCAAACAGACCAGATATTGGCGAAAATGACCTTCACGTCATTGTTGGCCAAAACACCACTCTTCGGGCGCTGTGCTTGCTGGAAATGCCTCAAATCTCTACTCAAAGCCTAGCTGACTATCTCAGCCACTGGGAAGTGTACCACTCAGACATCTTCCGGTCGCCACTTGATGGCGATTTTTACCATGTGAACGAGGAACCCCTGCCTGCCCCACCCATCTCAGGCTCAGACACTATAACTCAGATCCAATGGTTAGGATTGTCATACATGGACAGCATGGACGAAAAACTCCGGTTTGACGACAGTCGAATCGCCTGGGACGCTCTGAACTTTACTACCAAGAGATGCCGATTTGGTCCGTCTCGCGGTGAATTGGATTACAAGAAATGCGGCCTCGACATACCACTTCCGGCGGGTAAGATGGTCCAAGGTTTCTTACGTTTGCTGCAGTGGGGTGCATCAGCAAACACGTCATCGTCGTCCTCCGAACAATGGTTCAAGGGCGTAGCCTGTTCACTTGCTGCTTCCCCACCTCGCAACAGCAGCGGTACCGGCCATGGTATAAGTCTTCTAAGTCCAAAACTTTGGAATGTCGAGCACAACTCTGAGCCGGAAGAGGTATCGACGGCCTGGGAGCATGGTCAATGGGCGCTTGTCGTATTCAGTGAGGCCTATAATGCGGAGAGTCAGGAGTATCTCGATGGCATGTGGGAAGACAGGTATCCTACGGCGAACCCTTCGGCTACGGACTCGAATCCCGAACTAAGTTCTGCGGACACCAAACCAAAAAAACCGGAGGGCTCGGAAGCCCCGATGAACATTGAAGCATTACTTTTTGGGGACATCAATCAAATGCATTTCCCAAAGAAGGACAACGCCGAGGAGTCATCCTCCGCCAAACACCACCCGTCCTGGCGCCCCCGCAAGGCAATCAGATACGCCTTTGTGACCCCGATCGCAGGTTCTAAGACTGCACTTAGCGTTGCCGACATGCCTACATGTCTTACAAAGCTGCTGGGAGACACTGCGGAGGCTAAAGGGTTGATTGATTTGTGGAAAGACAGGATTGCAACCCTTGGCAATGTCGAGTACTTTGGCGACGCTGAGGACTTTGACAAGTTCTTGCAGAAGATCTACCCGCAAAAGGCTGGGGATGCTGCGTGAGGCTTCTTGCAAGAGGATGGGCTTGATATTGCACTTTGCTTGGTCCAAGGGGCAAGATGCCCGTTCAATGGGATAAATGAATAGATTCCCTTAGCTTGAAATAGATAACATAACCTCCTTACCTTTGAGATGTGACACTTCCAACTCATGAAGATAGTAGGAGTGTGCTAACATTGACGTGAGTGGTTAAACACCCAAAAGCCAAATGTGCTGAAAATAGTGGCCTAACATGTATGAAATCTGCCAACGAAAACGGCATCCCGCGATAGCCGAAATAAAAGCTAGACCTTGATAGTCTGTAGCTGCTAAAATCTATTCGGCTATCTCGACAGAGGTGGCACATGAATCACTTTCGCCAAGACCACGGCGGAGCACAAGATTCCTGTTCCTCTCGATATACAGTAGTATGTAGCTGTCGACTAATTTGGTGGTGAGAACGGGAGGTATACCATCTTCCTGTCCTATCACATTGCACGGGGAGGCCGCTGCTCCATCCAGCCCATCCTGATAGCGTTAACGCTATTTCAATGTCCAGGGTATAACGGGGAGGATTGTCTCTCCCATTCTTGGCTAGTAGTCCACGTAAGGTGTCAGGTGAGCATCAACATCGTTGCCAGGTTGACCAGTGTATCATGGTGTGGGTCTTGCAGATTACGTGAGAGTGGACTGGAAAAGAGGGGAGGATGTGGGTCTTGGCTGCTGTTTCTGGATGATCGAATTGTGATTCTAGGGCTCGTCGCAAGAGAATGTTGGGGCTTCACAACAGCATGAATTTTGAGCTATCAGAACAAAGTCGTGACTTGGCTAGCTAGTAGGGAACCGCAGCCTGAAGAATTGGTTTACTGGATATTGGGCTTTTGACCGTAGCGCAGGATTCGTTCATTCAAGCTTGGTCAATTGAAAGCTTCGGGGCGTCAAGCAAATTGTTTGCAAGAAGATAGCTCTTCGGTCTCCGTGCTGCATGATACTAGCTATAGCATAAAAATGCTCTACGTCAAGATCGTACGCGACAAGTAGAACTTGAAACCCACCACCACCCCGTTATCTTCAAAGAACCACTTCGCTTTTTGAGTGGAAATTTCCAGCTTCTAATTCTTCGAGAACGAACCACATGATCCTTCTCAGCTTTTCAGTGAGACGTCGTTAAGTCTGACAGAGGGAAACCCGTTGGAGTGAGCAGTGGCCGGAGATGATCAGCAGCGACGTGCATGGTGGAAGAACGTGAAAGATCCCAGAGTAGAGAAAGCCGAGACTTGACCGCGACTAATCTAACCTCCTCGAAAATCCTAGTTTGAGGCAGACTAGCTACTCTTACCCACCCACGTATCGATCATCTTTCCCAGAGAGCCCAAAACCTCATCGAAGTCACATCAGTCTAATCCAATTATGCATGCGGGTCTGCGCCGTATCTACGCAAAGCAAAGCACCTTCTCCCAACTCATCCTTTGCCTTTCCTACCCCATTGAGGTCTGCAATGGCCATATCTAGCAATGTGCTGGCGAACCTGATCTCATCCGTGACAACGAAGAGGTTGCTAGATGTAAGTGATCGCGATTGCCATTGTTGGATGAGGCTGATGACGCGAGAAACGTTTTCGTCAGAGGCTGGCTCGAGATCGATCAGGGCTGCGGTAAGAATGGTTTTGACGAAGTTTAGGTGATTCACCGGAACTGCGGTGGTGTTGTCAGGCTGTTTGACAGCGGAAGGTCTTTTGCACGCGTCCACTTCGGAGAGAGTGTGGTCGTGCTCTCTACAAACGGTGCTGTTTTTGTCCCTGGGAAGCTGGAGCACTGACTGGACCCTGTAGAAAACCGGCTCCGTTTTTGAGGCATAAGGATAGCAGTACTTGATCAACTTCATCTTGATTGGACAAGTGCCTGGAGCACGCGTCGGCTTGTTACGAATTCCACGACTCTTGCTCTCTCTCTGGGGCAGGGGAGCAAAGATGCAGTGATACCATTCTGTCTGAGTGTGCGTCTGAGTATGCTCATCATGGTTCTCGCTCTTGGAGTATTTGCGCCATACATTATCAACGTATGGCCAATAGGCTAGAAATTGGAACCTATCCATTTCTAAAGGGTCGGTGGTAGGGAGGAAAAGCCGCTGTCGGTAGCTCACTGTCTGCTCAGGGAGCTGGGAGATGGTAGCCATTTCATCAGCGCGACGGCGCTTTGCTGAACGCGCAACAACATCTGTATTCCCGGCAGCAGCGATGTCAGGCTCGACAGAGGCCATGACGACAATGATATAGGCAAGCAAAAGGGAGAGCGGGGCGTGAAGTAATAAGTTGGCGACAGCGACGTAGATGCACGAGATGTTCAAGTGTTTTTTGCTCACGCGCGTCAAATGTAGGGGCACTCTGGGCCCCAGGGCGCTATTTCCTAGGGTGGATGATCGACGGCTAAACCACCAAAGGTGCTCGAGTGCTATTGGGTGAGGGGATGTATTTTGCGTGAGTCCTCGGCCCGGATTACCTTAATTTCTAAAGTAGGGGCCCTAAACTAGTACCTTAACCAACCCTTAAAGTATCTCTCAACTAGTCTCTAGGCGCTAGAATAAAAATCTTCCGATAGTGACTTCGAGGTAGTTCTAGGCCCTATTTTATAAACTATTTTAAAAACGACGTATTTAATAATATTAATTATTATAATTTATATCGTAATAAATCTCTATTTAAAAGAAAAATAATTAATTATAATAATTTTTATAAAAAATATTAATTAATATTTTTATTTTTAAAAAAGGAAATATTATATAATATAGTAATATAAAAAATTTAATTTATAATATAAAAACTTAATAAAAATTTAATATAAAAATAATATTAATTAAAATATATTAAATAAAAATATTAAAATATATTAATTATAATTTTATTTAAAAGAATTATTTTATTATTAGAAATATAGTAATAAAGAATTACTAAGTATATTATATTATATTAAATTTTATTATATTTTATCTCGTAATAATTATCTTTAATAATTTTTTTTTATTTTTTTAATATAATAATTAATTAATATACGAGAGTTAATATATAAAATAAATAAATAAATATTCTTTTTAATAAACTTTTTCTTTATAAAAATAATAATTATTTCTTTTAAAATTTAGGGTTAGGGTTAGGGTTAGGGTTAGGGTTAGGGTTAGGGTTAGGGTTAGGGTTAGGGTTAGGGTTAGGGTTAGGGTTAGGGTTAGGGTT
>JAABUS010005947.1_pt1 | contig 15400 bp, 14 predicted proteins | sample 5560161 | NCBI WGS metagenome assembly JAABUS01 (sample SAMN10711885, study PRJNA513376) | rock metagenome | isolation source: Antarctica rocks | place: Antarctica: Victoria Land, Trio Nunatak nord | collected 2016-01-04
GCGCTGGACGAGGCGAACAATGCATAATACATTAGGGTGTTTCCCTGCCTCCCATCCAAACGGAAATGCCTGGCCGTCTCCCCCGCTCTCGCTTCCTGTCGCGTTCGCAACCTCTTGCTTTTCGCTTGCTGCTTGCCTGGGGCTTGCTCCGTCCTTCCTGGGTTTTGTTCTTTTATCTTGCTTTCCTTCGCGTTGCTTTTGGGTCGTTGTGTTGCTGTGTCCCGTGTCGGGTGTTTGTTTCCTCTAGAGTATTATAGGTAGAAACCACCCGCACAACAGACTCCTCTCCCCTACCGGCGCTGTGTGTGGGGTGCCGACCACGCGCAGGACCCTGGCGGCGTCGCGCGCCTTCGGATCGGCGCCGAGAGAAGCGAGCAGGTCCTTCAGGATCTCCTGGCAGGCCCTCCAGCGGGGCAGCGCGGCCCTGGGGATCGGGGAGTGCAGCCAGATCAGGTACATCCCCCGGCCGCTGCCGATAGCGATGGACGGCGCGGGAACCCCGGCCTTGTAACACGCTTGAAGGCGCTTGCTGGCCTCGGAGGGCTATCGTCGGGGCGGCGGTGGGGGTAACATACCCCACAAGTGGGAGAGGACCGAACAACGCCCGGGACGGATCGGTATACCGTCTCGCAGGCCGCCGACATGTTGGGCATCACGACCGGGGCGGTGCGCAACCGCCTCTCGCGTGGCACCTTGCGGAAGGTAAAGGAAGATGGGACCGTCTACGTGCTGCTGCCCGCCGGCAGGTTGCGGTATGCCGAGCGGCATACCGGCAACACACCGACCGGTATGCCGCATGGTGAATCCGAAGCGCTCACATCCGAGCTGCGCGACCGTCTGCGCTACGTCGAGGGGCAGCTGGAGGCCGAGCGCCAGGCCCACGCCGAGGCCCGCCGCATCATCGCCGGCCTGGTCGAGCGCATCCCGGCCATAGAAGCGCCCACAGACGAGCGAGACGCCCCGGAGACGGTCGACCAGGAGCCGGAGGGTGCGCAGCCCCGGTCCGATGCCCCTGGCCCGCAGACGGGCACTGGGCACGCCTGCGGGCGGTCGGCGCCGGCTACCTGCGCTTCGCCCAGGCGGAGCCTGGGCTGTTCCGGACAGCGTTTTCGGCCTCGGATAACCTAGAAAGCGCCGCCAGCACGGCTAGAGCCGGGGAAGGCGGCCTGACCTCCTTCCAACTCTTGGCCGCCGCTTTGGACGAACTCGTCGAGGCTGGCGTCCTGCCCCGCGAGCGTCGTCCGGGCGCCGAGTACCTGGCTTGGTCGGCGGTGCATGGCCTAGCGATGCTGCTTATCGACGGACCCCTGCGCGGCCTTGACATGGTCGAACGGGGCCTGTAGGCAGAGCTGCTGCCGTCCCTGAACGACCTCCGCCTGAGCGAACTCCTGACACGCTTACAGAGGGTAGTGGATTGCCGCGACCCCGATCCACTGGGCTTGACCCCGGGCGATCTCTCCCACGACACCGATTACCGCGCGACTCAGGCCCTGGGGGCGGGGCCGACCGCGGTGGCCTGGAGGGGCTACTGGTCCCGTCGGCGACAGGTCTCGGGGACAACCTCATCCCGACCCGAGGCTCTACGTCGGGCGCGACTGAGACGGTAGGCCACGCGTCCGATCGCGCTTGACCTGCGCCCTTTCTTCATGCATTATTTAGGTTATGAGTTAGGTTATGAGAATAGTGATTCTCATAACCTAAACGATCCCTGAATAGAGGAGAGAAGTCAAGCCGACGCTTCTAACCTTGGTCTACTTCGGGCTTAAGGACGTCGCCGACGGAGTCGCGCAGCAGGACAACAGGTTGCGCAGGAGATTCTCCAAATCTGCTCAAGAGAGCAGCACCCGCCGGAGGGCTGCAGTCCGTGCACGGACTGCAGCCCGGCTGATCCTGGCCATTGGAGCGAAACCGTCCCATCCGTGGTAGGCACCCGCATAGACGTGGAGCTCGGTGGGCACACCGGCCCGCATCAATCGGAGCGCGTAGTCGGCGTCCTCGTCGCGGAACACCTCGAGCGCGCCGACGTCGATGAAGGTCGGGGGTAGGACCGTCAGATCGGACGCGCGGGCCGGTGCGGCGTATGGGGAGACTTCATCCGTGCCCCTCTTGTCGCCGAGCAGGGCGGTCCAGCCGCTGATGTTCATGTCGCGGTCCCAGACCCCAACGTCGGTGATCTCGTGGCTGGAAGGGGTGATGTTGCGGTCGTCGAGCATGGGACAGATGAGCAATTGGAAAGCTAAATTCGGCGTACCCCGGTCACGGGCCAGCAGCACGGTCGCCGCCGCGAGCCCGCCCCCGGCGCTCGCGCCGCCCACGGCAAGCAGTGCCGGTTCGATCCCAAGCTCGTCGGCGCGCTCGGAGGTCCATACCAGCCCGGTGTAGCAGTCCTCGATGGGCGCCGGGTGCGGGTGCTCGGGAGCGAGCCGGTAGTCGACGGAGACGGCGACGCACCCAACCTGCTCGACGAACGCCTTGACCCGCAGGTCCTCGTCCTCCAGGCGGCCGGTCACCATGCCGCCGCCATGTATCCAGTAGAGGCCCGGTAGAGCCCTTGAGGTACCAGCAGGCCGGTAGATCCGCACCCGGATATCGGGCGCGCCCTCTGGTCCCGGTACCATGCGATCCTCGGTGGTGACGCGGCCGTTGCGAGGTAGGCTTCGCTGCCGCGCGGCGAATAGTTCGTCGGCCCGGGCGCGCGTGCCCGGCATGTCGTTGAAGTCGATCAGCGCCTTGGGCATCATGCTCGGTGGCAACGCCTCCAGTCCGATGGCGAGCTCGGGATCTATGTTCGGGTGTTGCGGCATGCCACGCTTCCGGGGTTAGCAGGTGCAAGAAACCTTGTGTGTGTTCGGGATCCGGGTTCGAGTGGGCTACATCGGTGCAGAACGCCGCCGTCAACGACGCCAATCTGGTCGTTGGTACGCATACGGTCATCGGTAAGGATCAACGTGATCGCGGCTGCGATATTGCCGGGCTTGCCGAGACGAGGGTCACGGGTGAGCGGCATAGGGCACCTCGCGGTCAGCGCTTCGTTCGCGTTAGCCATCCGCATCGATTTTGCTCTCAACTTGCCTTCAGATCGAGTGTGAGTCGGCCTGCACGCACGGTGGAAAGTCGTAATTTGCTTTTAAGACCCGTGCTTCACGACAAGCAGCCGAGGTTGGATTTGCACGAACGTGTCCAGTATCGTTACTCCACGTCACGGTAGCGGGAGGCCCTGCGCGCCAACTTCAATGCGCCCGATATGCCAGCGGCCCAGGTTGGACGTGAACAGCTCGGTTCCTCGGAACGCGCAGTTGGTCGGGTGGCACAGCGTGTGTGCATCCGGGTCGTCGACGAGGAGATGACTCTCTCCGTCGGGGTGGACCCTGTAGATACGAGACGGTTCGTAGCAGCTGACGTAGAGGTTACCTCGTGCGTCGAAGGCCAACCCATCCGGTAGACGCTCGATGTCCCGAACGAACACCTCCGCTTCGCCCGCGGATCCGTTCGGGAGAATGGGGACCCGGATCACCCTGTGGGCGAACGTCTCGGCGACGTAGAGGACGTTTCTCTCGGAGGAGAGGGCCATGCCGTTAGCGAAGGCCATCGGTCGATCGTACCAGAGGTCCCCCTCGCCCGTGCTCATGTCGAACCTCCAGATCCCTGGGCCCGGTTCCTTCCTGTCGTAGCTGTCGGAGACGTACAGACAGTTTCTTTGCTCGTCTACCACGGGGAAATTGGGGACGCGAAGCTTTCGCTCCTCGTTGCCGTCCACGAAGCGCTCCAGGCGGCCGGTTCCGCCTAGTCGAAAGACCGCAGCGTGCTTCAGGTCGCAGGTGTAGAGGTTCCCTGTCCCGTCGAACGCCAAGCCCAACGTAAAGCCGTTCGTCGACGCCACCAACTCGATCTCCGAACCGTCGCGCCGGATACGATATATCTCACCTCCCTCTCCCCCGCACCAGACGTTGCCCTCCCCGTCTATCGCGATGCCTTCCGGGTGGCGCAGGCGCGGCTCGCTGAAGATGCCGTCGAAGAAGACGTCGACCTCGCTCATAGGCACTATAGGCTTCATCGGTTCTCTCCCGGGGGCGGACTCCAGAGCAATGACACGCCGTCGAGGGCATCCAACGACACTTCCCCGTCCGCCGCGACTTCGAGAGCGTCGCCGGTCCAGAGATCGAGGTACGCCCCCCTAGGTGCCCGCAACCGCACGGGTTGGCCGCCGCGATCTACCGGGTCCGGAGCAAAGACGGCAGTGAGCGAACCTCTATCGACGTCCACCGGCAACGCGAACGTGGAGGGGTGTCCTCCCGCAGGACGAAGCGGGTGCGCGAACGGAGCGCCGGCGCGATCGAGAACGTATCTCGCCGCCGGCATGTAACGATCTCCGTGCACCAGCGACGGTCCCAGCATCCCGCGCACCACGACGATCCGTCCCCGCCCGAACCGCCGCTCCCAGACGCAGGGTTCGCCGTCGTATCCGAACCGGAGTTCCGGCCACGCCTCCCACCGCGCGTCCCCGTCGAGTTCCGCTACGAGCCGCGTGAGCAACCACCTTCCCGCGGGAACGCCGTGTAGCGACACCCCGTAGCCCTCGGGGCGCGACTGCAGACCTATGGCCCTCAGCCCGATGCGATCCGCCAGGCCACCGGGCCACGGCCGGTGCAATGAAGCGTCGAGATCCCTGCGACCGCTGGTCGCGTCGGTGAGCAGGGTCCCGCCGGACTCGACGAAGGAGAGCAGCTGAACTGCCACCGCGGCGTCCCAAGACACGACGTGCGAGAGTACGACGAGACCCCCGTTCGTGGCCCGGTCTGGCAGATCGGCCATACCGACCGGGGCGGACGGTATGCCACACTGCATCAGGCCAGCCGCCAACATGGCCGCGCCGTTCGCGCCGTCGTCTTCCATTCGGCCCGGCACTTGGGACCTCGCTATCATCGCTTCGATTCGCTCGAGAGCGTGGGCGTGCGGATCGGTGGCCACCCAGGCACGCGTCTGCGCAGGACGCCAGCCGCCCGTGTGTTCCAGGGCTACCTCGAGCCGGTCGTGCACCTTGCGCAACGCGCGGCTCCTGGCGCTCGGCCGGTCCATGTCGTCCAAAAGGCCCCAGTCGCCGGCCTCGAAGTCGTGACTTCGCACGTTGAAGCACCAGCCCGTAACGCTCTCTGCACCCGCTGCCACCCCCGCCGTGTAGAAGCGAGCGATCTCGCCCGGCGACGCCTCACAGGGTCTGCTCGACGAGTTCAGCGTGTTCCCCGACTGGACCTCGGTCACTTCCACGCGCCCAACGGACGGGTAGGACTGTTGCAGGCGGACACCCGCCACCATCAGGGCCGGGAATTGTAGGCGGTCCGCGAACGTGAAGTGCCACGCCGGGTGGTAGGTGGCGCCGACCACGTCGACGAGGTGGCCCATGGCGGCGAGATCTACGCCTGCCGCCGCCCGGTTGGATAGGATCGGGATGGGATTGACGCAGGTCTCCGTGTCCGGATCTACTTCCCTTACCACATCCCTCACCCACGCCAGCTCCGCGTTCAACCAGGCAGCGCGAGCCTGCCAGTCGAGGAGCCACGGAGCGTAGCTGTTCCAGGGCGAGCCCCGATGGGCCTCGTGTGGTACGTGCTCGGGGAAAGGCACCTCGTCGAAACCGCGGTAGCCCGTTCGCCACCTGTCGTTTAGCACATCTATGCTGTCGTGGTAATGACCTCGAAGCCAGTGCCGCCAGTGGTCGAGCGTTTCGCCGGTTCGCTCGTGACCGCCGAAGGGTTCGTTCCAGAGGATCCACTGTCCCAGTGCCTGGTGTTCCGCGTAGCGTCCGACGCAAGCCAGGACGTAACGTCGCATCGGTTCGCGCTGCGCAGCTGAGAGGAATCCCGTGTGAGAGTGGAGGGCCGACGGCGTACCGACGTGCCACGGTCCGGAGTTGGCCGTCAGGGTCGCCTTTATGCGGATGCCGTGCTTCGCCGCCGCATCGAAGGCACGATCAAAGATCCCGAATTTCCACACGCCCGGCTCGGGTTCTATCCACGGCCACATCAAGAACAGGCGTACCCATCCGAGACCGGTTTCGGCCGCGGCGGTGAACAACCGTTCGATACGCTGCGTCGAATCGTCGCGCTCGAGCCAGACCTGGCAGCCCAGGTATTCCCTCGGTTTCTTCACCAGACGCCGAAACCCTACTTCGTCGTTTGACATCTATACCAGAGCCCCTGGCGAGGTTGAGTCGGAACTCGCAGCGCGATCGGCACACCTCTGTCTCGGCACCAGCTGCTACCAGCTCGGGCGGTCGGGATCCCCCTCGTAAGGGTGTCCTCCCGAGACCTTCTACGATTCCGCGTAGCGCTCCGGCTTATCCCGGTCGAGGCATGGACGTCGGTGATCCCCATACTCTTCCTCTCTGGTCCGGATCCGGGAGTACTCACTCGGGCAGGGCCACGCCGAGCGCTGCGAGCAAGCCGCCGTCGACCTTGTACTCGCCGCCCGTCACGAAGCTTGCCCTGGGACTGACGAGGAAGGCGATGACCTCGGCAACCTCCTCCGGCTCCGCTACCCTTCCGAGAGGATGCATCTTGCCCCAATCTTCCATGGTCTCCTCCACGCTCTTCTCTCCCTTGAACAGGTCCGCCGCCCACCGCAGCATCGGCGTATCCACCGAGGCCGGGCAGACCACATTCACCCGGATGTTCTCCTCTGCGTGATCCAGGGCCATAGCTCGGGACAAAGCGTTGATGCCCCCTTTGCTGGCGGCGTAGGCCGCCACCTGCTTCTGCGAGGCGAAGGCTTGCACGGAGGAGAGGTTGACGATAGCCCCGCCCCCACGCTTCCTCATCTCCGGGATGGCGTGCTTGGAGGCCAGATAAATACCTTTCAGGTTGACGTCCAGGACCTCATCCCACGCCTCTTCCTCGGTCTCAACGACGGTCCCGTAGCGCTGTACTCCGGCGCTGTTGACGAGTATGTCTACGCCTCTGTAGATCTTCGTCGCGAAGGCGACCAGGGCCTCCATGTCGGCCGAGGAGGTCACGTCGGCCCGCAAGCCTCGAACCTCAAGATCGTTTCCGCGCAGCTCGTCCACCGCCTGGTCGACTTGATCCTTTTGGTCGCTGCAGACCACGACCGATGCGTCGTCCTGCGCCAACCTCCGGGCCGCCGCCCGGCCGATTCCCAGAGCCCCGCCGGCAACGATAGCCACCTTCCCGGAAAATTCTGTCATGGTCGTCCACCCCCTTTACGCAGACAGGCTTCCCTGCGTGCCGGCAGCAGTGATGTCGAACACCTCGGATCCGATATCCCCTCTGCCTGTACGCCTTCGCGGCGTCTCTGACCTGCCCGTTCGATTGCGCAAAAGGCGGACATCCTGGTTTTCATCCCTAGATAGCGCGCCTCTCCGAACCCGCGAAACTGCAGTTCGTGACGCTCTACGCGCCGCCGGGATCGCGCGGAGCGGGTGAGTACGCGCCCCCTGTTCGTCCCAGCAACGTGACCTCTAGCCATCATTACCGTTCGAGGCGGAGGGATTCCAGCGGCTCCGGCCTGTGCGCTCCGTCCGTCCTGATGCCGGGCGTTGGCGTTCCCGAGAAGTCGTTCGGCGCGGCCCAACGTACGGCGTTGAGGAGTACCTGCTGGACCTCGCGCTGGTGGTAGACAGGGAAGGTCTCGTGTCCCGGACGGAAGTAGAAGATCTTACCCCGGCCCCTGCGGTAGCAGCCGCCGCTGCGGAACACCTCGCCGCCTTCGAACCAGCTGATGAACACCAGTTCTTCCGGGGCAGGGATGTCGGTTGGCTCACCGTACATCTCCTCTTCCGGGATCTCGAAGTACTCTGGCAGTGCCGCGACGATGGGGTGCCCCGGGTCCATGACCCAGATGCGCTCCTTTTCGCCGCTCTCACGCCAGAGTACCTTGCAAGTGGTGCCCATCAGCTTCTTGAAGATCTTGGATTCGTGGGCGGAGTGGAGCGCCACGAAACCCATCCCGTCCAGGATACGACCCTGGACGCGCTCCACGACCTCGTCGCGCACCTCCTCGTGCGCTACGTGGCCCCACCATATGAGCACGTCCGTCTCGTCTAGCACGGTCTGGGTCAACCCGTGATCGGGCTCGTCCAAGCTCGCCGTGCGGACGACGAAGCCCGCTTGGCGCAAAGGCTTCGCGATGGTCTCGTGGATCCCCTCCGGGTAGATAGAGCTAACGTCTACTTGCAGCTTTTCATGACGGTACTCGTTCCACACCGTTACGCGCGGGGCGTCTACAGTCATTCTGCTAGCTCCTTCCGGAAATCCTCCACCTCAACGGGTACGCCGTCTCGACGTGCCGAAGACCCGATCGCATCCCAAAGGAGGGCCATGCGCAGGCCCACCTCCGGCGGACACGGGTTCGGGCTCGAACCGTTGCGCACTGCCAGAAACTGCTCCCAGGGTCCGCGCGACGGCAGGTCTTCGAGAGGCCTGAGGACGGGCTCGCCTTCCCGCTGCAGCCCGAGCCACCTTCCCCAAACGTCTGTATGGATGATCCCTTTGGTGCAAAACACGCGCACGTCGGAGGAGCAGGCGGGAATCGTCTCGCCGCACGCGCACATCGACACCAGCGCGCCCGAAGCGAGCTTCGCCATCACGGTGCCGGTGATGTCAAGACCCTTCCGGCGTCCCCGCGTATCCAACCACGCCGCCACCTCGACGAAATCTTCGCCTGCCAGGTCGGCAACGGTGTTGAGCATGTGCGCCCCGGTGTCGAACATGAAGCCGCCGCCCGATACCTCGGGATCTTGCTTCCAGTGTCCATCGTAGGAGGAAGCCCACCCTTCCCAGACGGTCGCGGAGATCGAAAGGATATCGCCGAGTTCCCCAGAGCGGAGCATCTGGACGGCCAGGCGCACCTGGGGGGAGAGGCTGCCGTTGAAGGAGATCACCAGGAGTCTACCGGTGCGATCGCGGGCGTCGATTAGGTCCAGGGCCTCCCTGGTGTTCGTGACCATCGGTTTTTCGAGCAACACGTCGAGCCCGGCTTCCATGGCGGCTTTGGCGTGCTCGAAGTGGAATTTGTGCGGGGTGACGATGAGGGCCACCTCGGCGCGGCCCCGACGGGGATCGAGCAGGCGCCACGGGTCAGGCTCATTCGGGGGTGGTTCGAGCTCGAGCTCCACGAATAGATCCCTCATCGCTTCGTAAGCGCTCGGTGAAGGGTCGGAGACGACGACTATGTCGACCTCTCCCCGCTTTTTCAGCAATTCTCTAACGTGCTCGCGCGCCATCAGCCCGCAGCCGATCACTGCTACCCTGACTGCTCGTTGCTCCATCGGCTACGTCCTCCGCTCCTGTGAGCGCGCGGCACGGATTACGGGCAGGTCGGGTTTAAGGCTTGCCTCTGGGTCTGCGAAACGCTGCTTGGGTATCAGGGGATAATCCGACGGTCGACCGGGATCCCGGTCGTAAGGATAGCCGCCCAGTTCCTTGTACAGCTGCGCGTACTCCTCCAACTTGTCTCGGTCGAGGCGGACGCCCAAGCCTGGGGCGTCTGGGACCTCGATGCGGCCGTCATGGTAACGGACTTTCCCGCCCTCTATGACGTCGTCCGCCAGGTGATGGTAGTGGGCGTCGGCCGAGAAGGTGAGGTTCGGTATGACCGCCCCCAGGTGCAACATGGTGGCCAGTTGAATGCCAAGTTCCCCCGAGGAGTGTACGGCTACGCCCAGCTGGAACGTCTCGCAGACCCCGGCGGCTTTCACGCAGGCTCTGATGCCGCCCCAGAAGGTGGTGTCGAGCAGTACGATATCCACGGCGGGAGCGAGGATGTTGGCGGCCAGCTGCTCGAAGTCGATGACGACGGTGTTGGTGGAGAGGGGTATGTTCACGGCCTCCCGCAGGCGCCGCATCCCGTTCAGGCCCCAGGTCGGATCCTCGTAGTAGTCGTTGCGGAGGTCCTCTATAGCCCTGCCGAAGCGGATGCCCTCTTCGACGCTTAGGGTACAGTTCGGGTCGTAGCGCAGAGTGTCTTCGGGAAACGCCTCTGCCAGCGCTCTGTAGCATTTCAACTCGTAATCCGGCGGGTAGACGCCCCCCTTGAGCTTGTGGGCGGAGAAGCCGTGCTCTTCCTTGAGCACCCTGGCGTGTTCGATGAGCTGTTCGACGGTCCGGACCTCGCCTTCCCCGGTCTCGGGGTCGGCGTACCGGAAGAACAGGTAGCTGGCGAATGGCACTCGGTCCCTGAGCCTTCCCCCCAGCAGGTCGCAGACGGGCACCCCCAGCGCCTGCCCGAGCACATCAAGGCAGGCGAACTCGATCGCGGCGTGCAGCTGGGTGCGGTTGTTGTATAGGCTCGCAGTGGGGTTCATGATCTTGAACCGAAGTGCCTCGAGTTGGGAGGGGTCGTGGCCGACCAGGTAATACTTTAGCCCTTCGAAGGCTAGCTCCGCGCTCTCGCCGCCACCACCCATCTCGCCCAAGCCGATAAGCCCTTCGTCGGTCTCGACCTCCACAATGGTGCGCACGAAGCGTCCCCAGTGGGCACCGTTGGCGTGGAGCAGCGGGGCTTCCAGGGGCACCGTCACGGTGGTGGCGCGGACGTCGGTGATCTCCATGCTCTTCCTCTCTATGCCGAATCCGGGATACTCACTCGGGCACACGAGCACCCCCCCTCCAGAGTTCGATCAGCCCGTCTCCTAGGTGCCGGTGAGGCCGCCTGCGAGGGAGGACTGCAAGGCCCTGCGGGCGATCACGTAGAACACGACGGCGGGGATCACGTACACGACGGACAGGGCGGCGAGGAATCCCCAATCCACCTGGGTGTAGGATACCCAGGCGCGGAACATCCCGATCGAGATCGGCACCTTGCTCTGGTCTGAGATCAGGACCAGCGGGATAAGGAACTGGTTCCAGGCCCCGATAAAACCGATAAGTCCACCCGCGGCCACCCCCGGGCCGGCGAGAGGCAGCACTATCCGGAACGCCGCCGTGAAGCGGTTGGCGCCGTCCACCCAGGCCGCCTCCTCGATCTCGATGGGCACGGTGTCGAAGAACCCCTTCATGATCCAGACGGCCAGGGGGGCTTCCACGGCGGCCAGGATGAGAATGAGCCCATAGTAGGTGTTGAGCAAGCCCAACGCAGTGGCGATCACGTACAGAGGAACGATGGTGGCTGTGGGCGGGATTATGCGGATGAGCAGGATGCCCAGCATGAACGTCCGTTTTCCGGGGAAGTCGTAGCGCGAGAGCGCATAGCCCGCCAAGGTCGTGACGAAGATCAAGACGATCGTTGCGCCCACGGAGTAGACGAGGCTGTTGACGATCAAGAGCAGCCCGCCCTGCTCGGCGAAGAGGTTGACGAAGTTCTGCAGGGTCCATACCTTCGGTATCTTGAAGTAGATCGTCGCGTTGGGGTCGAAGGCCGCGAGCACCACCCAGCCGAAGGGAATCAGGGAGAAGACGGCCAGCGCGACCAGCACGAGGTAGGCCGCCGTCTTGGCGGGGCTGGGACGCTGCTGCCGCGGCTTCTCCTGCGGTGGTGTTGATGGTGCATCGAGCGTCCTGCGGTTCGCGGCGGGGGTTTGGTCGTTCATACCTGATCCCTCATGAGCCGAACGTAGTAGATTCCCAGCACTAGCAGCAAGACGAGCAAAATCCCGCTCGCCGCGCTTCCCAAGCCGATGTCGAAGAACTTGAATGCCTGATTGTAGATGTAGATGCCGATGATCTCCGTAGCGTTGCCGGGTCCGCCTTGGGTTAGGAAGTACACGAGGCCAAAGATCCCGATCGTGGTGATGGTGGTCAGCATCAAGAAGATGAGGATCTGAGGCCTGAGGATGGGAACTACTATCCGCAGCAGCCTCTGCCGGGAGGTGGCTCCATCGACCATCGAAGCCTCAAGTACCGAGCTGGGTATGCCTTCTATGGCGGCCGCAAATAGGACCATGGCGAAGGTGATCCCGCGCCAGATGTTCGCGATGATGATCGTCTCGAAGGCGTACTTCTGCAGCCACTGGACCGGCTCCACACCGAAAACGCCGACCGCCTGGTTGATCAGCCCGTTCTTGGTTCCGGTGGCCAAGCTCGCCCATGCAAGCGCAGCCACCGTCTCGGGCGCCGCGAGCGGGAGTACGAAGATGGCCGCGAACACGGGCATGAACCTCAAGTTCCAGCGGGGTCTTCTCGCCATCAGGTAGGCGATGAGGAAACCCAGCACCGTCTGGCCGATGACGGCCGAGACTAATGTGAACACCGCCGTCTTGGCGAGCGACGAGTAGAACTCGCCGTCGTGAAGGAGGTTCGAGTAGTTGGCGAATCCGACGAACGAAGGGTCGAGCGCGGTCGGGCCCGTCAGCGACTTGTTGGTGAAGCTCTGCGCTACCGCCCAGACGGCGGGCGCCACCACAAACACGCCTATGAGCGCCACGGCCGGGGCCAAGAAGCCGATCAGGACGAGGGCATCGCGCCAGGTCCGTACCGGCCTCATGAGGTTTCTTCCGATGCTAAGGCGGCCGATGACAACGTCGGCATCCCTATGTCTCCTTGACCTTACCCTTGCCCAGCAACTGGGTCGCCTCTTGCGCCAGCAGGTCGGCGGCGTCGCCGCCGGTCTTCCCGGTAATGATCGCCTCGGTAGCGGAGCCCACAGCTTGCACCATCTGGTTGATGCCCACAGGGGCCGGGAAATAACGGCTGCCGGTTAGCTCTTTCTCCGCGTCGATCAGGAACGGTTTCTCGCTGTAGGGTGCTACGTGGTGGAGATCGTCGCGGGGGGCGGCCGCCCCGATGGTGACCGCGTTTTCGGCCATGACCTTGCCGCCAGAGAGCCACTTCACCAACTCCCAGGCCTCGTCGGGATACTCGGTTTGGGCCGAGATCGCCCACACCCAGCCGACGCCGCCATAAACGAACGTGTCGCCCCCACTCTCGGTGGGAAACTTCCAGGTCGCCACCTTCTGGAAGAGGTCCTTGATCGGGGCGGCCCCGTCGGGGCCCCAGTCGAAGATCCAACCCCACGTGCCGCTGGTGGTACACACCAACTTGCCTTCCGGGAACGCCTTGTACTTGGTGGGGACCCACGGGTTGGGGTTCAGCAGCGGTTGGACGGGTTCCACCCCCGCCTTGACCATGTCCGCGTAGTAATCGAGGACTGCGGTGAGCCCTGGGCTCCGCACCACCCATTTGCCGCCCTCGTAGAGGGGGCTGTCGGTGCCGAGCATCAGGTGGATGAAACCCTCGAAGAAGGTGCCGGAGCCCCAGGTCGTGCCGGCCGGGAACAGCAGGGTGGGCTGGTCGATGCTCTTCTTGGCCTGCACCATCCGGTCCAGGAGGTCTTGCCAGCTTTGCGGCTGCTCCGTGGAAACGCCGATCTCTTTCAGCACGTCGGCCCGGTAGAAGAGCTGCAGGATGGATGCCTCCCGCGGGATCGTGTAGGTCTTGCCGTCGGGTTGGACCAGCTGGTCGCGCATCTTCTTGTAGAAGTGCCCTTCCCAATCGGACCATTTGTTGACGTAGGGCTTCAGGTCCAGCAGGTAGCCGCTGGAGGCGAAGTCCGCCGTGTAGCTGTACCCGAAGGAGGTGACGTCCGGGGCGTTCTGCGAACTGAAGTCGAGGGTAAGCTTGGTGTTGAATTCTTCGTCGGGCGCCGGCCCTTCCTGGAGCTTGACGCTGATGTCTTTGCCCTGCTTCTTCATCTCTTTCTCGAACTGCGGCACCAACTTCTTGAGCAGCTCGACACGCGGCGCCTGATGATCGAGTAACGTGAGCTCGGCCGACCCGCCAGACTTGGAACCACATCCGGCGAGGCCTAAAGCGTATGCTCCGGCAACAGCGGTTCCGCCCATCTTCAAGAAGCTCTGGCGCGTAAGCGTTTCGTTCTTCATGCTCTGTCCTTTCCTTGGATACCAGACGTAACATCCACCGCTGTTTAGCCTCGCCACCCGTCTCTCAAGTCGAGCTCCGCCAGCCGAGCCTCAACGGTCGACCGAACGCTTGAGATGTGCCGGTGCATAAGTTCGCGAACTCGCTCAGCGTCCCTGTGCCGGATGGCCGTCAAAATATCCAGGTGTTCCTGATGGTCCCTGGGACGGTCGTTGTAGAACGAGATTATCGTCAGCTGCTCGAACGAGTACAGCTCGATGAGCGACTCGACGACCTGGGCTAGGATAGAGTTTCCGGAGAAATTGGCGATGGTGCGATGAAAACCCATGTTGGTGCGGTTCAGCATCTCGTCGTTGTCACCACCGAGATACTCCTCGGCCTTGCCCAAGTGTTGTTCAAGCTCAGCTACCTCGACCTCGCTGGCGTTTCTCGCGGCCATTTCGGCCAACCGCGGCTCGATGAGCAGTCTGGCATCCAGCAGTTCCAGCAGCGTACGTGGCTCGATCTCTTTGTGGCCTGGGTTGGTGAGCACAACACGCTCCTGACGGCTCCGCACGTAGACGCCTGATCCGTGCCGTAGCTCTACGACCCCACTGGCCTGCAAGCGCCCTAACGCTTGGCGTACCGTAGGCGGGGTCACCGAGAACCGCGCCGCCAACGACCTCATCGACGGCAAGCGATCCCCCGGCCTCAAATTGTCTTCGCGAATCACCTCACCAATCTGCTCGATAAGGTACGTCGACAAGTTGGGATGGTCCGAGTGCCTCAGGACCACCTCGGGGTCAGAACTCAAGTCGCCTCTCCCCTCTGTGCGCTCGTTCAAACGCACAGACAGTATTACTCAATTACTGATTTACACATTTTAGGTAGTCCGCTGCAGTCTGTCAACGGATCTGGGGTAGCGATAGCTGGGTTTGACCCGCTTTCGCGGACCGATCAGAGTTAAGCGATCAGGTTCTGTGAAAGGGGTCGAAGAAGATGGGCAAGAGAGGCAGGCTCTACTCGCCTGAATTCAAGGAAGAAGCCGTCGGGTTGGTCCGCTCCTCAGAGGAGCGCTATCCGGTAGCGAAGATAGCCCGCGATCTGGACGTCTCCGCCGAGACGCTGCGCAAGTGGGTCAACCAGGCACAGATCGACGCCGGGGAGCGCGATGGGCTCCCCACCGAGGAGCGTGAAGAGCTGAGGAGGCTGCGCAAAGACGTAAAGGTCCTCAAGGAGGAGCGCGAGATCTTAAAAAAAGCGGCGGTGGGTTCAACCGGTGAGCGCAACAGCCGCGGCCAGTGTAGCAGCCGGGGTACTATAGGAGAGGGTCTTGCGGGGCCTCGTGTTGAGCTTTAGCGCGATCAGGTCGAGGTCCTTTTGGTCGTACACAGATAGGTCGGTCCTCCTGGGCAGGTACTGGCGTAAGAGCCTGTTGGTGTTCTCGGAAGTGGCGCGTTGCCAGGGACTCTTCGGATCGCAGAAGTAGACGGCTACGTCGGTTGCTACGGTGAACTGCTTGTGGGCGGCCATCTCCATCCCCCGGTCCCAGGTAAGGGTGGCCATCATGGTCCTGGGTAGCCGCCTTATCTGCT
>JAABUS010005948.1_pt1 | contig 15394 bp, 15 predicted proteins | sample 5560161 | NCBI WGS metagenome assembly JAABUS01 (sample SAMN10711885, study PRJNA513376) | rock metagenome | isolation source: Antarctica rocks | place: Antarctica: Victoria Land, Trio Nunatak nord | collected 2016-01-04
TTGCCCTGTCCCGCTATACGTTCAAGGGTTCGCCCGGGCTCAACCTGTTCCTCGTGCTCCCGCTCGCGACGCCCGAAATCGTGCTCGGATCATCGCTGGCAACGCTGTTCCTCGATGCCGATGTGACCCGCGGGTTCACGACCGTGATCATCGCCCACATCGGTTTCCAGGTGAGTTTCGTCGCCCTGACGGTGCGAGCTCGCGTGCGTGGCTTCGACTGGACGCTTGAACAGGCCGCTCAGGACCTCGGCGCGTCCCCGATGCGAACGTTCTGGAAAATCACGTTCCCGCTCATCCTCCCCGGCATACTCGCGGCCGCGCTGTTGTCGTTCGCGCTCTCGATCGACGACTTCATCATCACGTTGTTCAATGCCGGGTCGCTGCAGACGTTCCCGCTGTACATCTACGGCAGCTTCAGAGTGCAATTCCCGCCCCAGGCAAACGTGCTGGCTACCGTGATTCTCGTCGCCAGCGTGGCGCTGATGATGATCGGCGTGTTGCGTTCGATCCGTCGCGAACGTCAAGCCTGACACTGCTCTCCGACACCACGTGCAGGCGCGCGTCCGAAGACGTCAGCCGTTCACACTCGGACTCGGCGCAGTAACGCCTTGCACTCACCGTCGCGGCCAACACTGCGCTCACCGCCTTCAGCGAATGCTCCACGACGCAACGTCGTGGAGCATTCGTGAGCACGCGGGTGTCGGCGATGCGATCGATGGTCGCCAGCCTCCTTGACGACGGCCGGTCGAGCAAACACGGCAGCCTCACGCACTAGCCTCGCGTATTCATGTCACGACCTGACGCCCCCCGAATAGCCGTCGCCCCCGAGTCATCGCCGACCTGGATGGTCGACGCGGTGAACGAAGGGGGCGGACACGTCGTCGCGCTGGCCGATGCGGAAGGCATCGTCTGGGGCGACCCGCGTGATCCAGCTGCGTTGGAGCGGGCGCTCGATCAAGCACCGGACGCGCGATGGATTCAGTTGCCGTTCGCCGGCATCGAGAACTTCGTGCACCTGCTCGACGACGACCATCTGTGGGTCTGCGGCAAGGGCGTCTACGCCGAACCGGTTGCTGAGATGGCGATCACGCTGGGGTTGGCCGGTCTGCGCGGGCTGGGAACGTTCGCACGAGCCTCGGCTTGGAGCGCGCCGCACGGCACCAACCTGCAAGGCGCGAGGGTGACCATTCTCGGCGGCGGAGGGATCACCGAGTCGCTCGTTCGCCTGCTCCAACCGTTCGGGTGCCACATCACCGTGGTCCGCCGCCAAGCATCGGACCTCGACGGCGTCGATGACGTGCTCGAAGCCGGCCGCTATGCCGATGCGCTGCCCGGTGCCGACCTTGTCGTGCTGGCGCTGGCACTCACCCCGGAGACCGAAGGTCTGATCGCCGCTGACGAGCTGGCGTTGATGGAGCGCCACGCCTGGCTGATCAACGTCGCACGAGGCAAGCATGTGGTCACCGACGACTTGGTCGTGGCGTTGCGCGAGGGAGTCATCGGCGGCGCCGGCCTTGACGTGACCGATCCCGAGCCGCTGCCCCCGGGGCATCCACTGTGGTCGATGTCCAACTGCATCATCACGCCGCATGTGGGCAACACACCGGAGATGGCCGTGCCACTGCTGACCGAGCGAATCGCAGCCAATGTCCGCCGCTACGCCGACGAGGAAGAGCTGATCGGACTCATCGACATCGAGGCTGGCTACTAGCCGGGGCATCGCGTCGCAGCAATCGCCAACCACTACGAGTTGCTCGGCGTCAGCGAGTCGGCCACTCAGGCCGAGATCCGCGACGCCTACCGGGCCCTCGCGCGCACCCATCACCCTGACCAGCGCGTTGCGACGAGTCCGACCGCCAGGATGTCGATGTCCGAACTCAACGAGGCGTATCGCGTGTTACGGGATCCGGTACTGCGGTCGCGCTACGACTCCGACATACGCCTTCGCAGATCTTCGGCGGCTGGCGCGACCAGCAATCGTGTGCCGAGTGCGCCGCTCTACCCGGCCACCCCGCCCGGTGACGCAACCCCGGCCCGTTATCCGTGGAAGCTGGTCGCGGGCATGGCTGCAGTCGGCGTCGCGGTGGTGATTGCCGGCGCCGCATTCTACGAGCCGGCCGACCCCAAGCCGCCCGACAACGTGTTGCGCGCAGGCTCCTGCGTTGTCATCGAACCGAACAACGACGTGCGAGAAGTGTACTGCGACGGCGAGGACGATCTCGTCGTCCGCGAGATGGTCCCCATGGACGGGACATGTCGTCAAGGGCTCGCGGCCCACCGCGACCGGCAGGGCATGGGCATCGCCTGCGTCTCGACGGAACCCGCCTGAGCGAGGCGGACAGGACAGGACCTGACGGGTTGCAGGCACGCGCTGCTACCCTTCGGGTTCCGTTTGGGGCGCGTAGCTCAGTTGGTTAGAGCGCCACGTTCACACCGTGGAGGTCCAGGGTTCGAGTCCCTGCGTGCCCACTGACTGACTGCTACTGCTCGCTCGCTGGCGCTCGCTCGCCGTGCACGAAGCGTGCGCCGCATCTGCTGCCTCCGGCGGGCGTTCAAACGCCACGCCGACTTGCCTCGTCGATGCGTGTCGAGCTCCGACGCCCACTGCCGCGCGGATGCCATACCGGCGCTGCATGCGCCGTCCGTTACGCGAGCGCAAGCATCGCCTCGGCGACCTCGCCGGACGCCGCATCGGGGATCGCGGTGGCGGCCTCCTCGAGGACGAGCAGCCGCGCCCCGCGGATCTCGCGCGCGATCGCCTCGCCGTTGCCGAGGGGGAAGAACACGTCGCGACGACCGTGGACGACGAGCGTGGGGACCGCGATCTCGGGCAGGCGATCGCGCCAGCGGGGTTTGCAGTCGAGCTTGGAGAACACCATGCCCATCTGGTTGGCCATCTGGACCGGGGGTGCGGTGCCGGGCGTGCGGTCCCAGATGCGCGCGGCGATCGCGCGCGCGGCGACCGGGTCGTCACCGAGGATCTCCGCGCCGGCGGCGGCGAACTCCGCCACCGCCTCGCGGTCGGTCCAGTCGGGCATCGGATGCGCGAACAGCTGGCTCATCGTCGCCTGGTCATGGTCGGGGAGGTCATCGTCGGGCGGGCCGGGCGCGACCGCGCGGGTGCCGGCCAGGGTGAGCGCCGAGAACGCGCCCGGATGGTCGAGTGCGGCCACTTGGGCGATCATCCCGCCGACGCCGATCCCCGCGAGGTGCGCGGGCGCGCCGTCGAGCGCGTCCGCAAGGGCCGCAGCGTCGGCGGCGAGGTCGCGCAGGGAGTAGGCGGGCGCCTCCGGGTCCGCCGTCGTCGATTCGCCGCTATCGCGCAGGTCGTAGCGCGCTACGCGGCGCCCGCCGGCGGCGAGGCGTTCGCAGAGCGCGTCGGGCCAGGAGAGCATCGTCGTCCCGCCCGCGAGCAGGACGAGTGGTGCGTCGTCGTCACCGAAGAACTCGACGCCCAGGGCGACCTCATTGGCATAGACATTGGTCATCGGATGACCGTAACCGGAGCCATGGGCCGGGTCGCGCGGTGCGGCGCGGCCTGGCGTTCGTGCTGGTCGGCCTGGCGGTGGAGGTGGGATTTGAACCCACGGAGGCTTTCACCTCACACGCTTTCGAGGCGTGCGCCCTCGGCCACTAGGCGACTCCACCGCGGGAGAGTGTACCCGCCCGGGTCAGCGGGTCCGGTGGGCGGTGAAGAAGCCGCGCAGCAACTCCGCCGACTCGTCGGCCAGGATGCCGCGGACGACCTCGGGACGGGAGTTGAGGCGGCGGTCGCGGACCACGTCCCAGAGCGAGCCGACGGCCCCGGCCTTGGGGTCGTCCGCGCCGTAGACCAGCCGGGAGATCCGGGACAGGACCACGGCGCCGGCGCACATGGTGCACGGCTCGAGTGTCACGACCAGCGTGCAACCCGAGAGCCGCCAGCTGCCCACCGCAGCCGCCGCCGCCCGCAGGGCCAGCACCTCCGCGTGCGCGGTCGGATCGAGAAGACGCTCGCGGGCGTTGGCGGCCTCGCCCAGCACGCCGCCGTCCGGGGACAGCACGACCGCGCCGACCGGCACGTCGCCGCCCTCGACGGCCGCCGCGGCCAGCCCGAGGGCCCGCCGCATCACCGGGTCGTACGGGCTCACGCGCCGCGCAGCGTCTCGAGCTCGTCGAGGCAGCCGGCCCGCTCGCAGACCTCGCTGATCACGTCGGCCGGCAGCGTGCGCTCACCGGTGACCAGGGCGATCAGGTCGCGCCGGGGCGTACCGAGGTCGGCCAGCAGATCGGCGTCCCCGACCGGCTCGGACTCCGGCGGCGGCGCGCCCTCGTCGTCGGCGTCCGGGACCGGCAGGTCTCCCTCGACCCCGCCGGTGAAGATTCCGGCCACCGGGAACGACTCGGCCGCGAGCCCGTCGGAGATGAACACCCGGGGCTCGTCGGAGCCGGCGTCCACCCGCAGGATCGCGACGTACTCGTCGTCCTCCTCGACGAACAGCAACGCGGTCTCGGCGTCGCCGTCGATGTCCCGGACGCGATCGGCCACCTCGTCCACATCGGACACGCCGTCGAGATCGAGCTCCTCGGCGGTCCAGCCGGCCCGGGTGCGGGCCAGGGCGGCAGCGAAGTACGACACGTACGTCCCTCCGGAGAGTCAGTCAGCCGGCTGCAGCGCGTCCAGGACCCGGGCGAACTGCGGGCCCACCCCGATCCGATCCGCGACCGCGGTGAGCATCTCGTCCGCCCACAGATCCACATCGTCCAGGATGAAGCCCAGATCCCGTTCGTCCAGTCCCAGGTCGCGGAAGATGCCCAGGTCGCCCGCCGGCCACACCTCCTCCGGATCGGCCGGCTCCTCACGATCGCCGGAGCCGGCGCCGGAGCCGCTGCCGAGCAGGTCCAGCGCCTGCCGGGCCAGCTCCCACTCCTCGGCCGCGGTCACGTCGGACAGCAGCACCCGCAGCTCCCCGGTCGGCCCGAACCGCAGCGCCACGAAGAACTCGTCGGCCACGTTCACCAGCGCGATCGGGCCGGCCTCGGGCGGCTGGTGGCGCAGCGCGGCCACGCACCGGCCCAGGTCGTCCAGGACCGCCGGCGGGAGCAGGGCGCAGTCCCAGCGCCCGCCCTCGCGGTAGACCGCCATCGCGAAGCCGTCCTCCGCCACCCCGGCCTCCTCGCCGCGCGCTGTCGGGCGATGGTCGCAGACCCGGTGCCGGGCCGACAGCCCGGGATGCGGGGGTGCCGGGTCCGTGGTGGGGTCGGCGGATGCGGCGCTGGATTTTCGGGGATCAGCTCGGTCCGCACTACCTGGACGAACCCGGACAGCCGGCGCTACTGGTGGAGTCCAGGGCGGTGCTGGGACGACGGCGCTTCCACCGGCAGAAGGCGCACCTCGTGCTCTCGGCCATCCGGCACCGGGCGGCCGAGCTGGGCGACCAGGCGATCTTCCGCCAGACCGCCACCTACGGGGAGGCGCTGGAAGAGCCGGTGACCGTGACCCAGCCGACCTCCTTCTCCGCCGATGGATTCGTCCGGCGACACCCGATGGTGGCCGAGGTGCTGCCCGACCGCGGGTACGCGACCAGCCGGGAGGAGTTCGCGACCTGGGCCGACGGCCGGGGAAAGCGTCGGCTGCTGCTGGAGGACTTCTACCGGGAGAACCGGCGCCGGCACGAGGTGCTGATGGACGGCGTCGACCCGGCCGGCGGCACCTGGAACCTGGACGCCGAGAACCGGCAGCCGCCGCCGCGCGGGGTGTCCACACTGGACCTACCCGGGCCCTGGTGGCCGGAGGAGGACGAGATCGACGCGGCCGTCCGGGCCGACCTGGACCGGTGGGAGGCCGCCGGCGAGATGGAGTTCGTCGGCGACGACGGGCCGCGCTGGGCGCCGGCGACGAGGACCGAGGCCCTCAGCGCGCTGCACCACTTCGTCCGGCACCGGCTGCCGACCTTCGGCCCGTACGAGGACGCGATGCTGGCCGGCGACCCGTGGATGGCGCACTCGGCGCTGTCGCCGGCGATGAACCTGGGCCTGCTGCACCCGATCGAGATCGTCCGCGCGGCCGAGGAGGCCTACCGGGCCGGGCACGCCCCGCTGGCCAGCACCGAGGGGTTCGTCCGGCAGGTGCTGGGCTGGCGCGAGTACGTCTGGGCGCTCTACTGGCGCCTCGGCCCCGACTACCGGAAGCGGAACGCGCTGCAGGCCCGGCGGAAGATCCCGGACTGGTTCCGCGACCTCGACGCGGACAAGACGGTCGAGGCTCGCTGCCTTTCCACCGTGCTCGGTGGGCTGCGCGAGCGCGGCTGGGTGCACCACATCCCGCGGCTGATGGTGCTGGGCAACTACGGCCTGCAGCGCGGGCTGTCCCCGGCCGAGCTGGTCGAGTGGTTCCATTTGTCCTTTGTGGACGGATACGACTGGGTGATGCTGGCGAACGTGATCGGCATGTCGCAGTGGGCCGACGGCGGCATCATGGCCACCAAGCCGTACTCGGCCGGGGGTGCGTACATCGACCGGATGAGCGACTTCTGCGGGGACTGCCGGTACGACCCGAAGAAGCGGCTGGGGCCGGACGCCTGCCCGTTCACGGCCGGCTACTGGGGCTTCCTGGACCGCAACGCCGAGCACTTCGCCGGCAACCACCGGATGGCGCAGCCGCTGGCCGGGCTGCGCCGGCTGTCCGACGTGGACGCGGTGGTGGCGCAGGAGAAGGAGCGGGGCACGAACGCCCCCTGAGCAGAGCGGGCCCGTCAGCGGACCCCCAGCGCCTTGAGCCCGCGGAACAGCGCCCCGGCGGCGGCGGCGTACCCGTCCGCGGACAGGCCGAAGGTGCGGTCGAGCCCGACCAGCCGCTGCGCCGCCACCGTCTGGCTCTCGGTGAAGCGGGTCAGCCCGGTCCGGCCGTGCCGCCGGCCCAGCCCGGAGCCCTTCATCCCGCCCATCGGGGCGTCGTGGGACGCGTACGCCGCGGCGTAGCCGTCGTTGACGTTGACCGTGCCGGCCCGCAGCCGCGCCGCCACCGCCCGCCCGCGCGCCTGCGACCGAGTCCACACGCTGGCGTTCAGCCCGTATTCGGAGTCATTGGCCGCGGCGATCGCGGCCGCCTCCCCGGCCACCGGATAGACCGAGACGACAGGGCCGAACGTCTCCTCCCGGTGCACCGGCATCCCCGGCCGGACGCCGGTGAGCACGGTCGGCTCGTAGTACAGCGGCCCCAGCTCGGACCGCCGCCGACCGCCGGTCCGGACCACCGCTCCGCCCACCCGGGCGCTCGCCACGTGCCGCTCGACCGTCGCCAGCTGCCGGTCCAGGGTGAGCGACCCCATGTCGGCCCGCGGTCCGAGCCGCAGCGCCGCCGTCCGCGCCACGAACCGCTCGAGGAAGGCGTCGTACACCGGATCGGCCACGTAGATCCGCTCGATGGCCAGGCAGAGCTGCCCGGCGTGGGCGAAGCAGGCCCGGATCGCGCCGGCGGCCGCCCGGTCCAGGTCGGCGTCCGCCAGCACCAGCATCGGGTTCTTGCCGCCGAGCTCCAGCGAGGAGCCGATCAGCCGGTCCCCGCACTCGGCCGCGATCCGCCGGCCGGTCCGGCTCGACCCGGTGAAGCAGAGGAAGTCGACCGCGGCGAGCAGCGGTCCGCCCAGCACCTCCGGTGGCCCGGCCAGGACGGTCCACAGGTCCGGCGCCAGGCCCTCGCGGCGCAGCAGCGCGACCAGCCAGCGGACGCTGAGCGGCGTCTGCACGTCCGGCTTGTGCAGCACCGCGTTGCCGGCCAGCAGCGCCGGCACGACGTCGGCGACGGCCAGCGCGAGCGGGCAGTTCCAGGGCGAGATGACGCCGACCAGACCGAGCGGCTGGCGCTGCTCGACGGTGCGGGTCAGGCCGGGGACCGCGCCGCCGCGACGGTCCGGGGCCAGGAACCGCCCGGCGTGCCGGGCGTAGTAGAGCGCCGTGGCCGCGGCGTCGAGGACCTCCTCGACCGCGTCCCGCCGGCACTTGCCCGTCTCGGCCTGCAGCAGGTCCAGCAGCGGCGCGGCGTCGCGCCGCAGCAGCCGCCCGAACAGCCGCAGGAACGGCCGGGCCCGGTCGGCCGGCGGCAGCGCACCCCAGACGAGCTGGGCCTGCCGGGCCCGTCGCGCCGCCCGGGCCACCGACGCGGCGTCGTCGCCGGCCAGCGTGGCGAGGACCTGGCCGGTGGCCGGCCCGCGGACCACCACCGCCGCCGCGCCACCGCCCGCGGCCACCGGCGCCGGCCGGGTCGAGGTCACCGGGCCACCGTCCCGGCCGGGGGCCGGACCGTCTCGGCCCACCAGGCGCGGATCAGCCGCTCGACCCGGTTCAGGGCGGACAGCTCGTCCGAGCGCGGGCCCGGGCCGGGCGGCGCGGGCCGGCCGCAGCGGACCGCGTGGGCGCGGACCAGCCGGTCCAGCGCGGCCCGGGTCGCGGTCAGGTCCAGCTCGTGTCCGGCGCCGGCCAGCACGTGGACGGCGGCGTCCCCGGCCGTGGCGAACGCCGCCCGCACGTCGGCCACCGGCACGTACGGGTCGTGCTCGCCGTGCACGTCCAGGAACCGGGTGCCGGTCGCCCGGGCCAGGTCGGCGCGGGTCGACTCCAGCGAGCACCAGTTGTCCTCCACCAGCGACCGCAGACCCGCCAGCCGCACGTTGTGCCCGAACAGCATGCCGTGACCGCCGTCTCCGACCGCTCCGGCCGTCCATCCACCGACCAGGTCGGCGCCCTGGATGTCGCTCAGGCTGGCCCGGACGTCGACGACCGCGCCGACCGTGCCGACGAAGTCGACCAGACGCGGCGCCCGGGCCGCGACCCGGAACGCGGCCCGGCCGGTGGCGCTGGCCGCGACCACCGCCAGCGGCGCCGCAGCCAGCCGCAGCGCGCTCCAGACGGCGAGGTCGTCGAGGTCGTCGCAGGCGCGGCTCAGTGTGAAGTCGGCCATCTCGCCGTCGCTCCAGCCGACGGAGTTGGTCAGGTCGGCCCGCACGACGGTCACCCCGGCCGCGAGGAAGTACAGCGCCGGCAGGACGGTGTGCCGCCGGCTCATGCCCAGCCCCGGCAGCAGGATCACGACCGGGCCCGGGCCGCGCCGGCCCGGGGGGCGGTGCACCACCCCGCGCAGCGTCGCGCCGTGCCGGTTGACCAGCGCGAACGGGTCGGTCCGGATGCCGTCAGGGCCGATCGGGGCCGGCGCGTACGCGGTCCGCTCGAGCAGGCCGCTCACCGGGCCACCGCCGCGACCCGCCAGCCCGGGCTCCGCCGCCGGTAGACCAGCGGGTGCCCGCCGAGCGCGTCCGCCCGGCGCACCTCCGCGACCAGGATGCTGTGGTCGCCGTGCCGGAACACGGCCACCGGAGCGCACCGCAGGAAGGCCAGCCCCCCGGCCAGCCGGGGCAGCCCGCCGTCCCAGTCCCAGCGCAGCCCGGCGAACTTGTCCGCCGCCGGCGCGCTGAACGCCTTGGCCACCTCCCACTGGTCGTCGCAGAGCAGGTGCACGCCGATCGACGTGGCCCGGATGAGGGCCCCGTGGCTGCGGGACGCCTCGCGGATGTTGAAGGACACGCTCGGCGGCTGGTCGGAGTACGACGTGAGCGAGGAGACGGTGAGCCCGAGCGGGATCTCGCCGGCCGCCGCGGTCACCACCGCGACGGTGGAGGCGAGCTCGGCCATCACGGCCCGGAACCCCTCGGAGTTGCTGTCGTGCCCGGATCCGGTCCCGTCCGGCCGGGCGGACGTCGAGACGGTCATCGGGCCGCCCTACTCGGCCGGCCGGACGAGCGCGGCGTCCGCGCCCTCGGCGAGCTGCTTCAGCGCGCGCAGGTGGGCGCCGAACTGGCGCCGCGCGAACCGGGACATGGCCTCGCCGGACCAGCCGGCGAAGTTCAGGGTCGCGGTGACGCGGACCCCGCCGGCCACCGGCGTGCAGTTGATAATCCCGCTGGTCTGGATCGGGCCGCTGACCGACCGGTAGCCCCAGCGCTCGTTGGCGACCCAGTCCGTCACCTCATACTCGCTGGTGACCGAGCGGCCCATCACCGTACGGACCTCGCGGCCCCGGCTGCCGACCCGGCCGTCGCCGCTGACGATGCCGTCGGTGTCCAGGTCCGTCTGCCAGCTCGGGTGCCGCTCGGGGTGCGCGATCAGCTCGAACACCCGCTCCGGCGCACAGGCGATGGTCTCGCTCACGTCGGTGGTGGCCATCCTGGTCACATCTCCTCCTGAGGGGACACGGCGTCCCGTAAACGGCGTATAGGCACCGGCCGCGCCGGGGTCTCGTCGACCTCGGGCGGCTCACCGGTCCGGTCGTACCGCGGGCGGACGGAAGCCCACCGGCGCCGGACCTCGAGCGCGAGCGTGCGGCCGACCTCGCGCAGCCGGTCCAGCCGGCCGGGTCCCGCGGTCGAGAGGAAGGCCAGCACGATCAGGGTCAGCCGGCGCAGCGACAGGAACCGGCGGACCGGCTGCTGCTGGGCCAGCACCTCCTGCAGACCGAGCTTCAGCTCCTCGGAGCCGGCCACCGTACGGAAGAATCCCGCGTACAGCGGCGGAACTGGACCACTGCGGCCCATGTCCTGGGACAGCCAGTACATCGGCGCGCCGTCCCGGTCGCGGCGGCGCCACCACACCTGCACGGCCGAGTCCAGCGCCCGGTCCGAGCCGCTCCAGCTCTCCAGCACCCGGGCCGAGAGGCGCTCGCCCTGGCGGACGGCGTCGGACAGCCCCTGCCCGGTGACGACGTCCTTGACGTGGCCGGCGTCGCCGACGAGGGCCCAGCCGGGTCCGGCGCTGCGGCGGAAGAAGCACTGGTAGCCGCGGACCATCCGGGCCGGTCCGTCCGGCCGGGCGTCCGCCAGCAGCTCGGTCCAGTCCCGCCGCTGCTCTCCCCACGGCAGCGCCCCGGCGCGGAAGGCGTCCTGGACTGCGCCCGGCGCCCGGAACCGCGGTGCGTGCGCGGTGTCGGGCTGGACCGCGAGCATGGTCCGGCCGCTGTCCGTCGGCGCGGCCAGCAGCAGGTCCCGGCCGCGCCGGCAGTAGAAGAACTCGGCCGGCGCGGGCACGTCGAGGAAGTAGTTCCAGACCGCGGCCCGTTCGTTGCTGGTGACGTTGTAGCGGGCCGCCCCGACCAGCCGGGCCACGGCCGAGCTGCGGCCGTCGGCCCCGACGACCAGGCGGCAGGACAACCTGCTCTCGGTGCCGTCCGGGCGGCGGTAGGACACCCCGCTGACCCGGTCCCCCGTCCGGTCGACGCCGACGACCTTGCACTGGGTCCGCACGTCCGCGCCGGCCCCGACGGCGGCGGCGAGGACGAGCGGGTCCAGCGTGAGCCGGCGGATCGAGAGCCAGGGCTGGCCCGGGTGTTCTACCGACAGGTCCAGTTCCTCCACCCACATCGTGGAGCGCATCAGCGGCGGCGCGCCGGTGTCGAGCATGGCGTCCAGCAGGCCGAGGCGGCCGAAGCCGGGCAGCTCCTGGACGGTGTGCGTGGACAGCGTGTCGCTGGGCATCGCGGCGCGCTCCAGGAGCACGACCGACAGTCCGCCCCGGGCCAGATTGATCGCCATCGCCGAGCCCGCCACCCGGCCTCCGACGACTACGACGTCGACGTGCTCCATGCCGTCTCCTCCCGACCGCGGCGCGGTCAGCGCTCGCTGCCGGCCGGGACGCCGAGACCGGCCCGGGCCCGGGCGGTGCCGGCCTTCTCCCGCTCGCCGGTGCGGGCCACGAAGATCAGCCCGACGGAGATGAGCACGGTCGCGAGGAGGGTGCCGGCCTGCGGCACGGTCTCCAGTCCGCCGGACTGCTGGCTGTGCGCGAAGTGGAAGACCATGTGCGGGAACGCGGCGACCGCGTTGGCGGCCGCGGCCGCGTACACCAGGTCCGGAACCAGCTTCACCATCGCCCAGACGGTGACCACGGTGAGCCCGAGGTAGAGCGCGCCGGCGTCCCGGGTCAGGTGCTCGCTGTACGGGCCGAGCTTGGTCAGCCAGCCGGCGCCGAGGAAGAACTTCTCGTAGAAGTAGTGCGGCAGGAACAGGGCCTGGACGCCGATGACCAGGCCCTCGGAGGCGAGCAGGAACAGGCCGAGCCGGAGCCGGAAGCGGGTGCGTTCGGACATGGCGGGGATCACCTTTCCGCGGAGGAGCCGAAGACGGGATGACGGCCGCTGCCGAGTACCGCGACCTTGGGGTCGACCCCGTCGGTGACGCTGATGCCCTGCAGGTGGGTGGTCGTGAGCATGGGGAAGTTGGCGGCGCCGAACGGGCCGCCGGACAGTCCGGTGCCGCCGTGCGCCGGCAGCGGCGCGACGGTGCCGATGTGCGAGTCGTTCACCTTGAGCAGGCCGCCGGTGCCGACCTCGGTGCAGAACCGGTCGATCACCGCCGGGCCCCGGCTCCAGAGCGAGTTGCGCAGCCCGTAGGGGTTGGAGTTCAGGAAGTCGATGACCAGGCCGAGCAGCACACCGTCGGAGAGGTGGGCGGCGGGGACGACCACCGGCAGCAGCGGGAAGAACGTTTACTCCCGCACGGCCAGCATGTCCTCGGCCCGGTCCAGGCCGTCGACCCGCAGCAGGGTTGGGGCCAGGAACGGGCCGGCCTCGTCCCGCTCGCCCTCGACGTCCAGCCGGTGGCCGCCGGCCAGCAGACGGGCTCCCCGGTCCAGCGCGTCCTGGAGGTACTCGAAATACCGGTCGGCCTTCATTACCGGGCTCAGCGTGGCGCCCGGCTGGTCCGGCATCGCCGGGCGGATCGCCGCGATCTCCGCCAGCAGCAACCGGAAGAACTCGTCCGCGACCGCCGGATGCACGATCCCGAACTTCGGTACCAGGCAGACCTGGCCGGAGCCGATGTAGCTCTCCGCCAGCGCCGCGGCCGCGTACGGCAGGTCGGCGTCCCGCCAGACCACCAGGCCGTCGTTGCCGGCCAGCTCCAGGATCGGCTTCTTGCCCTTGGCCATGCACTCCAGGGCCAGGGCCAGGCCGCGGATGCTGTCGCCGAAGTAGAAGATGTCGTCGATCAGCGGGCTGTCGATCCAGTGCCGCAGCGTCGACGCCGTGGACGAGGTGACGATGTTCAGGGTGCCCTCGGGCGCCCCCAGCTCCTCCAGGATCGGTGCGACCAGGTCGCGGAAGAGGAAGTGCACGCCGGTGGGCGCCCCCTGCGGCGCCCGTAGCACGACCGTGTTGCCGGCCGCGAGGATGAGCACGCCGACCGCGCTGTTGGTCGCCGCCGCGTTCTGCGGCGGGTTGAGGCCGACCACGCCGTCCGGCTTCTGCTCCAGCCGCAACCGGCGCTGCGGCGTGCCGAGGTGCTGCACCAGCTGGTGGGCGTAGAAATCGACCGCGTCGGGTGCGGTGACGTCGAGGATGCTCGTCGTCTCGATCTCGGCGAACCGCCGCGGGTGGCCCTCGGCGGCGAGGATGTCGACGAAGTCGTCGGCATGCTTGGTCAGCGCGGAGTGGAACCGGGTGCACAGCTCCAGCCGGTCGGCGACCGGCCGCCGGCCCCACTCGGCCTTGGCCGCGAACGCGGCCTCTTCCGCGGCCCGCAGGTGCTCCGCCCCGGCCACCGCGGCCCGGGACAGGACGTCCTCACCGGGACCGGGGCTGCCGCTGTAGTCCAGCACCGCATAGCGGCGCTGCTGCGGCACCTCGGCCGCCGTCACCGGGGCGAACGTCACCCCGTCGCCGAACAGGCCGATCAGCATCAGCTCGACGTTGTCCTTCAGCAGCCGGGCCGCGATCGGCTCGACGATCGACTCGATGCTGCTGACCCCGAAGTCGAAGGTGCTCTCGAAGACGACGTCGCAGCCACCGTCGGCCGGGATCACCTTCCAGAACCCCGTCATCGTGTCGAAGTCGCCGTCTTCCTGCTCGAATCCGATCGTCAGGTTGGGACGGTCGTAGAAGTCCTTCTCCGACCAGTGCAGCAGTCCCTTGCGGAACAGCACGGCCCAGGTCGTGACGACGACGTCGGGGGACACGGTCTCGACACCGACGGTGCGGACCGGCTCGACCAGTTCGGGGTAGCGGGCGAAGTCCCCGAGCTTGTCGAAGACCTCTATCGCGTCGTCCACGGGAGCGTGGGCGAGCACCTTGACGTGGCGCATGAGTTTCGGCTCCTCGGCTCAGCGGGCGGGGTAGAGGGACGTCAAGGTGTCGCAGGTGCGCTCGATCGCGCCCATCAACCAGTCGACGTCGGAGTCCGTCAGGCACGCGGGCGGGGTCAGCCGCACCACGCTGGAGGCGTTCAGCGAGTGACTCACCACGACGCCCTGGTCCACGAGCTCGAACATGAACTCGCCGGCCAGCTCGGGCTCGTGGAACTCGATGGCGAACATGAGACCGATACCGCGCACGTCCTTGACCAGGTGCGGGCACCGCTGCGCGAGTGTGCTGCGCAGCGCCGGCAGCAGCCGGCCGCCGAGCGCCTCGGCCTTGGCCGGGACCTGCTCGTCGACGATCGCCCGGACCGCCGCCTCCGCCGCGGCCATCGCGATCGGCGCGCAGGAGAAGGTCGACGAGTGCAGCAGCGGGTCCTTGTTGATTAGCGCGTACGCCTCCGGCGTGGCCACCGCCGCGGCCACCGGTACGACACCGCCGGACAGGCCCTTGCCGATCAGCATGATGTCGGGGGTGACACCGTCGTAGTCGGCGGCCCACATCCGGCCCGTGCGGCCCATCCCGGTGAAGATCTCGTCCAGGATGAGCAGCGCGCCGTACCGGTCGCAGGCCGCGCGGACGTCGCGCAGGTAGCCCGGTGGCGGCAGGATCACGCCACCCTCGCCCTGGATCGGTTCCATGATCACGCAGCACCGGCCCGGGTGCGCGGCCAGCTCGTCCACCAAGGGGTCGATCCGGCCGAACGGCACCTGGGCCAGGTCGGGCAGCAGCGGCCGGAACGGCTTCTGGTAGACGTCCCGGCTGGTCACGCTGAGCGCGCCCATCGTCTTGCCGTGGAAGCCGTTGGTGGTGGAGACCAGCCGGGTCTTGCCCAGGCCGCGGGCCATCTTGATCGCGGCCTCGGTGGCCTCGCTGCCGGACGGCACGAAGTGGACGTACTCCAGGCCGGCCGGCATGACGTCCGCGACCGCCTTCGCCGCCCGGGCCGCCACCGGCTCGAGCAGCAGCCGGGTCGCCAGCGGGTGGGTCATGACCTGGCGCACCACCGCGGCGGTCACGGCCGGGTGCCGGTGGCCGAGGATGAACACCCCGTACCCGCCGCACTCGAGGTAGCGGCGGCCGTCGTGGCCGAAGAGGTAGGCGCCGTCGCTGGCCACCTCGGAGTGCCCGCTGAGGAATTCGGCGATGGAGGCGCGGCCCTTGTTGAGGTGGGCCCGGGTGAGGCCGATGACCTCGGCGAAGTCCAGCGGCTGATCCTCGAGCTCGAGCTCGAGCCCG
>JAABUS010005949.1_pt1 | contig 15389 bp, 13 predicted proteins | sample 5560161 | NCBI WGS metagenome assembly JAABUS01 (sample SAMN10711885, study PRJNA513376) | rock metagenome | isolation source: Antarctica rocks | place: Antarctica: Victoria Land, Trio Nunatak nord | collected 2016-01-04
GGGACGACGCCTGCGGATCGGGCTGTGGGTGCTGCTGGCCGCGACCACCGCCGCCACCATCTACCTGGGCTGGCACTACGTCATCGACGACCTCGCCGGCGTCGTCATCGCCATCGCCGCGCTCGCCGCTGCCCGCGCCCTCACCGGCTTCGAGCGGCGCACCGGACGGCGAGGCAGGCTCGCGCCGGGCTCCTCGATCGCTCGTCAGCGCGCGTGAGCTGATCAGGTGGCCGGCGGCTCGGAGGGCGGCTCCTGGCCCTCCGCCTCCGCCTCCGGCATCGTGTCGCTGAGGATCCGGACGACTTGCGCGGCGATCGCGGTCGCGGCGGCGTCGAGGTCGGGCTGATCGGCGCGGCTCTTGGCCTGGACCGCCGTGAGCTGCGTGCGCGCCGCGAGCGTCCGGTGCGCAGCGGAGACCTCCTGATCGACCTGACGGCCGAGGCCGCGGACGCGGTCGACGACATCCTTCAGGCCGCCGGCGAGTGCCTGGCCCTCCTTGAGCGCCGCGTCGGCCTCGTCGCGGGCGGCGGCCAGGAGCGCGGTGGCCTGGTCGCGGGCCGCGCGCCCCTGCTCGCGGGCGTCGATGCGGGCGGCGGCGAGCTCGGCCTCGGCGCGCTGCTTGAGCTCGGCGGCCTGCGCTTCGGCGGCCGCGACGATCTCACGGCCCTGCGCCTCGGCTCGGCGGAGCTCCTGGGTCGCGGCCGCCTTGGCCTCGGCCTCACGACGCGCGAGCAGCGCTTCGGCCTGACGGCTCGACTCGTCGCGGAGCCTTGTCGTCTCCTCGCGCATGCGCTCGGCGTCCTGCTCGGCCGCCGTCGTGAGGCGGATGGACTCCTCGGCCGCCAGCGCCTTGGCCTGGATGGCAGCCTCGCGCTCGCGAACGACGAGGGCTTGCGCCTCCGCGACGTCCGCGTCGGCCTGCTCGCGGACGGCAGTCGCCTCGGCGACGGCGCGGCCCTTTGCCGCGGTGATCTCGTCCTCGGCCTTCCGGCGGGCGGCCTCGGCCTCGGCGACGGACTGCTGGTAGGCGGAGGCGATCTCGCGCCGGGCCGCCTCTTGGGTCGTCGTCACGCGCTCCTCGGCCTCGGCCAGCGCCACGGCGCGCATCTCGGCGACCTGCTCGGTGAGGGCAGCGCGCTCGGACTCGAGCTGCTCGGTGAAGGCAGCGCGCTCAGCCTCCAACTGCTCGGTGAGGGCAGCGCGCTCGGCCTCCAGCTGCTCGCGGCCCGCGGCCACATCGGCGGCGGCGCGCTCACGGATCGCGGCGGCGTCGGCCTGGGCCTGCTGGGTCATCGCCGCGCGCTCGGTCTCGAGGTGGGCCAGGAGCGCCTCACGCTCGGCTGCGAGCTCTCTGCGGGCGTCGGCGATCTCGACCTCGGCGGCGGCGTGGGCGGCACCGGCCCGCGTGTCGAGCTCCTCTCGCAGCGCCGCCTGCGCCCGCTCGATCTCCTGCTCGCTCCCGGCGCGCACACGATCGAGCTCGCCCTGGATCCGCGTGACCTCTCGCTCGCTCCCGGCGCGCACACGATCGAGCTCGCCCTGGATCCGCGCGACCCCTGCTTCGGCCTCGGCACGGCCCTCCTGGCCGGCAGCGCGCAGCGCGACGACCTGGGTCCGGACGGCCTCCGCCTCCCCCCGGGCCAGGCCGAGCTGCTGGCGCGCGGCCTCAGCCTCGTCGCGCGCGGCCTGCGCGGACTGGCTCGCGGCGGCGGCCTCGGCACGCAGCGCATCGGTCTGGGAGCGCAGCGCGCCGACCTCTCCGCGAGCGGCGACCGCCTCCGTGCGGGCGCTCTCGCCCTCCGCGCGGGCTGCCTCGGCGTCGGCACGCGCAGCCGCCGCCTCCGCACCGGCGGCGTCGGCCTCCGCGCGGGCGGCATCGGCGTCGGTGCGGGCGGTCCCGGCCGCGTCACGCCAAGCGTCCAGCTCGGTGCCGGACGCACTCGGCGCCGCCGAGGGCTCCACCGCCGGGGCGGGCGCCGCGCCGTTGCGCGGGAGGCTCGTGAAGGACTCGTGGCGGACCGTGAGCTCCCAGCCCGCGCTCCCGTCGGAGAGGGTCACCTGACGCTCGCCGACCACCTCGACCCGTCCGAAGCGAACGGTCAGGTTCGCGAGCAGGCCCGAGCGGTCGGGCCCCGTGACGGTGACGGTGGTCGGGGAGGCGCTCATCGAAGCTCGCAACGTACCGAGATGGCGCGCGTGGCGATCGGTCGCGTGCACGACCGAAGCCCCCGAAAGCTGTGCAAGGCGGCCTGCGAGAGCACGTAACGCCGCCGATTTGGTGTCAGGTGCGGGAACTTTGAGGCAGAGTGCCGTCCATGACGCGCTCCCCCCGCCTGCTCCTGCTCACGGCCGTCGCCGTGCTCTCCACTCCCGCCGCCGCCACGGCCGCCGACCCGCACATCGTCGCGCCGGGCGAGACGCTGTGGGGGCTGGCAGCCGCCCAGAACATGACCACCCGCGCCTTCGCGGCCGCCAACGACCTGCCGGTGGACATCCGGGTCCCCGCCGGTGCCACGGTGCATCTGCCGACGGTGAGCGAGGCCGCCACTGCGCTGAGCCACACGTCCTCGGCGAGCACCGGCGTCGCGACGGCCACCGCGCCCCAAGCGCCGCACGCCCACGGCGCCTACACCGTCCGCCGTGGTGACACGCTCTCCGGCCTGGCTGCCTCGAGCCGCATCCCGCTCGCCCAGTTCGCGCAGATGAACGGCCTGGATCCGAGTGCGGCGCTGCTCAGCGGGACCGTCGTCAAGCTTCCCACGGGCGCGCCCGCACCCGCCCGCGCCGCACAGCCCGCGCCCGCCGCCCGCGTCGTTCCCGCCGCCGCCCCCACCCCAGCGCCCGGACGCGTCTCGGCGTCCGAGATCACCCACGAGGCGGGGCACCAGGGCGTTCCGGGGTCACTCGCGGCCGCGATCGCCTGGCAGGAGTCGGGCTTCAACAACGCCATGGTCTCCTCCGCCAACGCCCGCGGCGTCATGCAGGTCATGCCGGGCACCTGGGGCTGGGTCCAGTCGAAGCTCGCGGCGGGCCACCTCGATCCGGCCTCCCCGCGGGACAACGTCCGCGCCGGCGTCCTCTACCTCCGCTCGCTCCTGCGCACCGCAGGTGGGGACCCGGCCACCGCGGCGGCCGGCTACTACCAGGGCGCGGCGTCGGTTGCGCGCATCGGCATGCTTCCCGAGACCCGCCGCTACGTCGACAACGTGCTGGCGCTGCGCAGCCGCTTCGGCGGCTGACCCCAGGCCGGCTTTCACACCGCTTTCACCTACGCTCAGCGGCCATGGGTCGCCTCGCACAGCTGTTCGTGCCGAAGGACCGCGGATTCTTCGGTCTCTTCGAGGCCGCGGCGGACACCGCGCTGGAGGCCGCGACCCTGCTCGACCGCATGCTGGCCGAGCACCCCGACCACCCCGAGCTCCCGGAGCGCATCCGGGAGCTCGAGCACGCCGGGGATCGCATCACGCACGACCTGATCCACCAGCTCCACACGACGTTGCGCACCCCGATCGACCGCGAGGACATCCTGCATCTCGCCTCGGCACTGGACGACATCACCGATCTGGTCGAGGAGGTCGCCGACCTCCTGGTCCTCTACAAGATCGAGGCGCCGATGGTGCAGGCGCAGGAGCTCGCGCACCTGCTCGCGCTGGCCTGCGCCGAGCTCGCCCAGGCGATGTCGCTGCTGCGCTCCTCCGGCGACTTCAGCGCGAACATCCTCGCGGTCAACCGCCTGGAGAACGAGGGCGACCGCGTATCGCGCGAGGCGGTCGCGTCCCTCTTCGACGGAGGCATCGACCCCATGGTCGTCATCCGCTGGAAGGACGTCTTCGAGCGCCTCGAGGAGGGGATCGACGCGACGAAGCGCACGGCGAACGTGCTCGAGGGCATCCGGCTCAAGAACGCCTGAGCAGGATCGATCTCATGCGTACGTGATCGTGCGCAGGACCCTCGCCGGGGCGCCGGCGGCGATCGAGAACGGCGGCAGGTCGGTCGTGACGACGGAGTTCGCGCCGATGACGCAGCGCTCCCCGATGCTCACCCCGCTCGTGACCACGACGTTCGTCCCGCACCACGCGTTGTCGCCGATCCGGGTCGGCCCCTTCGTTGTGAAGCCCTGCCACGGCACGGGTCGCTCGGGATCGTCGAAGCGGTGGTTGGCGTCGGTCACGAAGCAGCCGTTGGCGAGCATGCAGTGCTCCCCGATCTCAACGAGCTCGACCGCGGCGACCTGCACGCCGAGGTTGAGAAACGTCCCACCGCCGATGCGGATGCGCGCCTCTCCCGGGCAGGTGAGCCACACGCCGGGCTCGAGCAGGACGTGAGGGCCGAGCTCCAGGCGGCCGTGCTGGAGCGCCTCGAGGACGTTGCCATGAATCGGCCAGCGGCAGAAGGCCTCGCGCGCGGCGAACTCGCGGTAGATGCGCAGCCGGTTGTGCGGAAGCGAGTTCTGCTCGTACCAGCGCCACTTCCGCCAGAACTGCTGCGCCTTGGCTGCGTCCATCCGCTCACCCTGTCAGGGATCTGTGATCTTCGGCCGGCCGATGGGTTGGAAGGGTCAGACGTTCCCCCGACAGACCACCAGGAGCCCGCCCATGACCCGCCACCACCTCCCGATCGTCCTGTTCAGCGCGGCCGCCGTCGCCGCCCTCGCCCTGCCGGCCGTAGGCGCCGGCGCGGGCGATCGGACGCGCGACCGCGACCACGACCGCATGCCGGACCGCTGGGAACGTGCCCACGGCCTGAAGGTGGCGCGGGACGACGCGCGCCGCGACCGCGACCACGACGGCCTGCGCAACCTCGCGGAGTACAGGGCCGGGCTGGATCCGCGCGACGCCGACACGGACGACGACGGCATCCGCGACGGCGCCGAGGATGCGGGCACGATCGTCTCCTTCACCGGCGGTGTGCTGGTGATCAAGACGTTCGGCGGCGAGTCGCTGACGGGCCGCGTCACCGGCCGCACCGAGATCGAGTGCGACGGCGGGCCACCGGCGAGGCCCCGGTCAGCCACTGAGGACGCTGGTGACGATCACCGCGGGCGGGGGCGCGGCCGAGGCTCGGACGACGAGCGCGCCGGCGATGACCAGCGAAACGGCGACGACGACGGGAGCCCCGGCGGCGACCAGCGAGACGGCGACGACGAGCGCACAGACGGCGGCGACCGTCGCCACGATGGCGACGAGCACGCCGGAACCGGGACGACCGGCGCCACCGGGGCGACGGGCGCCACCGGCGCGACCGGAACGGGTGGCTCTGTCAACCGGCGCGACGACGACGGCCAGCAGGAGGACGCGGTGGACGACGACTGCGGCGCCGCGGCGCTCGTCGCAGGCGCCCGCGTCGACGAGGCGAAGCTCGCCGTCACCCGCGCGGGCCGCGTCTGGCGCGAGGTAGAGCTCGCAAGCTAGGACAATCGTCCTGCGGTGGTCCTCGGACCGCCGCAGGATTACCCTTCCAGCGACCCGATGCAGCCTCGCCTCCTCTCCAAACCCCTGCGCCTCGCCAGCGGGCCCCTCCTGCGGCTGCCGAGCGACGAGCGCCTCGTTGCCTTGGTGCGCGCCGGGAGCCACCCGGCCTTCGCGGAGCTCGTGCACCGCTACCGCCCCGCGCTCGTGCGCTATACCGGGCAGGCTCGTCGGAGACGACCGAGCGGAGGATGTCGTGCAGCAGGGGCTCGCGAGCGCCCACACCGCCCTTATGTCCGACGAACGCCCCATCGACTTGAAGCCCTGGCTCTACCGGATCGTCCACAACGCCGCGCTCAACGTCCTGCGCGGCGAGCGCGACGTTGCGACGCTCGACGACCACGAGGCTGAGCAGGTCGTGCCGGGCGTCGAAGCGCAGGTCGAGGACCGCGAGCGGTTTCGCAGCGTCATCAGCGCCGTGCATGCGCTCCCGACCGCCCAGCGCGACGCGTTGCTCCTGCGCGAGCTCGAGGGCCGCTCGCACGAGGAGATCGCCACGGCCCTCGGGGTCACCGCGGGAGCGGCGCGTCAGCATCTGATGCGCGCCCGGGCGACGATGCGCGCCGCCGTCACCGTCGTCACGCCGTACCCACTCGTGCTCAAGCTTTGCGGCGCTCGGAGCGGGAGCGGGCGCCGGAGCGGGCGCCGCGAGTCTGCCGGCCGCCGAAGCCGTGGCGGGCGCGGGCGTCGGCTTCAGCCTCTCCAAGCTCGGCGCGGGCATGCTCGCGGCCGGAGCGCTGGCGGGCGGCGCCGGCGTCGTCGTGCCCGCGATCGTGCCCAGGCCGCGCACCGAGGCGGCAGACGGCACGGAGCGGGCCCGACCGGCCGAGCCGCCGGCGAACGGCGTGCGTGTGTCGAGCGCCGCGCCGGCGCCGGCTGGAGCACCGCAGGTGCTCGCGCCGTCGACGCGGGACGCCGGCGGCGACTCTCGACGGCGCGGGTAGCTCAGACCACCGGGAGGATGCGTCAGGCGAGCGCGAGAGTCGCTCCGGGCGGAGTGGGCACCGTGGTCCGGAGAGGACAGCGACGGCCCGGGACGAAGACGAGCGCCAGGGCGCCCCGAGCGCGGGCGACGACCATGCCGACGGCGACCGCCACGACAGGTTGTCGGCGTCGAGGGGCGACTCGAGCGAAAGCGACTCGAGCGGCTCTGGCTCTTCCGGGTCCGGCTCCTCAGGCTCCGGCGACTCCGGGTCCGGCTCCTCGGGCTCCGGCGGATCCGGAGGCTCCGGGTCCGGCGGCTCCGGGTCCGGCGACTCCGGGTCCGGCCCCTCGGGCTCCGGCGACTCCGGGTCCTCGGGCTCCGGTGACTCCCGCGGCGCGGCAGCGGCACGAGCGGCTCCGCCAGAGATCTGTCGTCGGGCTCATCGAGCGGCTCGGGTTCTCCCGAGGACCACTCAGGCTCCGACGATGCCACGCCGTGAGGCCGAGCGTGGCCCCCGCTCCCAGCGGTGATCGCTCCTACCGCGACCCCACGAGCTGCGTCCCGCGTGGCCCACGGGATCTGATCAGAGCTTGTTGAATCCCCGGAGATCGGCGAGCAGCCCGACGAGCCGCCCGTCGGCCAGCGCGGCGAAGGATCGCGGCCCGAGCGCCACGACCCGCGGCGACGGGTGTGCGGCCAGCACCAGCGCCCACAGCCTGCGCGAGGGGTCCAGCCGCGACACAGCGCCCGCCCCCGCCGACCCGTCGAGCACGCGCAGCCGGTGGGGGCTCGCGCGAGCCGGTAGCTCCCATTCGATCGGCCCGCGCTCCCAGAAGCGCGGCTCCTCGAGCACGGTCACGCCGACCAGCCAGCCGTCGCGATCGAGGTCGAGCGTCGCCTGCCCGGCCACGAGCCCGCTCGCCGGGTCCTGCGGACGGCGCGTGGCGGGCGCGAGCCACAGGCCGCCGTCGAGGCGCGGGATCAGATCGGCGAGCGGGTCGCGCTCCAGCGCGACCTCCAGGACCGCCATCAGCCCGCGCTCCGAGATCGATCATGCGCGTCGCTCACGGGCAACAGTCCATCACCCCCGGCGCGCAGACGGGCGACCTCCGGCGGGATCGTTCGCCATGGGTCGAGACCTCTTCAGATCAGAGGTCGCGATAGATGCTGCTGCGGTGCGCGATCCGGAGGCGATGATCACGAGCTCGGTGTCCCGGATCGTGTAGATGGCGCAATAGTCGCCGACCCGTATCCGCCAGAGATCCGGATAGCCGGCCAGCGGTCAGGCGCCTTGCGGGCGCGGATCGCCGCGCAGCTCGGTGATCGCCCGCGCAACGCGACGCGCCACGGCTTGTCGAGCTTCCTGAGTTCCTTCAGGGCCTTCGGGTCGTACTGAACGTCGTACGGACCGGCGTCGTTCACGCCTCGAGCGACCGGCGCACCTCATCGCTGGAGACCAGGCGCGTTCGGCCGGCATCCAGGTCAAGCGAGTCGCTCGTGCGCGATGCGCCCGTTCCCGGCGTCCACCAGCTCCTCGTAGCGCTCCACAAGGGCAGCCGGGACGATCGCCGCCGCGCGCTGGTGTCCGCGCCCGCGCGTGACGTACGTGACCTCCCCGCCGAACACAGCGCGGTTCACGGCATCCGAGAAGGCGTTGCGGGCTTGGGTGACCGACAGCTCAGCAGCGTCCGAGGACATGGAACAAATGTACGCCAGAAACGCCAACAACGTCAAACATGGCCACCTTCTCGGCCACGGCGGGGCTCAGTTCAGCCACCGGCCAGCGTCCCTGGCCCCTACTACGCGGCGGCCTTGGCCTTCTTTGCCGGAGCCTTCACGCGCGGCTTGCTCACCCGGCGCGCCTTGGGCGCTCCAGGGACGACGAGCCCGGAGAGGAACGCGCCGGTGTACGAGCCGGGCGTGCCCGCCACCGCCTCCGGCGTACCCTGCGCGACGACCGTACCGCCCTCCTCGCCCCCCTCGGGGCCCATGTCGATGATGCGATCGGCCGTCTTGATGACGTCGAGGTTGTGCTCGATGACCACGATCGAGTTGCCTGTGTCAACGAGGCGATGCAGCACCTCGAGGAGCTTCTGGACGTCGGCGAAGTGCAGGCCGGTCGTCGGCTCGTCGAGGATGTACAGCGTCCGGCCCGTCGCGACCTTCGAGAGCTCGGTCGCGAGCTTCACACGCTGCGCCTCGCCGCCCGAGAGCGTCGTCGCGGGCTGCCCCAGGCGGATGTAGCCGAGGCCGACGTCGTTGAGCGTCTCCAGGCGGCGGCGGATCTTGGGGATGTTCTCGAAGAATCGCACGGCCTCCTCGACGGGCATGTCGAGCACGTCGGCGATCGACTTGCCCTTGAAGCGGATGTCGAGCGTCTCGCGGTTGTAGCGCTTACCGTGGCACTGCTCGCACGGCACGTAGACGTCCGGCAGGAAGTGCATCTCGATCTTGATCTGGCCGTCTCCGCGGCAGACCTCGCAGCGCCCGCCCTTCACGTTGAACGAGAACCGGCCGGGCTTGTAGCCGCGCACCCGGGACTCCTGCGTCTTGGTGAACAGGTCGCGGATGACGTCGAAGAGACCCGTGTACGTCGCCGGGTTCGAGCGGGGCGTGCGGCCGATCGGCGACTGGTCGACCTGGATGATCTTATCGAGCTGGTCGAGCCCGAGCACCGCCGTGTGCGCACCCGGCCGCGACCGCGCCCGGTGCAGCTTGTTCGCCACCGCCTTATAGAGCACCTCGTTGACCAGCGTCGACTTGCCCGAGCCCGACACGCCGGTCACGCAGGTGAGCGTCCCGAGCGGCACCCGCACGTCGACCCCGCGGAGGTTGTTCTGCTTGGCGCCGCGGATCTCGATGTGGCCCGACGGCGTGCGCCGCTTGGCCGGCACCTCGATGACGGCCGTGCCCGCGAGGAACTGCCCCGTCAGCGACGTCTTGACCTTCGCCACCTGCGCCGCGGTGCCCGCCGCGACGACGTGACCGCCGTGCTCGCCCGCGCCCGGGCCCATGTCGATGATGTGGTCGGCGGCCTGCATCGTCTGCTCGTCGTGCTCGACGACCAGCACCGTGTTGCCGAGGTCGCGCAGCCGCTCGAGCGTCCCGATCAGCTTCGAGTTGTCGCGCTGATGGAGCCCGATGGACGGCTCGTCGAGGACGTAGAGCACCCCCACGAGCGCCGAGCCGATCTGCGTGGCCAGGCGGATCCGCTGAGCCTCGCCGCCCGAGAGCGTCGCCGCCGCCCGGTCCATCGAGAGGTAGCCGATGCCGACGTTCTCGAGGAAGCGCAGGCGCTCCTCGATCTCCCGGAAGATCAGCCTCGCGATCTGCCGGTCGGTCTCCCCCAGGTCCACCTCGTCGAGCCACAGCAGCGCGCGACGCACCGACAGCGCGCAGAGCTCGTGGATCGCCGTCCCGCCGACGAGCACCGCGCGCGACTCGGGACGCAGCCGCGAGCCCTTGCACAGCGGGCACGGCCGGACCGACATGAACTCCTCGATCTTCTCCCGCGTGGACTCGGAGTCCGTCTCGCGGTAGCGCCGCTCGAGGTTCGTGACGATCCCCTCGAAGCGCGCGGCGTAGGCCCGTTCGCGCCCGAAGCGGTTCTTGTACGAGATGCCCACGCGGCCACCGTCGAGCCCGTGCAGGAAGAGGTCGCGGTGCGCCTGCGGCAGCTCGTTCCACGCCTGGTCGAGATCGACGCCGTAGGCGTCGGCGATCCCCTGGGTGATCTGCTCGTAGTACTGCGAGGCCGAGCCCGCCCACGGCGCGATCGCCCCCTCCCCGAGCGCGAGGTTCCCGTCGGGGACGATCAGGTCGGGGTCGATCTCCATCTGCGAGCCCAGGCCGGTGCAGCGCTCGCACGCCCCGTGCGGCGAGTTGAAGGAGAAGATCCGCGGCTCGAGCTCGGGCATCGAGGTCCCGCACTTCAGGCAGGCGAACTTCTCGGAGAACTGCAGGATCCGCGGCGTGTCCGTGGAGTCGGCCGCCGGCACGAGCTCCACCTCCAGCACGCCGTCGGCCAGCGCTACTGCGACCTCCACCGACTCCGCCAGGCGCTTGCGGACGTCGTCGCGCATGACCAGCCGGTCGACGACGATCGCGATGTCGTGCTTGAACTTCTTGTCGAGCTCGATCGGCTCCTCGAGCCGCTTGAGCTCCCCGTCGACCTTCGCGCGCGCGAAGCCCTCCGTGCGCGCGTGCTCGAGCAGGTCGCGGAACTCGCCCTTGCGCCCGCGCGCGACGGGCGCGAGGACCATGAAGCGCGTGCCCTCCTCGAGCTCCATGACCTGGTCGATGATCTGCTCGGTCGACTGTCCGGCGATCGGCGCGCCGCACTTGTGGCAGTGCGGCTTGCCCACGCGCGACCACAGCAGCCGCAGGTAGTCGTAGATCTCCGTGACCGTGCCGACGGTCGAGCGCGGGTTCTTCGACGTCGTCTTCTGGTCGATGGAGATCGCGGGCGACAGACCCTCGATCGAGTCGACGTCCGGCTTGTCCATCTGCCCGAGGAACTGCCGCGCGTAGGCCGACAGCGACTCGACGTAGCGGCGCTGGCCCTCGGCGTAGATCGTGTCGAACGCCAGGGAGCTCTTGCCCGAGCCCGAGAGGCCGGTGATGACCGTCAGCGCGTCCCGCGGGATCGTCACGGAGACGTCCTTGAGGTTGTGCTCGCGGGCACCGGAGACGACGATGTCGGTCGATCGGGTCATTGGGTGCATAAGCCTAGCCCGGCGAACGGACGTTCGTACGGAGCAGATCACGCAACGTGCGAGATAGGGTCCTGGCGTGCCCGCCAGAATCGCCGTCGCCGCCGCTCTCCTCCTCGCCCTTCCCCTCGCCGCCTGCGGGTCGAAGGACGAGGAGGCCGCCGGGAAGAGCGCCGGCCCCGTCCCGCAACTCGACCCCCCGCAGGCCGCCGAGCCCGTCGCGGGACCGCCCGTGAAGGGGACGCCACCCGGGAGGATCGTGCGCGTCGGGAAGAGCCCCCAGGGCGTCGCGATCGACCCGACGAGCCACATCGCCGGCATCGCCGTCGACGACCCGCCCCGGCTCGTGCTGGTCGACACCCGCTCGGGGAGAAAGCTCCGGGAGGTCAGCCTGCCGAGCCGGGCGCGCCATGTCTCGCTCGCGGCGACAGGCGGCCCCTTCCTGGTTCCCTGCGAGGAGACCGACCAGCTCGTGGAGGTCGACCCGCGCGGCGGCGAGCTGCGCGTGACGAAGGTCGGCGACAACCCGCACGACGCCACCGCGATCGGCGACCGGCGCTACACCGCGAACGAGTTCGCCTCGACGATGACCGTCGTCCGCGACGGCCGCGTCCGCGGCACGGTGCCCGTCGACGCGCAGCCCGGCGGGATCGCCGCCGCCGACGGCAAGCTCTTCGTCAACGCCGTCCGCGCGTACACGATCGAGCAGTATTCGGGCGGGGACCGGCCCAGCGGCGGCGGCTCGCAGAGCTCGGGGCTCGGCCCGTCGCACGTCGTGGCCGGGGCCGAGGGCCGCATCGCGATCGGCGACACACGCGGCCAGGCGCTCGTGGTCTACGACACGCGCCCGGGCCTGCGCTTCCGCGCGCGCGTGCCGCTCGGCGGGACGGCGGAGGGGCTCGCGGCCGACCCGGGCCGCGGGACGGTCTGGGTCACCCTGAGCGAGCGGGCCAAGGCCGTGCCGGTCGATCTCCGCCCGGCCAAGCCCGTCGTGGGGAGGTCCGTGCCGACGGCCCGCAACCCGTTGTCCGTCGCCGTCGACACCGCCACGGGCCGACTTGCCATCGCGTCGAAGGCCGACGGGACGCTGCAGCTCGTCGACCCGTAGTGAGGGCGTAGCGGCGCGCCGCGGCCAGGTGAGCCAGCGCGGGCGGGTTACCCCTCGACGGTCGCGTAGACCTCGTCGAGGAGCGCGACGCGGTCATCGAGATCGAAGTTGTCGCGGAGGTACGTGTCCGTCTCCTCACGCGACTGGCCGTTCAGGGCCATGTTGAGGGCGATGAGCCGCGCGCCTTCGACGTCCCCCTCGCTCTGGCGGCGCACCGGCGGGGCTGCCTCGGCGGCCGCCGGCGGGGTGGGCTCGGATTCAGGCTCCGGCGCTGTCTCGAGCTGCGGCTCCGGGTCCGGTTTCTCCGGAGCGGCGACGGACTCAGCCGGGACGACCACGACGGGCTCGTCGTCGACGAGCTCCGGCTCGGGCGCGAGGAGCTCCTCGGACTCGAGCGCGAGCTCTGGCTGGAGATCCGGCTCGGGCTCGAGCGGCTCGAGCTCCTCCGGCTCAATCGCCTCCGGCGTGACGGGCTCCGGTACGACCACCGGCATCTCCGGCGGGACGTCCACGGGCGCCGGGGTGTGCGGGCGTGGCGGCGCGGGCGCCTTGGTGCTCCCCGCGGCGCCGTAGAGGTCGCCGAGGTTGCCCTGCAGCAGCGAGAGGTCCGCCGTGAGGCGGTTCGTTCCCGTGCGCAGACTCTCGACCAGCGCCTCGAGCTCGTTCTCCATCGCGTCCACGCGCTGGAGCATCGTCGAGGTCGCCTCGCTGACGTTGCCCACATGGTCCTGCGATCGGGCGACGGCCTCGTCGCGCGCGCGGCGCGCCTCGGTGTCGGCGTCGGACCGGATCCGCGCGGCCTCCTCCTGAGCGGAGCGCTCGATGCCGGCGGCGGAGGTCTCGGCCGCCTCGACGATCGTGCGCACCTGCTCCGAGGCGACCAGCGCCAGCGACTGCACGCCCACCGCGGGAGCCACGGTCGGCGCCGGCGGCGGAGGCGGGGCACCCGCCGTCGCGGCGGCGCGCTGCGCCCGATCGAGCTCAGTCTGCAGGCGCTCCACCTCGCCGGCAAGGGTCTCGAGGTGGAGATCCACCGCTTCGGGCTCGTAGCCCCGGCGGCTGATGGGGAAGTCCTTCTTCTCGATGGCCTGACGGTCGAGAGCCAGAGCACTCACCTCTCTGCGGGAACGTGGGGACCACCCGATCGGCGGCGAGCGCGTCACCCTACCGAAAGCTTGTCGCCGTCGCGATTGACCAGCCCGTCGCGCACGAGGCCCTCCAGCGCGGCCGCCAACCGATCGGCCGGGATGTGGCGCGGCAGCCCCTCGCCCGCCGCCAGCGCCGCGACCACGCGGCCGCGAACCCATCGGTTCGTCTCCTCGAAGCGCGGGCGACCGGTGCCCGCGGGCGCCGGCGCGGCGATCTGCACGCGCCCCGCCGAGGCGCACCAGGGTGCGAGCGGACAGCCCGAGCAGGCGGCGCTGCGGGCGCGACAGGTCGTCGCGCCGAGCTCCATCATCGCCTGGTTCCACTCGGCCGCCCTTCCGGCGGGGAGCAGCGCCTGCGGCGTCCCCGCCCCGAGCCGCGCGGCGACCCGCGCCACGTTGACGTCGACCGCCGCCACCGCCTCGCCGAACGCGAACGAGGCGACCGCGGCGGCGGTGTACGGCCCGACGCCCGGAAGGGCGCGCAGCCCGGCGGCCGTCCGCGGCCAGCCCTCGCGCACGACGACCGTGCACGCCGCGTGCAGCCGCAGCCCCCGCGTGTTGTAGCCGAGGCCCACCCAGGCGCCGAGCACCTCCGCACGGCCGGCCGCCGCGAGCGCCGCGGCCGTCGGCCAGCGCTCCAGCCACGCCTCGAAGCGCGGGACCACGCGCGCGACCTGCGTCTGCTGGAGCATGACCTCGGAGACCAGGATCGCGTACGGGTCGGTGGTCCGGCGCCACGGCAGGTCGCGGTGCCCCGCGGCGTACCAGTCGAGCAGTGCGGCCTGGAGCTCATCCATCGCCGTCAACGCACCGGGGCACTTGCGCCGGAAGATCGGCAGCGGTCGCAGCCATTCACCGACGAACGTCCCCCGACTCCGAGGTGGCCTCAAACTCCGAGTTGTTCATCTTCATCCCGTCCTTCGCTATGAAGCGCCCTGGAGGACACCATCGGACATCAGCCCGAGCACATGCCGCTCGAGTGCCCCGGCGACGGCGGGATCGCGTACGAGAACCCCGACCTCGAGGTTCGCGGACAGCGCGCGCGGGGTGAGGTTCGCCGAGCCGATGAGCGCCCGGCGGCCGTCGATGACGAGGAGTTTGGCATGCAGCGCCGCGCCGCCTGCCCGTTGACCAGGAACAGCGACACGAGCCGATGCGCGCCGCGTCCGCGGATCAGCCGGCGGACAATCACCTCGGGCGGCTCGGGATTGGGCGCGAAGGCCGCTGTCTCCCCGCCCGCCCCGATCGCGACGGTCCGTGCGCCGGAGCGCGGACGCCGGCGCCACACCTTGGCTGGGCGCCCGTCGGCCTCCTGCTCTCCTCGCTGGTGGACCGCTCGTAGGCGCCCCACGCGGCCGAGACGGCCAGCCCGTGGCAGCCTTCTTCGAGCGCGAAGGTGATCCCGAACGCCGAGGGGATGAGCTGGTCCACGGCCGCGGGCCGGACCTCCGAGCGACCTTCGGCGCCCGAGTCGACGCCGCCGCCGGCCGCCGCGAGGTCCTCCTCGGGCTGCACGTCGGCGGCGATCGGCTTGGCGCCCTCCTCGGCGTCGCTGGGCGTCCCGGGCGCGCCCAGCCCGAAGCGCGGCGCGAGCAGGCCGAGCAGGTACTGGTCGAGGGGCGCCTCGTGCAGCTCCTCCTCCTCGCCGGCCGAGCGGGCCGACGAGGTCGTCGCGGATCAGCGCCTCGACCTCGTCGCGCAGCTCGCGCGGGGTGCGCGGCAGGCCGATCCACGTGGACAACGGCAGGTCGTCCGACATACGTCCGGGGACGGACAGGCCGACGGTGCGGATGCAGGCGACAGATCGTCGGATGCAGCAAACCGCTTCCGTGACGCAACCAGCCTACACGGGCTCGATCGTCACGCCCGTCGTGGACTGGATCGCCTTGAGCTCGCGGTTCAGATCGCGGATCTCGTCGCGCAGCCGGGCGGCGTACTCGAAGCGCAGCTCGTCGGCGGCGGCGAGCATCTCCTCCTCGAGCTCGATGATCGTCTTCTCGAGCTCCGGCAGGGCCATGCCGTCGGTCT
>JAABUS010005950.1_pt1 | contig 15387 bp, 15 predicted proteins | sample 5560161 | NCBI WGS metagenome assembly JAABUS01 (sample SAMN10711885, study PRJNA513376) | rock metagenome | isolation source: Antarctica rocks | place: Antarctica: Victoria Land, Trio Nunatak nord | collected 2016-01-04
ATAAACGGGCAGCGTGTTCATTCAAATGAGGCAGAATTAATTTGAATTTTTTGTTCAATTCTTCATCGCTAAACATAATAATTAGTTTAGGATAAATGTACTACTTATTTTTTAACAAACACTAAGTGCATAAACAGCAACCAGTGATGCTACAAAACGATGATGTAAGAGGTTGTAGGTAAAAGCCCCGATTTTAGGATTGATAATATAACCAATCATTCCTATATCCGGTAACAGGAATAATGCAGGAAACCACCACCAGGCAAAATTTAGTTTGCTAAATAAAAATAGGCTAAGTAAAAATATTCCAGCTTCTTCTAATTTTAATATATTATTCATGTTTTTGATTCGCCATTTTGAAAAGTGATAATTCTCTGTTTTTATCAACCCAACCTGCAAGGGAGATGATGATGGTCATGAGAATAATAAAAGAGATAAATAATGTTGTGATAGAGTTGGGAGGCGTAGGACCGAATGTATTGGAAATAGTAACTAAAATGAGCAGTGCTGCCAGCGCCCAAAGACCCCGGGAACCTTTTTTGTTTTTTGCTCTCGTTATGGAAGTATAGATGAACAGACCACCAAAGAAAATGATTAATTCAACTATCAAAGTAGCCGCTACATGATTCCATAGTCCAAATCCTGCTTTATAATCACCGAAAGGAGTAATTGGCAAGTCCGCACGATGGACTACTAAGTCTAAAAACCAGTGGCTAATAACACATAAACCAATGACAATGGCCCCACGGGTATCTTTCTTTATTAAGAAGTATATAAGTGCAGTTAAGATGCCCCATACAAGTCCCATAAAAAGGCTGTGAGTATATGGAAAGTAAAGAAACTCATATGAATTCACTTTAGTATAACCAGGAGTAACTGCTACTTTTTCTACATTAAAGATGAGCATGAAGGGCCAAAGGATATCCACAAATTGAGTCGCAATGAAGAGTGTGGCCAATGAAACTTTAGGAGCTGCTTTTTTAGCTGCAAAAGATAGTCCGAAGTGTCCTATAAACATATTTGTTTCGTTTAATTTGTTTTTAACGACACAAATGTCTATACAAATCAGCTTGTTACTCTTGATAAAAATCAAGAAATTACAAGAGTTGTTTTTTTCCTGATTCTACTGAATGTTTCTGGTGTCATTCCCAGCATCGAAGCAATATATTGTAAAGGCACTTGAGTAAAAAGTTCTCTGTGGTTTTCAAAAAAGAAATTATATCTTTCTTCTGCTGTCATTGATAAAAAGCTAAAAATTCTGTCTTCTAAAATTGTAAAACATTTAATGATAAATATCTTTTCAAGTTCATTCCATTTCGAAACTATGTCGCCAATTTTTTTATAATCGTTTTTTGTAATTGTGTAAAGCTCTGTATCAACCAATGCTTGAATTGTCCATCGGGAAGGGGTTTCAAAATAAAAGCTTGAGAAATCAGTTCCAAAATATCCTTTCGCAGATATCCATTGTGTTATTTCTTTATCGTCAGGTATTGCAAAAACTCTCAAAAGTCCTGTTTGAATAAAACAAAATTTGTCGCAATGCTTCCCCGTTTTTAAAAAATAGTCGCTTTTTTTTAAAGTTGTTAATTTGAAAAGAGAGCTTATTTTATTCAATTCGTCTGAATGAATAACTCCAAAGTAAGATTTAATATATTGTTCAAGTTCTGTCATTTTGCAGGGTTTCGTAACATTACGGCTTACTGGTACGCATTGATTCCGTGCCACTTCCGCTTCAGCCCATATTTTGTTGTTTATTAAAGATACTTTGTTTAACCTATAATCTTTCAGCCTAACTTTTGTCAGGGATCATGTTGCCAGCGTAGACTGTTTTCTCTCCTTATTTTTTATCAATTAAACGATTGCCTGAATTTTAAAGGTGAAAGTTTGGTTTTTATCTTAAATAATTTGCTGAATGATTGCAGATGTTCAAAGCCTAATTCATAGGCGATTTCACTTATTGAAAGGTCTGTCGCAGATAATTTTTCTTTTGCTTTTTCTATCAGCTTATCATGAATATGATGCTGTGCAGTTCTTCCTGTTAAAACTTTCAGCAAACTGCTTAGATAACCGGGTGAAACGGTTAGATGCTTAGCAATAGATTGAACGGTCGGAAGCCCCTTTACAATTAAATCATCGCCGTTAAAATAATCAATAAGCAATTTTTCCAAACGGTTAAGGATTTGATGAGCTGCTTTTTCGCGGGTGATGAATTGACGATGATAAAACCTTTCAGCATAGTTAAGCAAACTTTCAATCTGTGAAATCATAATTTATTTGCTGAATTTGTCAATGTTAGAATGATACTCTTGTCTGATATTCTGTATAATACCATGCAGCGTTACTTCTTCTTTCTCAGAAAGAAACAAGGCTTCATTTACTGAATAGTCAAAGTATTCGTATTGCCCCATTTTGTTTGCCAAAGGCGTGTTCCAAAGAAAATCAGGATGTACAAGCAACGTCCATCCTGACAGTTGTGTGGTATGGTTTGGCTCGGCTTCAATTCTAAAAACCTGGTTGGGCGATATAAAAAACATAGTGCCTTCATCAAAATCATATTCCAATTGTCCGTATTTTATTTTGCCAAATGCACCTCGTTTCGCAGAAATTTCATAAAAATCAAACACCCAATTTACCTGATTGAACTCAGGCGGACGTTTTGTATCGGCTAAATCAATAATACTGATTAAAGGGTGTTCCGGCTTGGGCAAGTCTCTAAGCCGGTGATACTCGCTAATCGTTTTTATTCTGTTTGTTTTCAGGCTTGCCATGGTTCGCTTTTTTAGCCGCGAATACACAAACGAAATAGATTCATGCATTCGGGGCAATCAAATTAATTCTTTTTCAAACACCGTTGCAAATTCCTTTGCAAAATCTTTCAACTTCACTTTGCCCAATGTTGGTTTGTTTCGGTTATAATCTTCATACCACACCCCGTTCACTCTGCTTATGCTTGCATTTGCATCAACCCAATCTTTAGCAAGGCTTGCGCTCATTCCTGCCTCTGCCATGCTATTAAGAAGTTGTTCATCAGAAACTGTTATCCATTTCAAATCGGGTTTGCCGATTGCTTCCCCTAAAACTTTTACTATTTCATTGCAAGACACTTCATCACTGGCAATGTAACGAATTTCTCTGCCGTCAAAAGGCTTTTCGATTTCTTCGGCAATCACAGCCGCAATATCCAAAGGCGAAACCCAGGGCAGTTTTTCAACGCCGCCAAAATTTAGAATAATCGCATTTTGCGCTTTTATGGTGGGTATAAACGCAAACATATTGTTGTAGAAACCAACGGGGCGCATAAATTTAATGCAAATATTGCTCGGCAACCCTTTAAAAATGTCTTCTGCTTCATGATGAAAACGAAGCATCCCGATTCCCTTGTCAGTATGCCCGCCGATGCTGCTTAAAACCACCACGTTTTTTATGCCCGACTGCAAAATTGCCTGCACATACTGCTTAGCAATATGGGTATAAAACGCAAAAACGTCAATGTTTTTATCAAAAATATCGAAAGGAGGTTTCATAACATAAACGATGTCTGCGCCTGTAAAAGTTTTGGCAAGAAAGCGGGCATCTTCTATTGTGCCAATGGCAGCTCTTGCACCTAATGCTTCAATATTTTTTTGCTTAGCCGGATTATGGCTGATAACGGTTACCGAATGTCCTTTTTGCCCTAACTCTTGCGTGAGTGGTTTGCTGATGTTGCCCAATGAGCCTGTAATTACGATGTTCATATTTCTGCTTTTTTGTTGATGCAAAGGTTGGCAACAATCAAACAACAGATTTAGCCAAATCCACTTTTGGTTTAGTCAAAAATGAAAATTGCTTTGATTAGAGCGCTGGCTGTAAGTCTGAATGATTTTATGAGCGGAGTTGTAATGGTGCAGCATGTGATGTTGTTTTATTTTTTTCATGACGCTGCTTTTAAAATTGTAATGATGCATGGCATAGTGCATCATATCGTACATAAGATAACCAACCAGGAAGCCTGAAAAAAATGCCTGCAGGTGAGCTTTGTTTGAGAAAATCAGTGAAAACAAAAAATAAAATCCCACTGCTAACGGCAAGCTTGCAGATGGCGGCATTACAAGTCTTTTAGCATCTTTGGGATAGTCGTGATGCACTCCATGAAAAATAAAATGAATCCGCTTTCCCCATATAAAAGATGGTTCGAAGTGAAAAACAAAGCGATGCAAGATGTATTCTGTAATCGTCCATACTATTATGCCGGGCAAAAAATAAGTGTCAAATAAAGTAATGGCTTCAATACCAGAGTGCTGAAAAAAAGACTGGTACAAAAGATACAGCACTACCGGAACATAGATAAACAACGGTACACTGAAATGTACTTTTGATACACGCTCTAAAGATTGTTATTAAACATTCTAACCGATGTCCCTGCATTTGAAATATAATTCTTTTTCATTTTTGTGTTATTAGAGTTTAGAAAAAGTAGTTCATCTGAACTGACATACATAGTTCATCTTCTCTCCGTTCAGAAGACCAAGTGGCTAATTCTGTTTGAGTTGAATATTTTATCTTAGAATCCTTTTGCGAATATTTAGTATCCAGCCTAAATGCCAGTGGCGCTTGCCCCTGACTGATATACCGCTGCTTTGATGCACGGGTTTTGAGGGCTCTTGCCATTTATCTTTGCACTTTTATAAAGCAAAAGGTATGAAAACTATTCATTCTATTGAACTTTATAGTTTTTCAGCAGACCCTATTTAAGTCTGAAAGGCTTCAATTTGAATAGCCGCAGGTGAAACTTGTGGAAGCCGGAGAATAAATAAAACAATCGTGTCATTTTTTTCTACGGGTTTACACCCGTAGCTATTCAAATTTTGCCCTTTCAGGGCATTTAAACCTTAACTAAATGACATTGCCCTTTAGGGATGAGAAAGAAGGCCCAGCCCTAAGGGGCTACCGTTAGGACATATCTTTCCAAAAGCCCGGAGGGCTTACATTTGAATAGCTCCGGTTGTAAACCGGGGAGTCGTTTACATCAAACAACACAACCCTACCGGGGGTTGAATAATTAGTTACAACAAATACTTCTCATCAAATTCGATCCTGTTTTCCTTCAGAAAATGTCGGTATTCATCCAAAAAAGTTTCTTTCCTGTGGTGCTCTTTTTGATTTTTTATATAATCAATTATCATGTCCTTTTCTTTTATGCAATATGTAAATGCCCCATAGCCATCTTGCCATCCGTTAAACATGGGAAATTTCCCACTTTCTTTCATCCATGTATTGCTCCCCACCTTTATACTCTTTACATAATCGGCTAAACATATAGTTGGATGTAAATCTGAAAAAATATGAATATGATCTGCCATGCTATTAATCCTGGACAACTTACACTTAAGATTATTGATAATGCCCCAGATATATTTGTATAACTCTTGCTCGTGTTCTGCCGAAATAGAGCTTTCACGGTTTTTTGTACTAAATACAATTTGATAATATATCTGTCTGAAAGTACTCATAAATTCATCTTGTTTAGTGACAAATAATTATTCAACCCCTTTCGGGGTTGTTGATGGACTTCTTTTCAAAACCTTTGGTTTGACCAAAGGCTATTCAAATTTAAGCCCTTCTGGCTATAGAGTAATAAAATAAAATAGCCGGCTTGCCAATAGGCAGAAAAAAAATAACGTGGTATTTGTGTCCTAACGGTAGACCCTAAAGGGACGAGAGAGAAGATGTGCTAATAATATTAATATTAAAATTAGCTCCCTTCAGGGGCGGAGGGAAACGCCTTTAAGACATATCATTCCGCTATTCAAACATTCTTTTGCCAGGAGATTACCACCAATTTTGCATTATACATTTTAAGTGAATTTTAAAAATAAACAATAACAAAAAAGGAAAACAAAATGAACAAATCACGTGACCGCAGTCCGCCAATAAAAAGAGTTGCATGGGTGCAACCCGGCAACTCTGCAATTAATTAAGAACAATTAATATTTACAAAAAATCAAATTAAAGATAATGAAAAAGTTTTTTATTTATACAACAATGTTTATGGGTTTAATAACTGCAAACAGAGTAAATGCACAACAGGGATTTTCAGTAAGCGTAAAAGGGACTCCTCAATTCAGTTTTCTGCAAAATTCAGACGATAATGACAATAACAGCTACAGCCGCAAGGCAACTTTTAATACCAACTTTGGCCTGGGAGCGGGATATAACTTCGATAAGTACATGGGAGTTGGAGTTGATGTTCTCTACTCATTGCAGGGACAGAAGTATGATTTGAATAGTACTGAGTACAAACAAAAGATAAATTATGTAAAAGTGCCAGTATATTTTACTTACAATTCAGATGCTTCAAAGATTGTTTCCTTTATAGGTAAAGTGGGTCCTCAGGTGAGTTTTTTGACAGATGCAAAACTTACTGATAAAAACAGCGGTAAAACACTTGATGATACAAAAGACCGTTTTGAAACAGCAACCTTTGGTGGTGCAGCTCTGGCAGGTGCACAATTTAAAGTGCAACCCGGGTTATATGTAACTACAGCAGTTCGTTTTGATTATGATTTTACAAATGCTGAAAATAAGAATTATTACAGTTATATACCAGGCAGAGCAAAAACGTACAATTCCACTGCAGGACTGGAAGTGGGTTTGAAATACATGATTAAGTAAAAGTGTAAAGTCCCGGTGTTACATGCGAAATCACTCTCCAAATATTCCTAAATAAGGGGAAGCCTATTCCCCTTATTTTTCTCTTTTATTTATTACAGCATTTAAAATGTAAAAATTTCTTTAAAAATGAAAAAGAGAATTGAACGTGCAAAGGGCAAACTTGGCATATTGATAGCAGGTTTGGGTACAGCAGCAACAACATTTATTGCAGGAGTTGAAGCTATAAAAAAAGGATTGGCAGAGCCATTAGGTTCTTTGACACAAACAGGTAACATAAGGTTGGATAGAAAAACAGGCAGCAGTTACTCGAAGCTTAAAGATTATGTGTCATTTGCTAATGTAAAAGATATTGTTTTCGGCGGTTGGGATATATACAATGACAGCTTACTTGCGGCAATTACCAAAGCGCAAACAGTGCAACCGGCATTAGCATTATTGCAGCAATTGAAACCTGAGCTGGAAACTATTGTACCCATGAAAGCGGTTGCTGATGAAAGTGCTATATCAGACTTAGACATTGCACATATAAAACGGGCAGAGAATAAATTTGAGCTTGCAAAACAAGTCATTTATGATATTGAGAATTTCAGTGTGGCTAATAATTGTACACGCTTGCTTATAATTTGTTTCTTACCCACAGAGGGGAATATTGAAGTTTCAGAAGTGCATAATTCAATTGAAGCATTTGAAGAAGGTCTATGCGACAATCATCCTGCTATATCGCCTTCTATGATTTATGCTTATGCTTCTTTAAGCCTCGGTGTTCCATTCGTGAATGGTTCCGGCAATTTAACCTGTGACATTCCTGCTTTAACAGAACTGGCTAAAAACACTAACACTCCTGTTGCGGGAAAAGAATTTAAAACATTGGAGACATACGAGAAGGCAGTTTATTCATCAAATTTATCTGATAAAATAAGATTAAGATTCGGGTCCGTTGCCGGCGAGTTTCAAAAAAAAGTTATTAGTCTTTTACCTGGTGATTTTATTTCGACAGTTTCTGTTGTTTTAGATGCCGCACTGTTTATTGACCTTGCAAAAAGAGCAGCAATGCGGGGCATACAGGAATGGCTCTCATTTTATTTTACTGCCCCCCAGGCTTATCCCCGGTTAGCTGCAGAGTTTAATGTATCTAAACAATTAATCAACCTGCAGAACGCGCTATACTATTTGAAGGGCAGAGATTTGATTGCACACCTTGACCTTGATTATTACGAATAAGACTTTAAAACTTTTAGCGATTAATAGTTTGCCAGCCTTTTTTAAAAATATTAAATAGACAAAAGCGGTGTCAACTATGTTAATGTGCAGACTTCTGCAGTGAATGCGCTTCCTATGAAACGGTTGATGATGCTCTTCATTACTTAGCCATCGAAACAGAATAAAAACTTTTTCTAATTGGATTGTAGCATACTTTACAAAAGGCCAATCTCTGAGGATGATTATCCATCCTTCGGCCAAAATTAGTAATAAGAAAAAGACAGGGGATGCGAGGCAGATTGTAAGACATAGCGCAATCATTATAAATACAGACTGAAAAAATTGCATTTGATGTCTTCATCAGCCGACTGTAAAGATGAGGGTTTTTTAATTATATAAAATGCGTTAGGTTCATCGTAAAGAATTGTTTATTGTATAACGTAAGGTTTTTGTTTTATAACAATACAATAAAAAAATCAGCTGCCGGCGATTAATTTTTTTCAGGTTAACTTAGCTGCAGATAATACATGCAGCAGTTCTTTTAGACCTGAAAACATGAATACTCCTGTTTCTTCGGACTTATCGGCTGGGCAGGTAGCGGATGAACTCAACTTCAGTGACCAGTTCTTTTTCAGTAAGTTTTTTAAAAATCATACTCACCTAAGTCCTTCAGAGTACAAAAACCTGGTTTAGCTATAAATAGCTATCATTTTACACTTCAGCAATGTGTTTATAATTAGCTTTTATAGTGTTGATTACTTCATCCATTCGTCCTCCGAGTATCATTTTACCCATCGTTATCGCATAACCTTTCACCTGGTCCCATTCAACCTTTGGCGGCATTGCTAATGAGTCAGGGTTTGTCATGATATTGAGTAATACAGGTCCATCGGTTTTAAACGCTTCAGCTATAGACAACTTTACATCTGAAGGGTGAAAAACATTAATGCCCTTAAAACCCATGGCTTCTGCAATCAATGCAAAATCAGGATTTACCATGTCGGTTTCATTATCGGGCAGACCATCAACCTCCATTTCGAGTTTTACCATGCCAAGGGCTCTGTTATTAAAGACAATGATTTTAACAGGTAAGTGATATTGCTGTATTGTCGCAAGGTCTCCCAGCAGCATTGACAAACCGCCATCACCGCATAAAGCAATCACCTGTCTTTCGGGATGAGCTAATGCAGCGCCAATAGCCATCGGCATTGCATTCGCCATCGAACCATGATTGAAAGAGCCTAACAGGTCTCTTTTTCCTGTTGCCTGTATATACCGTGCACCCCAGACACAACACATTCCCGTATCAACTGTAAAAACTGCGTTCTCGTCTGCTAACCCGTTTATTACAGAGGCAACAAATTCGGAGCTTATTTTATTTTCAGTTCCCTCATCATCTACATAAGTTAATAAGTGTTTTTTTACAGTGTCATACAAACTTAATTGGGCTTTTAAAAAACTATCATCTGTTTTATTTTTGATTAATGGAAGTAAGGCTTTTACAGTATCTCCTGTTTGTCCGCAAAGACCCATTTCAAGTTTTGCACGCCGGCCTAATCGTTCAGGCCTTTCATCTACCTGTATAATCTTATTCTTCAATGGAAAAAAATGAGTATACGGGAAATCCGTGCCTAACAATAATACAACATCAGCTTCATGCATGCTGTGGTAAGCTGAAGGAAGACCAAGCAAACCTGTCATACCTACTTCATAAGGATTATCATATTGTATACCCATTTTACCACGAAAGGAATATCCGATTGTCGCCTTGAGAAGACCTGCAAGTTTTATAATATCATCGTGTGCCTCGCTTGCACCGATACCACAGAAAATGGAAATCTTTTCGTTTTTATTTAATATATCTGCCAGAATTTCGATTTCGTCATCAACGGGTCGCATTACAACCTTAGTTTGGTAATTATGCATAGCACCCGGACTTGGTTCAGCCGGCAAAGCAGATACATCTCCTGGTAAGCCAAATACAGCGACGCCTTTGAAATTTATGGCATGTTGTATGGCTGTTTGCAACATACGTGGTACCTGTACCGCAGTCGTTGCTACCTGGTTATAACAACTGCAATCATTAAACAAATGCATTGTATCAGTTGACTGAAAATAATCTGTACCGAATTCGGTCGTATTGATAGTTGAAGCGATAGCAATTAGCGGGACTCCTGAACGATGTGCTTCATATAGCCCGTTAATCAGGTGCACATGTCCCGGACCGCTGCTTCCGGCACAGCAGGCGAGACCATCCAGTTCTGCTTCTGCCGCTGCCGCATAAGCCCCGGCTTCTTCATGTCTTACATGTATCCACTTAATTTTACCACTTCTTCTTACAGCATCATTCAGGTGGTTAAGGCTGTCGCCGGTTACTGCATATATCCTTTTTACACCATTTTCCACTAACATCTTTACTATTGGTCGGACACTGTTTCGCTCATAGTTGTAATTATTCGTATTGAAATAAAAGGGCGGGTAATCAATCATACAATGAAGATGCTAATTATATGAAATTTATTAAAGTTTAAAGAGAATGTTATTTATACATTCCCACTAAAATAACAAATCAAAATTTAAAGCAGGTTTAATTTATTAGATAAGCAGAATTACCACAAAAATATGCAGAATATAGAAATTGCAGTTTCACAAATGCAGCAGCATCAGGATACTAAACACTGCTCCACTTCGTATGAAAAACACCTTCTTTATCAATCAATTCATAGGTATGCGCTCCAAAAAAGTCCCGTTGGGCCTGGATAAGATTAGCAGGCATTTGTTCGTTGCGAAAAGCATCAAAATAACTTAACGAGGCAGCATAGGCCGGCACGGACAAACCAAACTTCGAGGCATCTGAAACAACTGTGCGAATACAGGGTATACTGCTTTTGAGTTTCGACTGTACTGCTTCATCTAATAATAAATGCTCAAGTTGTGCATTTGCGTGAAAGGCGCTAAAAATATCTTCTAAAAACGCAGACCGGATGATGCAACCGCCCCGCCAGATTTTTGCTATCTGGTCCAGTTCAAATTTATATTCATACGTATCTGATGCCTGTGAAAGCAGATGCATGCCCTGTGCATAGATAATTACCATAGAAAAATAAAATGCCTGCTCCAGTGTCTCCAGGTATTTCACCGGATTACCTGTTAATTGCTCTCTTGGCGCATTTGCATAAATAGCTGCTGCTTTTGTTCTTAATGATTTAAATTTCGTAAGGTCGCGCATTGCCACAGCAGTATCAATTACCGGAATGGGAAGGCCTAAATCCATTGCTACCTGTGATGTCCATTTCCCCGTTCCTTTCGCTTTGGCTTCATCCTTGATATCCTGCAGCAACAAATGACTGCTGTCAACATTTTTGAAAGAAAAAATAGCGGCAGTTATTTCTATTAGATAAGATTGCAGCCGGCCTTTGTTCCATTCACTAAAAATCTTTTGTATTTCATCATCATTTTTCCTCAGGCCTTTTTTCAAAATTTCAAACGTATCAGCAATTAATTGCATCAATGCATATTCAATTCCATTATGCACCATTTTTACAAAATGCCCGGCAGCGCCGGCACCTAAAAAAGTTACGCAGCGTTCGCCATCTACCTCGGCAGCGATTGCTTGTAAAATAGGCTCAACATGCATATAAGCTTGCTCATCTCCTCCCGGCATGAGGCTGGGACCATTTCGCGCTCCTTCTTCGCCGCCTGAAACACCCATTCCAATAAAATGAAATCCTTTCTCTTCCAACTCCTGGCAGCGACGGGCCGTATCAGTAAAATGCGAATTACCGCCATCAATAATGATGTCACCTTTTTCTAATAACGGAAGCATTCCGGTAATAGCTTCATCCACTGCTTTGCCCGCTGTTACCATCAGCATTATGACTCTTGGTGATGTAAGGCTTCCAATGAAATCAGGCAGTTCTGTATAGCCATTTACGCCATTGCCCTTGCCTTCTTCCATCAGCAGGGCAACTTTATCATTATGCCTGTTATATCCGGCAACGGCAAAGTCATGGTCGGCCATATTCAACAATAAATTTCTTCCCATTGCGCCAAGGCCATAAATACCGAATACATTTTCTTTGTCGTCTTTTATATTATTTTCATTTCCCTCTTTCATATTATTTTTATTTTTTTTGTTTAATATCTTCTAATTAAGTGCATGGACACGGCAAATGGCCTATTCCCGTAGGATTGTTGCTTTGTCTTATAATGTCATAGGTTATATTAAGCCCCAAGGCAATATGACGAGGAATCTGTGCCAAAATTCAGGTAATTAAACAGTGTAAAAAATGGTTGGACGGCTTTAGTATATGTCTGAAAGGCTCTTTATTATTGACTCTCTTTAAAAATAAATACTTAGGAAGGAGATAAATTTTTACGAAGGCAGAAGCTACTCTTTCTTCTTACCAGCCTTCTTTAACCAATTTTTAAAAAGATTTTGTGTAACAGAATGGCATATAAAAATCAAAAAGAAACTGCCTCCTATCTTTCAGCCCTCTTAGTTATTTCAAGCAAAAAAAAATACCGACGGAAATTGCAAATCAGCTTTAAAAAAAAGTAATTCATTCTTTTTAATAAAAACAATATTTAGTTATCAATTTTCAAAATCTTTTTTGGCTGCCTCTATTTTTACACGTTGTATATATTCAATTATTGTATTGCTTGTAGCCTGTCTAAAACGTCGTTTCTTATTTTTTTACTGCTGGGTATGGCAGTAGAGAATTAGGTGCTGCAGGAGGCAATTTTAATTACAGGAGCGCCAAAATAAGCCTGTATGGTGATTATGCATTTAATCATATTCACTACATTCAACCTAGTACAGGCTTTACGCAATTTGCCAGGGCAGGAAATATAATTACAAATACTTCAATTCTACATCCTGTCCCAATTGTTCTTTATCAATTTCAAAAACCAACGTAGTATCATACTTTCCATAAGCCTGCTCCGGGTTCAACCTGATATATTTCTCTTCATTGGTACTTAAACCGTCCAATTCAACTTCCAGGGCAGGAAGAATATTATTGTAACCGTGCAGGTATTGTAGAGGTGAATATTCTTTATTGCTGTCTATTATGTTCCCATATTCATCTTTCATCTGATAGTATATTTCAGCAATTATATTTCTTTTAATAATCATAATTAAAGTTTGATTTTGTCTATGACATTATAATTATCAAATTAATACAATATAATCCGGCAGTATTAGCAACACTTATTCGGCAAAAATTTTTAAAAAATTTCTACTTATTATTATTCATATTAATTCTCAATTGCCTTTCCTTATCTGCACCCCAGTACGCACAATCCAGTTGCAAAAAAACGGAAGTGTAAGGAATGGTTTCATTCGTTTTCAACACCAGTATCTTAAATAATTTTGATGCTTCATCTAATTTTGTAAATACCGAATCATGCAGAATGGTTTGTATCTGCTGACCATTGAATAACTGCTGCGATTCATTTGCAAACTGCTTCACTCCTTTAGCCTGATCTTCTGTAATAAAGCTTAATTCTTTGTCGCGGTAAATAATCGGTTTCACATGGGAAGATGCATTGACTTGCCTCAGTACATATTGCAAAACCGGCAATAGATCCTCATTTGTATTAATGACTTCCATGCCTGCTGCATTCTGCTGGGGGAAAGCCTTATCTGCTACAACGATCCAATTACGATGACCTAGTAATAAGAGTGTTTGATTGAACCGGGCTTTCCAATCTTTGTTTATCACTTCCTGTTGCTTTACCGTGTCGCGTGCCTCCTGTTTACAAGAGATACAAGTAAGTACACTAACAATTGAGAAAATAATTTTTTTAAATAATACCATGATTGTTTATCGAATATGGATGATTATACTTTGGTTAGTTTGTAATTGAAGATGCTCAATCGGCTCAACTGATACCGATGTACCTTCCTGTTGAAAACGGAGAGGTATTTTTTTAGAATTAATCATTAAAGAAACACTTTTTGCTTTTTGGTTATCCATTTTTTCCAAACTTATTTTCTGCAAATGCAACGAACCATATTTGAGATCTAAACGATGCACCTGATTGTTCGCTTCTTTTTTTTGCAAGTAAGAGCCCCAGCCCTTTGCAGTAACAAACGGCACCTTAAAATTATCAGCACTCCATTTTGGCGCAAAACGTATATAGCCTTTGGGGCCATGGTATTCAAACCCGCAGGCAGTAATAAAGGTTCCGTAACTGGCCATTGCACGTGCATAGTGATCGCTGCATTCAATTTCATTAAAAGGATTTCTTTTATGAGCGTGGTAGCGGTCGTGAATCATTCTTGTCATTATCAGCGCTTCATCCGTCATACCTTCTTCCAACATGTGAGACGCAACCTGGTGCTCAAATCCACTCATACATTCGTGAAAATAACCAAGTTGCCAGGTTACATCTTCACCGTACGGTTTTGCTTCTTTTGCCGGATTAGTGTTCATAATCATTCCACCTTCTCCTGCCAGTGCGTATGGCCTGCCGCCAATATGTTCTTTAATATAAGGACCAACATCAGGAGTGAAATTATATTTCCATAAAGACCTTAAAGCTTTTTTAGTTTTTTCTTCATCTAATATTCTGCCTAATCCCGCCTGAAAAGCCCAGCTTTGTCCGTACACCTGGTCAATATGGCAAGTGTTATAGGAACCAAGTTTTTTTCTACCCTTTTCTGCATCCGGCCGATGGATAAAATATTCTCCGTTGAATAATTTTTCTTCCATGTTCCTGCTTCCTTTTTCTGCATATTCTTTGCATTTTTTTGCGAATGGTGTATCATTCATTTCTTCAGCCATTCTTTCACCGGCTTTTACCGCCGCTATACAAAGTCCAACTATCCAGGATATTTCACCGTCCCAAACTGCGTCAAGTGTATTTTCCAATGGTGTGTCTTCCATACCATCTTTATTTTTATCCTGGTTAATGACAAATTGAATAGCTTTTTTAATTTTCGTCCAGTTCCTTTTTAGAAAGGTATCATCATTGCTCATTTGATGTTCACGATAAATCCGCAGAATTGTGCCGGCCTGTCCGTCAATTGCTGCACTTTTAGCAGCTTCTGCCCTATACCAAATCATTCCATTCTCTTCAATAAAACCCAATCCAAGGTCCACTCTTTCACGGGTATCTCTTTCTATTGCAGGAAATATTCTTCCCACTGCCTGAGCATATTGCCACACGTGTGTGCATGTGCCGGGGCAGCAGCCTACTCCTTCCCAGGCATAAAACCTGCTTGATTCAAAACGACGGCACGTTGTCGTGGCTAAGGTGGATATGTTTAGAAAAGTTCTTTCTAAAAACCACCACGGCAAAGTAGAGTTGTACCAGGTTTGTTTCCAAAGTTTACTTTCAGAAGATAACTTCTTAAAGTTGTCTTTGATATAATGAGAAACCTCTCCTGCCGATTTAAATTTAAATGACTGTCCGTTTGTTGTAACCAATTAAAAAATACGAATATGAATATAGAATTATCTCAAGAGGCAAAGGAAAGATTAAATATGGTTAAAAATTCATTGAGTAAAATTAAAAATGAATTAGAAA
>JAABUS010005951.1_pt1 | contig 15379 bp, 16 predicted proteins | sample 5560161 | NCBI WGS metagenome assembly JAABUS01 (sample SAMN10711885, study PRJNA513376) | rock metagenome | isolation source: Antarctica rocks | place: Antarctica: Victoria Land, Trio Nunatak nord | collected 2016-01-04
CGAGATGCTCAAGGGCGGGGTGATCATGGACGTGGTCGACGCCGACCAGGCGCGCGTGGCCGAGGAGGCCGGCGCGGCGGCGGTCATGGCGCTCGAGCGGGTCCCGTCGGACATCCGCCGCGACGGTGGCGTCGCGCGCATGAGCGACCCCGCGATGATCAAGGCCATCCAGGCGACGGTGACGATCCCCGTCATGGCCAAGGCGCGCATCGGCCACTTCGTCGAGGCGCAGGTGCTCGCCGCGCTCGAGGTCGACTTCGTCGACGAGTCCGAGGTCCTCACCCCGGCCGACGAGGCCCACCACATCGACAAATGGGCGTTCAAGGTCCCGTTCGTCTGCGGCGCGACGAACCTCGGCGAGGCGCTGCGGCGCATCGGCGAGGGCGCGGCGATGATCCGCTCCAAGGGTGAGGCGGGAACGGGCGACGTCGTCGAGGCCGTGCGCCACATGCGCACGATCCGCGGGGAGATCGGGCGCCTCGGCAGGCTCGACGACGCCGAGGTCGCCACGGCCGCCAAGGAGCTGCAGGCGCCGCTCGACCTCGTGCGCGCCGTCGCGCGCGACGGGAAGCTCCCGGTCCCGGTCTTCTCCGCCGGCGGCATCGCGACGCCCGCCGACGCCGCGCTGATGATGCAGCTCGGCGCCGAGTCCGTGTTCGTCGGCTCCGGGATCTTCAAGTCCGAGGACCCGGTCCGGATGGCCGCCGCGGTCGTCGAGGCCACGACGCACAGCAGCAACCCCGAGCGCGTCGCCGCGGCCTGCGAGGGCCTCGGCTCCGCGATGGCCTCGCTCGAGGCGCGCGGGCTCGCGCCCGAGCAAGTCCTGTCCAACCGCGGTTGGTAGCCGCGCCGCTCGTGGGCGTGCTCGCCCTCCAGGGCGGGTACGCCGCGCACCTCCGGGTCCTCGAGGGCCTTGGCGCGCGCACGCGGGAGGTCCGCGTTCCGGCGGACCTCGACGGGCTCGACGGGCTCGTCATTCCCGGGGGTGAGTCGACGACGATGACCCTCGGAATCGCGCGCGAGGGGCTCGCGGAGCCGCTGCGGGCGCTCGCCGCCCGCGGCACGCCGCTGCTCGGCACCTGCGCCGGGCTCATCATGCTCGACCGCGCGCACCTCGGGCTCATGGACATCGAGGCGCGGCGCAACGCCTTCGGGCGACAGGTGCGGTCCTTCGAGGCCGAGCTTGCCTTTGCCGACCTCCAGGATGGACCCGTCCACGCCGTCTTCATCCGCGCGCCGTGGATCGCCGAGCACGGGCCCGAGGTCGAGATCCTCGCCGAGGTTGACGGTCACGCCGTCGCGGCGCGCCAGGGCCACATGCTCGTCCTGAGCTTCCACCCCGAGCTCGGCGGCGATCACCGCCTGCACGAGCGCTTCCTCGAGGACGTCCGTGCTGCTGCAGGGTGAGCGCGTCGGGCTGCGACCGTCTCGCGAAGAGGACGTGGCGCAGCTCGTCACGCTGCTCAACGCGCCGGGGGTGACGGAGTGGTGGGGGGTGAACGACGCCGGCGACGTCCGTGAAGAGCTGCATCTCGGATGGACCCTCCTCGTCGGCGGGAGGGTGGCCGGCTGGCTGCTGGTGCACGAGGAGCTCGAGCCCGACTACCGCCACGTCACGCTCGACATCGCGGTGGACGCCCGGCTCCACGGACAGGGGTACGGACCGGAGGCGCTGCGCCTCATCATCTCCCACCTCATCGCCCGAGGCCACCACCGCTTCACGATCGACCCGGCGGTGGCCAACGCGCGCGCCGTCCGCGCCTACGCGGCGGTGGGCTTCAAGCCCGTCGGCGTGCTGCGCTCCGCCGAACGCGCACCGGACGGCGTATGGCGCGATGCGCTTCTGATGGATCTGCTCGCCTCGGAGCTCGGATGACCGGCAACGGCGAACGGTGCGGAGTTCCACGCGATTGACGCGCGGTAGGCGCCGTCATTGCGCAGTCATCGTGCTGGTTCACCCCAGTCGCCCCCGAGCCGGCGGCGGATGTGATCTGTTCAGACCATGTGGTTCGGAATCCTCACGCCCGGCGTCCACCCCTCGCGCCCGATCGCGACAGAGGAGGCCACCGTGCTCTGCTGGACGCCGCAGGATCGGCGCAAGATCGACGGACCGTTCCCCGCGGTCCACGGCGGTCTGCGGGTCCTGCGACGGATGTTCCACGAGGAGGGACTCGCGTCGTGCGCGCCGCGGTGCTTCGTGTGCCTCCGGGCGTGCCCCGTCCCGGACGCCGATGAGCTCCGCGCGGTCGAGGGCGTCGCGGAGTCGCAGGAGCTCGCGTCCGCGGCGAGCCGTGCGCCACTTCCTGCGACGGCCGCGCTCGTCTTCGTGCACCTCACCGACCTGAACGGCTCGGCCGACCCCCCGCTCGACGAGGAGGCCCTTGTTGTCGTGCCAGACAGTCGGGTCGCCGTCCTCACGACGCTCGACCGCGTTGCCGACACGCTCGGGTTAGTGGGGGGTGCGGCGCCGGACGACCCGTCACCGAGCTGCTCGCGTTGCGGGACGGTGCTCCCGGGCAGCGACGCCCAGCGCACGGCCCGGGAGGCCCGGAGATCGCAACGCCGGCCTCGAGGCCACGGGCGCCGCGCGGCGTGAGGTCGAGCTGGATGCGCCGCCGGACGAATGGACGTCGAGCGGAAGGGGACCTACGATGAGCTCCATGTCAGGTGTCGCCACGCCCCAGCGCATGACCGTCGAGCAGTTCATGGCCCTGCCCGAGCTCGAGATCGGGCACCGCGAGCTCGTCGAGGGTGAGGTCGTCGTGTGCTTCCCGACCTTCGCCCACGAGCAGGCGGTGCTGAACCTCGCTTGGGAGATCAAGAGCTGGCAACGCGCGGCGCCCGGGCGAGGGACCATCAGCCTTCCCATCGCCACGGCCGCCGGACCGACGTCGCTGCTCGGCCCCGACCTGCAGTGGTGGGCCGACGGCCGCGAGCTGCCGGGCCCATACACGCGCCCGCACCCGCTGGGCGACCTGGTCATCGAGGTCCGCTCGCCGTCGACCTGGGCCGTCGATGTCGGCCGCAAGCGTCGCGTCTACGAACGCGAGGGCGTCCTCGAGTTGTGGTTGGTCGATCCGCTGTCGCGCACCGTGCTCGTCTTCGCCCGGTCCTCGGCGCGCGCCGACGAGTTCGACGAGGCCCGCGACCTCGGTCCGGACGATGCGCTCACGTCTACGCTGCTGCCCGGCTTTCGCCTGCCGGTCGCCGACGTCTTCGCCTAGGTTGCGGCGGGGTGGACGTCAGGGCGCAGATCGCCGAGCGACGCTTCCGGCGCCGCATCGCGCGCGAGGTGCGCCCGCAGCGCTGGGCCGCCTACGGCGCCGGAACGCTCGTCCATCCGCCGCTGACGCTCGAGCGTCCCGAGGCGGTGGCGATCGGCGCGAGCTCGTTCGTGCTCGAGGGCGCGACGTTCTCGCTCGGCCCCGAGGCGCGCGTGGCGATCGGCTCACGCACCTATCTCGGCCGCGACCTGACCGTCGCAGCGTTGGCCGCCGTGGAGATCGGCGACGACGTCATGGGCTCCGACCGCCTGCTCTTCGCGGACACCGCGCCCGCGCCGACTCGGAGCGGCGTGCCCGTCGCCGCACAGCAGCTCGCGCCGCCACGACCGGTGCGCATCGAGGACGGCGTGTTTCTCGGGACTGGCGCGATGGTGCTTGCGGGCGTGACCGTCGGCGCGCGATCGTTCGTCGGGGCCGGGACCGTCGTGACCCGAAGCGTTCCCGCCAACTGCGTCGTCGTGGGCAATCCGGCCCGCGTCGTGCGGCATTACGACCGAGTGCGCGAGGCCTGGGTCGACGGGGCGCCAGCCGTTGGGGGCGAGGGCTAGGGCGCCGGCGGCGGCGTCCCCTCGAAGACTCCGGGGTCTGCTGACGGCGTCGTCGCGCTCCCGGTGTCCGGGAGCGCGGAGGAGCTGGCGGCCGGAGGCTCCTTCTCGGCCGTACTCGTCTGCCGCGGAGCCCTCCGCTGAGTCGGAGTGGGCGCCGGCGTCGGAGGCGGCGCGGGATCCGGATCCGTGGCGGCTGGCGGCGTCGTCTCGGTCTGCGTCGTGGACGGAGCGGCCTTCGCAGCCACGAGCGCGCGGCGGCGCTTCGCGGCGGCCGCCCGCTGCCGGCGGGTGCGCCGCTCGGCGGCCAGCGCCGCACGCTCTGCGGCGGCGACGCCGGTCTTGGGCGGGACGACCGGCGGAGCGTCCACGGGCGGGGCGACGGGAGCTCCAGTGGTCGCGGGAACGGCGGCGGCCGGAGGCCGCTCGTCGGAGGAGAAGACGCCCGCCACGCCCATCGCGGCCAGGAGCGCCGCGGCGATGAACGCGCCGGGCAGGACGTAGCGGTAGAGGACGCCGTGGCTCAGCAGGTGCAGGTGCCGGCGCGTCGGTCGCGGGTGGGCGACTCCGACCGCAGTCGTAGGCAGCGCGATCGCAGCGGTGGGGGGGAGAACGACCGTGTGGTTCGGGTCGGCTCTTGGCGGTGCATCGACCTCGTCCATGACCACGGCGGGGAGCACCGGGGGCATGGTCTCGGGCGTAAGGGCGGCGACGGGCGGCGGCTCGGTCTGCGCCGCGTTGGTCTGTGACTCTCCGTACTGCGGTCCGGCTTGGAGCTCGGGCTCGGTCGGTGGCTCTCCGTGGGGCGGCTCGACTACGATTTCGGGCTCGGTCGGTGGCTCTCCGTGGGGCGGCTCGACTACGATTTCGGGCTCGGTCTGTGGCTCTCCGTGGGGCGGCTCGACTACGATTTCGGGCTCGGTCGGTAGCTCTCCGTACTGCGGCTCGGCCACGATCTCCGGCTCGGTCCGCTGCTCCCCGCTTGGCGGATCTGGATCCTGCTCCGCCGGCTTGCTTTCCGCCTCCGACTCGGGTGCCGTCTCCGCGAAGCTGACCTCCGCGAAGTCGAGCTCCGGCCCTGGGGCCGCGGTGATCGGCGCGGCGGCCGTCAGGGCGAGCATGATCTCCGTCAGCGCGCCGATCGGCACCATCCGCGGCGGCGGAGAGGCGTAGGCCGCCTCCGCGCGGTCGGCAGCGTCCGCAAGCGCCCGACAGGGCGGGTGGCGTTCGAGGTGCCGCGCGAGGCGCTCCCGGTCGGCGCTGCTCAGAGCGCCCTCGGCGCGCGCGGCGAGCAGTCCGGGAATGAGCGCGCAGGTCTCCGACGCGCCCGAGCCGCGTCCTGCGGCGAGCTTGCGGCGCAGTCCGCCGTCAGCCGGCGACGTCGGGATGATCGTCATCGAGGCGGCTGCGTGGCGCGTCGCGCCCAGCAGCAGCGTCCCGGGATCGAGCGACCGAGGGTCCTCGGCCGCGGCGACGGCGGCGCGGAAGCGCGCGAAGGCCTCGGCGGCGGCACGCTCCACCCCCGCCGGCGCGCACACGGCTTCGCAGTAGACGAGCACGGCGTTCGCCCGATGCTCGACTAGCGCCGCGAGCGCGGTGGCGTCCCCGTCGCGGATGCCTTCGGGTGTCACCGCCTGTGAGGAGCTCGCCATGCAGCGCCCTAGGATATCGGGACCTCAGCGAAGACCCGGTGCCATGCCTTCCGTTGCGTTCGGCCAGTCCGCGCGCGGGTCCGGCAGAGGGGTCAGCCGAGCCTCGGCGGCCTCGCGCTGGTCCTCGAGGAAGGGCGGGAGGATGATCTTCGTCCCGAGCTTCTCGTAGTCTAAGCCGTCGACGAGGAAGCCCGGCTCCTCCGTGGCGAGCTCGTAGAGGATGCCGCCCGGCTCGCGGAAGTAGAGCGAGTGGAAGTAGTGGCGGTCGACGTAGCCGGAGCTCGGGAGCCCGGCCTCGGCGACGGCGTCGATCCATCGCGGGAGGTCCGCGTCGACGGTGCCCCACGCGATGTGGTGGACCGTGCCCGCGGACGGGCGACCGGGCTCGGCCGGGGCCGGGTCGAAGGCGATCCAGCCGCCGCGGCGCTCCGTGCGCAGCTCCCAGGCCTGATCGCCGCCGATCCACGCGTCGCGAGCATCGGGCGCAGTCGCGCGCATGAGCCGCCCGAGCACCGCGCCCGAGCCCTCTGCGTGAGCGGAGTAGGCGCGGACGCCCTCGAAGCCCTGCAGCGCGTGCTCCGCCGGGATCTCAGGGTGCGCGGCGATCAGCGGCGGGTCGGCGCTGGTGGGAACGACCAAATCGTGGCGCAGGCCCTCGGGGTCGGCGAAGCGGACGGAGCGCTCCGTGCGCTCGAGCGCCACGCCTTCGGCCTCGAGGCGATCGGCCCAGAAGGCCAGAGCCGCATCGGAGCCGACGCGCGAGATGATCGTGTGGACCATCCCCGCGCCCGGTCGACCCGGAAGCGCCCGGGGATACTCGAAGAACGTGAGGTCGGCGCCGGGGCGGGCGTGCTCGTCGCCGTAGAAGAGGTGATAGACGGACGGGTCGTCCTGGTTGACTGTCTTGGCGGTCAGCCGCAGGCCGAGCACACGCGTGTAGAAGTCGAGGTTGCGGCGGGCGTCAGCCGTGATGGCGCTGACGTGATGGAGGCCATCGAGTTCCATCCGCCCATGCTACCGTATAGTTGCGCGCACAACTACCTCGCCTTGCGCGCGCCTGCGGCGTCGACGAGCTCGAGCAGTCGTGCCGCCTCCCGATCGACGGAGCACTCGACTGCGACGAACGCCCGGCCCGCCGCACCCATCGCTTCCCGTTGCTCCGGCGTGAGTGCGAGAACGTCGCGGAGCGCCGCCGCGAGTGCGTCCGCGTCACCCGCGGGCACGGTGCGACCCCACGGCGCGCGGACGACCTCCGGCAGCCCCGCTGCGTCCGAGGCGACCACGGGAACCTCCATCGCCAGCGCCTCCTTCGCGATCACGGGCATGGAGTCTGCGTCGCCGTCAGCGGCGATGACGCAGGGGACGGCAACGACCGCCGCCTCCTCGATCAGCGCCCGGACGCGGTCCGAGGGCTGGGCGCCCAGCAAGCGCACCGTATGCTGGAGGCTGAGCTCGGCGTGGAGCGCGTGGAGCTCGTCGCGCAGCGGCCCGTCGCCGACGATGACCACTTCGGCGAAGCCGGGTGCGCCGCGGAGCTGCGCCGCGGCGCGCAGCAGGTGCACGAAGCCCTTCTTCTCCACGAGGCGCCCGACCGCGAGGATGGTCCCGGTCGCCGCGGGCGGCGAAGCCCGTCGCCATCGCTCGGGGTCGACGCCCATGACGACCTTGTGCACCCGGGCGCCGGGGCACCTCGAGCGCAGATGGGCGACCGTGAACTCCGATCCGCTCGTCGCGAACGCCGCACGGTCGAGCTTCTCGGCGAGGTTGCGTGGTGTGAGGAAGATGTCGTAGCCGTGAAGCGTGACGCTGTACGGCAGGCCGAGCAGGCGCGCGATGCGCAGCGCGTCGAGCGAGGCTCCGGCGCCGAAGTGCGCATGCAGGTGCTCGTCGCCCGCTCGGTCGATCCGGCGCGCCGCCGGGGCGAGGGCGCGCAGCGGGCGGGGCCACTCCTCGCGGCGCCAGCGCCGTCGGTCGGCAAGGTCGCGGAGACACCGTCGCGGCGCCCGGCGCCACAGCCAGGCGAGTGCGGCGAACCGCTCCCGCGCGGTCTCCTCGCTGCCGTAGTGCACGTCCAGCCCCCGGGCCGCCGCCGGATCGGGATGCGGCGCATGCCCGACCGCCTCGACGCGTACGCGGGCTCCCCGCGCGTGAAGCGCGTGCAGCTCGGCGGCGACGAACGTCTCCGACAGCTCGGGGAAGTGGTCGACGAGGACCGCGATGCGGCGGCTCACAGGGCGACGGGTGCGGCGGGGACACTGCGGCGCCGCAGGTAGCCGACGGCCTCGCGCAGCAGCGTGCGCTCGAAGGCCCACGTCGCCGCGAGGGTCGCCAGGCCGTAGGCCGCGAGCTCGGCGACCGCGACCGCGCCGGTGCGGTCGGCGCCGGCGTCGAGCGCCCGCAGGGCGAGCACGAGCGCGACCGCCGGCAGCGACGGCAGGAGGGCGCGCGCACAGTGACGGGCCATCGCGAAGCCGTCGAAGATCCGCGAGAGGTAGACGCCCCGGACCGCGAGGGAGGCGACGGCGAGGCACAGGACGGTGATCGCGTAGCCCCTCAGGCCGTAGCGGTACATGAGCGGCACCGTCGCCACGAACACGACGGCCTGCGCGACCGAGTGGACCGCGATGGGGCGCGTGTCACCGAGCGCGCGGACGTAGGAGGTCCAGTTGAAGCCGAGCTGCGTCACGGCCGCCGCCACGCCTGTTCCCTGCAGCACGACGATCGCGGGCTCCCAGCGGTCGCCGATGACGAAGGCGACGAGGTCGGCGGCGAAGAGCGCGAGCCCGAGTCCGAAGGGCATGGCCCACATGAGCGCGATCCGGTTGCTCTTCTCGAACGTCTCGAAGAGCAGGTCGCGCCTGGCGGCCACCGAGCAGATGACGGGATAGAGCGTGCTCGAGACGACGTCGTCGACGCGCTGGGCGAGCATCGAGATCTGCGCCGCGAGGGTCACGGCGCCCGCCCCGACGAGGCCGACTGCGCTCTCCGAGAAGAAGATGGAGCCCTGCGCGATGACGATCCCGCCGAGGCTCGCTACGAACAGCGGCGTGGAGAACGCGACGTAGGAGCGCATCGTCGCGGCGTCGTAGTCCAGGCGCAGGGGGTACGGCGAGCTGCGGACCGCGACGACCGCACCGACCCAGGTGCCGACGAGCACGCCGAGGACGAGCGACCAGTAGCCCGCGCCGGCGATCGCCAGTCCCACGGTGAGGACGAAGGCCACGAGCGGGTCGATGACCTGCAGCCGGCGCTGACGGGCGAACTCCAGCCGCCGGTAGAGCACCCAGAAGGGCACCTGCAGCTGACCGCCCGGGATGATGAGGCACATCGCGAAGCCCGGCAGCAGAAGCTCCGGCCGGCCGTAGACCAGCGCCATGACGGGCACCGCGACGAGCAGCACCGCGAAGAGCACGGCGTTGACGACGAGCTCGAGCGTAAACGCGCGGTGGAACGCCTGCTCCTGGTCGAGATCCTCCTGCTGGATGTATTTGTCGGAGATCCCGACCTGCTTGAGCCAGGTCAGCGTTCCGAGCGAGATGAGCAGGATGCCCCAGATGCCGTAGTCGCTCGGGGAGAGGAACGCGGCGAGCACGAAGCCCTTGAGGAACGCCAGGCCGGTCAGCCCCGCGTTGAAGGCGCCGTTGACGAGGGTGCCGTGCGCGGCGTGCTGGCGCAGGGTGACGCCGCGCTTGAGCCGGAAGCGCCCCCGCTGCTCGGTCACCTCCTCGGCGGGCTCGCCGACCGCGCTCCCCATGGACGCGACGGTACCACCGGGTGGTGTCATTCCCGCCGGCGGCGATGGGCCTCGAGCGCGGCACGCGGCTCCAGGCCCGTGCGGTGCATCGCGACGTACCGGCGCTGGGTCGCGGCGCGCGCGCTCCAGCGGCCCGGAGCCACGCGGGCGCCCGCGCCGAGGAGCGCGGCGCGCACCGCGGGACCCCCGAGGTGCGCGAGCGCGGTCGCGCGGGTGGCGGTCGCGCCGCGGCAGGCGAGCATCCAGGCGTAGGCGGAGCGCTGCGTGCGCACCGCACGCTCGTGCGCATCCCAACGGCTCCTGGTCGCCGCGGCGACCACGTGCTCGACCCGGGCCTCCGGCACGTACCGCGTCCCCCAGCTCGCGCGGCGGAGCCGCCAACCCAGGTCGAGGTCCTCCGCGTAGAGCCACTGCTCCGGGTCGAAGCCGCCGACCGCGTCCCACGCCGCGCGGCGCACGAGCAGGAACGCGCCGTGCGCCCAGTCGACGTCGCGCTCGAGCGCGGGATCCCAGTGGCCCTCGAGCGGCAGCCGGCGTGCCACGGCGCCGCGCTGGGCGAGGCCGGTGGAGAGCAGCAGGCCGGTGCGGACGGTGGGGAAGGGGTGGACGGAGTGCTGGGTGGCGCCGCCCGGCGTGATGAGCCGCGGCGCGAACGCGCCGGCGCGCGGGTGCCGGCCCGCGGCCTCGAGGAGCGCGTCGAGTGCCCCGGGCGCAAGCGCGACATCGGCGTTCGCCGCCGCCAGGAACGGCGTCTTGGTGCTCGCGGCGACGCGGTTGACCGCCGGGCCGAAGCCGAGGTTCTCCCTGCTCGCCACGAGCGTGACCCAGGGATGCTGCTCGGCGAGCATCGCCGCCGAGCCGTCCGTCGAGGCGTTGTCGACGACCCACACCTCCACCCGGCCCGTCTCGTGTTCGGGTCGCAGGCTCGCCAGGCACCGGTCGAGCAGGCTCGCGGTGTTCCAGGAGACCACCGCGATCGCGACGGAAGCAGGCACGGCCGCACTCACATGCGGATCAGCCGGGCGTGTGCCCGAGCGGCAGCACCCAGCGGAACAGGCCGAGGCCCGGCCGCTTGCACCAGCAGTCCTTCGCGCACCCACACCTGATCTCCCCGCGGCGCTCCTTCCTGAGGCCGGCCAGCGCGGCGACGAGGTAGAGCGTTCCGAGGAGCAGCAGGAGGCGGCGCATGCCGCGAGCGTACCTGGCCGTGTGCTACCCCATGGCCATGCGCATCGCCCTCGCCGCCGACGAGTTGACCGGGGTCGCGGAGGAAGTCGCCGCCGCGCTCCGCCGCCGCGGCCACGAGCTGTCGCTCCACGGCGCGCTGGCCCCCGGCGACCGTGCGGACTGGGCGTGGGCGAGCGCTGCGGCCGCCCACGAGGTCGCGGCGGGCGCCGCCGACCAGGCCGTCGTCTGCTGCTGGACCGGGACCGGCGCGTCGATCGCCGCGAACAAGGTGGCGGGCATCCGCGCCGCGCTCTGCGGCGACGCGGTCACCGCCGCCGGCGCGCGCCGCTGGAACGACGCCAACGCCCTCGCGCTCTCCCTGCGCACGCTCTCCCCGGCCGTCCTGGAGGAGGTCCTCGACGCCTGGTTCGCGGCCGCGCCGAGCTCCCAGCCGGGCGACGTTGCGAACGTCGCGCAGCTCAGCGAGATCGAGGCGGGGGCATGAGCGGATGAGCAGCGCCACGGAGACCCCCGGCTCCCGTTTCCGCCGGCAGACTCGCGGCGCGGCGAGCTTCGCACGTCCTCACCAGCTCGAGAAGCTGTGCGCCCGCGCGACGACCACGCGCCCCGGCCGGCGTGCACGGGGCGCCGGCGCGTTCGAACGCCGCGACGCGCCCGGCGTCCCGTCGTGCGCTGACGCGAGCAGCCCGTAGGCGCGATCCTCGTAGTAGCCGAGATCTGAGTGGTAGGCGAACTGGATCGCGTCCGCGCGGGCGGCGGACCGGTCGAGGTGGGCCTTCATGCGCGGCCAGCTCGGGAAGCCGTGCTCCCGGGCTACCGCCGGCTGCGAGGCCGAGAGCTGGGCTCCGGGGTCGGTGCGGCGCTGGTCGCGGAGATGGTCCTCCGCGCGCTCGCGCAGGTGCTCGAGGCGGCGCATCGGCTACGGCCGGCAGTGGTGGACGACGTGGGGCACCTTGAACTGTCGGGCGCCCTCGCCGACGACCATGGTGAACGTCCCGGTCTGCTCGACGTGGTCGAAGCCCGCGGCCCACATGAGCTTGCGCCAGGTCTTCTTCGCCGGCAGGTAGTAGACGACGGCCGCGTGGCGCTCGGCGCGGAAGCGCGAGACGGGGAACGGGATGAGGTCGGCCATGCGATCGTGCTCCTCGGCGGAGATGAACAGGCCGCCCGGTGTGACGAGGTTGCAGATGCGCTCGAGCGCGAGGAACTGGTCGCGCAGGTGCAGCAGGACCGAGCCGCAGAAGACGAGGTCGAACTGCCCGAGCTCCTCCGGCATCGCGTGGTAGATCGACGTCACGACGCGCGCGACCTTCGACCCCAGGATCTCCTTGGCGAGGTGGAAGCCCTGGCCGCGCAGGCCTCCCACGTCGTACTGGGCGGGACGGTGGCGTGGCGGCCAGTCGAGGTCGCGCTCGGAGTCGAGGTCGAGCGCCACGACCTCGGCGCCGCGGCGCTCGAGCTCGAAGGCCCAGAAGCCGTCCCAGGTCCCGACGTCGAGCACCCGCTTGCCGGCGAGGTCGGCCGGGATGCCGTACTCGTCGACGTAGGGGCGCAGGTCGAACCAGCCCGGCGTCGTGTACTCGGGCGTGAGCTCGAGCACGTGGTAGAACCTCGTTGCCTTCGCGCGCTCGAGCGCCGCATCCGTTCCGGCGGTCATGGTCGTCGAGCCTAGGCCAGGAGGCTCAGCGCCGCTGGCCGGCGAGGACGTGCTGGAAGGTCAGCAGCGTGCGCCCGGGCAGCCGGTCGAGGAGCGCGCTGCGCAGCGGCGGGCGCTCCGGGCCGCGGCGGTAGAGCCGATCGACCGTCACCACGTCGCACCCCGCCGTGTCGAGCAGGTCGTAGGCGTCGCGCAGCGTGAACCAGCGCAGGTGCGTCCGGTCGAAGATCCCGAGCGCGCGCTGCGGCCAGGTGCCCTTCGCCCCGAGCTGCCAGAACGTCTCCCAGTAGCGGACGTTCGGCAGCGACACCACGACCGCGCCACCCGGCGGCAGGAGCGCGGCCGCGTCGGCGAGGACGCGCCACGGCTCGATCAGGTGCTCGAGCACGTCGCCGCAAATCACGCAGTCGACGCGCGGGAGCTCGGCGAAGTCGAGCGCCTCGACGTCGACGACGAGCACCTCGTCGAGGCGCTCCCGCGCCCGTGCCGCGTACCGCGGCTCGCGCTCCACTCCGAGCACGTGGCAGTCCTGCTGCGCCTTCAGCGCCGCGCCGAGCGCCCCCGACGCGCAGCCCAGGTCGAGGATTCGCCGCGCGTCGCGCGGGACGCGCGCCTGAAGCTCCGGGCGCGCGTTCTCGTAGGCGGCGGCGAGAACGTCGGGCACGAACGCGAGCCCTAGCCCGGCAGCAGGAAGCGCGTGACGCCCTCGGCGTCGCGCTCCTCCACGACCTCGCCGCGCCCGAGCAGGAGGTCGACGTGGCCGAGCACCTCGCTCAGCGTCAGGTAGGCCTGAGTCACCGCGATGTTGCCCCACATGCTCTGGGCGATCTCGAAGGCGGTCACCGGGCCGTCGGCGATGAGCGTCGCGATCTTCTCCGCCCGGCGCTCGTGCATGCCCAGGCGCTCCTCGACGAGCTCGCGGTGGTTGGTCACCAGCTCGCCGTGGCCCGGGAGCACGACGTCGAGGTCCATGGTCGCCGTCGCGCGCATGGACGCCATGTAGGCGAGCAGCGCGCGTGGCCGGTCCTCGGGGTCGCCGCCCTCCAGCGGCCGCGAGACGAGCGGATTGGAGGAGATGTGGCCGATGAGGTGGTCGCCGCCGATCAGCATCCGGCGCGCCTCGTCGTGGAAGACGGTGTCGGAGGGCGAGTGGCCCGGACGGTGGTGGACGGTCCACGTGCGGTCGCCGAAGGCGAGCCGGCCGCCGTCCGGGAGGGGCGTGTCGACCTGCGCGGGGCCGCCCCAGGCGCGGTACTGCTTGACCACCGCGCGCAGCCCGAGCCGCAGGTCGGAGGGGATGCCGTGGCGCTCCATGACCGCCTCGGCGAACTCGTCGTCCGCGTCCATGGCCTCCGCGTAGTGCGCGAGCCACGGCGCCAGGCGGTCGAGCGCGCAGACCTCCGCGCCCGAGCGATCCACGAGGAGCTGCACGAGCCCGATGTGGTCGATGTGCTGATGGGTGATGACGATGCGATCGAGGTCCTCGACGGCGTGACCGAGCGCGGCCAGCTGGTTTTCCAGCGCGGTCAAGGAGGTCGCCGAGTTCGGCCCGGCGTCGACGAGCGTGAGCGGGTCGTCCTCGACGAGGTACGTGTTCACGCGGCCGACGAGGAACGGCGTCGGGACCGCGATGCGGTGGACCCCGGCGTCGGTGACGCGTGCCCGGGCGCGATCGGAGGTCACGTCAGCGGGGGCGCCGGGCACCCGGCCATCCTACGCCCGTCCCAGCTCAGCGATCGAGACCGTCGAGAGGTGCCGGCTGTGACAGGGTGCCGCCATGACCGAGCCCGACGATCGCCCCGTCTTCCCTGCGGAGGCGACCCACGTCTCGGGGCGGCGCTTCCTGGCACACCTCTTCGACGGCGTGCTCGTGACGGTGATCTTCGTCGCGGCCCTGGTGCCGATCCTGATCCTCGAAGCGGTGATCGGCGATGGCGTGCTCGCCACCGTCGTCACCGGGATCTTCGCCGCCCTGGCGGTCGTGTGGGTCCTCGTCGGGCACCTCGCCTGGTTCGTCTGGCAGGAGAGCAAGGACGGCTTCACGATCGGCAAGCGCGCCGCCGGGATCCGCGTGGTCACCGCCGACGGGAGCGTCCCGTCGCGGGGCGCGCTCTGGAAGCGCAGCATCCCGCTGCTCGTCGAGTACTTCTACGTCCTGGCGTTCATCGGGATGATGAGCTCCGGCTACCGTCGCCGCTTCGGCGACCGCTGGGGCGACACCTACGTCATCGACGCGGACACGGCGCCGCTCAACCGCGGATGACGCCGAGCAGCTCGTCGCGCTTGGCCTCCATGTCCTCCTCGGAGGTGAGCGACTCCAGGCACAGGCGCAGCAGCGGCTCGGTGTTCGAGGAGCGCACGTTGAAGTGCCAGTCCTCGAAGTCCACCGAGACGCCGTCGACGTGCGTGACCGTCGCGCCCGGCTGCGACCCGTAGGTCTCCTCGAGCTCGGCGAGCTTCGCGGGCGCGTCCTCGACGGTGGAGTTGATCTCGCCCGAGATGAAGTACTTCGCGCGGTAGGAGCCGACCAGCTCGGAGAGCTTCTTGTCCTCGACGGAGAGCTTCTCGAGGATCAGCAGCGCGGGAATCGTGCCGGAGTCCGCGCAGTAGAAGTCGCGGAAGTAGTAGTGGCCGGAGACCTCGCCGCCGAAGAGGGAGCCCTCGCGCTGCATCCGCGTCTTGAAGAACGCGTGCCCGATCCGGTTGACCTCCGCGGTGCCGCCCGCGGCGCCGACCGTGTCGGCGACGGCGCGGGAGGCGCGCGCGTCGTAGAGGATCGTCTGGGGTGGGTGGGATTCCCCATCCTTCTCCAGCAGGTGCTCCGCCAGGATCGCGGTGAGGAAGTCGCCGTCGATGAACGCGCCCTCGTCGTCGATGAAGAAGCAGCGGTCCGCGTCACCGTCCCACGCGATGCCCAGATCGGCGCCCGTCTCGAGGACCTTGTCGATGATGAACTGGCGGTTCTCCGGCAGCAGCGGGTTCGGCTCGTGGTCGGGGAAGTTCCCGTCCGGAATCCAGCAGGTCTCGATCAGGTCGAGCCCGAGCCGGGTGAGCAGCGGGCCGACCATCGGGCCGGCCATGCCGTTGCCGCCGTCGACGACCACCTTCAGCGGCTTGACCTTCCCTGGGTCGATGAACTCCAGCGCGCGCTCCTGGAACTCCGCGTAGAGGTCGACGTGGGACACGTCGCCGCCGCCCGGCGGCTCCTCGCTCAGGCCACCGTCGACCACGAGATCGCGGATCTCCCCGATGCCCTCGTCGCCGCTCAGCGCGATGGCCCCTTGCTTGACGAGCTTGGC
>JAABUS010005952.1_pt1 | contig 15372 bp, 9 predicted proteins | sample 5560161 | NCBI WGS metagenome assembly JAABUS01 (sample SAMN10711885, study PRJNA513376) | rock metagenome | isolation source: Antarctica rocks | place: Antarctica: Victoria Land, Trio Nunatak nord | collected 2016-01-04
CGTGTCCGCGCGGCACGCCGATCGCCCGCTGCACCCCGATCGTCCCCAGCCGCCGCTGCACGTCGGCGGCGGCCTGCGACGCGAGCATGATCCCGGCCGCGCCGAGCGCGATCAGCGAGAACGCCCCGAGCAGCGCGATGACGATCCCCGCGGCCTGGTCGATGAGGACGCGCACCCCCGAGACGGTGATGAAGCGCAGGTCGCGCACCTGCGCGGTGGTCGCGCGGGCCTGCTGGAGCGTGATGTCCGTTCGGTCGGGGTCCGCGGTCCAGATGAGCGCCTGATCGACGGAGAACCGCGACCCGGGCCGGGTGTTGAAGTTCGCCTCGGCGTAGTCGAGGTCGACGTAGACGCGCGGCGCGGCGGCCAGCGGGAAGGCGACGTTGTCCGGCGAGACGGCGATCCCGGTGATCGGCCGCGCGTTCCCGGCGTCGTCCAGGTCGAGGCGGTCACCGACCTCGAGGTTCCAGGCGTCGGCCAGTCCGCGCTCGACCAGCATGCCCGGCTCCCCGGCCCGCAGGTCCTCGCCCTCGACCACGGCGTAGCCCCGGCGCGCCGTGGCATCGACGAGCACCAGCGAGCCGCGCCGGGAGGACTCGCCGTTCGCGGCGAGCGGAACCCGCCCGAACTCCACGCGGTAGGTCCGGGCCTCCACGTTGGGCAGCGCCCTGACGAGCGCGTCGATCCGCTCGCGCGGCTGGTCGGCGAAGCGCGCGACGACGTCGGGGAGGTCTGAGCGCTCGACGGAGCGGTCGAAGCCGGTCCCGAGACTGAAGGCGACGACGAGCGCCGCGCCCGCCATCGCGCCCGCGAGCGCCAGCCCGACCGCCGAGAGGACCGTCCGGCGACCACCCGCCCGCAGCTGCCGCAGCGCGGCCGCCAGCAGCGTCACGGCGCGAGACGCCCCTCGCGCAGCACGAGCACGCGATCAGCGGCGGCGGTCGCCGCCTGCTCGTGGGTGACCAGCACGACGGCGCGGCCGTCGGCGGCGGCGTCGCGCAGCAGGCCCAGCACGAGCTGGGCCGAGGCCGGATCGAGGTTGCCCGTCGGCTCGTCGGCCAGCAGGACCGCCGGGTCGCAGACGAGCGCGCGCGCGAACGCGAGGCGCTGCTGCTCCCCACCGGAGAGCTCGTGCGGGCGGCGGGTGCTCGCATCCGAGAGACCGAGGCGGTCCACGAGGTCGTGGGCGCGGTGGCGAGCGCCGGGCGGGGCGCCCGGCAGGCGCGAGGGCATGAGGACGTTCTCCATCCCCGTCAGCTCGGGGACGAGGTGGAAGAACTGGAACACGAAGCCGATGCGGCGCAGGCGCAGCCTGGTCAGCTCCCGCTCGGAGCGGCCGTCGACCCGCTCGCCGGCCACGGAGATCCGCCCCGCGTCCGCACGGTCGAGGGCGCCGACGAGGTGCAGCAGCGTCGACTTGCCCGAGCCCGAGCGGCCCGTGATGGCCACCACCTCGCCGGAGGCGACGGAGAGCGCGGCGCCGTCGAGGATCTGCCGCCGCGCGCGCCCCTCCCCGTGGTGCTTGACCAGCCCGGTCGCCTCGATCACGGGGCCCCACGGTAGGCCCCGGGCATGAACGCCCCGTGAAGGGCCTGCGGGCGGCGCGTCGAACCACGGCCGGGCATGGCCACGACGCGAACCCCCGTCCCGAAGAAGCGCTCGACCCCGCAACGACGCTCGCCCACCCAGACGGGCGCCCGCCGCGCACCGGCGCGCGAGCCATCCGCCCGGGGGGGCCGACCGCGCGCGCGGCGCTCGGCGGTAACGGGGATACCGCGGCTTCCCGTGCTCGAGCAGCGCCACCTCGACCTGGTCGGCCTCGGCCTCGTCACGATCGCGATCTTCCTCGTCTTCCCCTTGTGGCTCGGCTGGGACGCCGGCGCGCTCGGCACCGCGCTCACCGACGGGTTCGCCTGGGCGTTCGGAGGGCTCAGGTGGGGCGCGCCGCTCGGCTTCGCCCTCGCCGGCGGCCTGCTCGTGCTGCGGCCCGTCATGCCGGCGTTCCGGCCGTTCCGGGCGGGCGGGATCGTCCTGTTCGTCGCCTTCGAGCTCGCACTGGGCGCGGGCACGCTCGGTCTCGGGCCGGGCGGCGCGCACGGCGCGTTCTGGCGCCCCGAGCTCTTCGAGGCGCGCGGCGGGATCGTGGGAGAGGCCGAGCTCTGGCTCGCCTCGACGCTGCTCGGCACGATCGGGACGCACATCCTCGCCGTCTTCCTCCTCCTGGTCGCGGCGACGCTCCTGACGGGGGCGAGCGCCGCGAGCGTCGTGCGCTCCGGCGCGGTGGCCGCCGCGGACACGACGCGCTCGTTCCGGGCCCCGCGCGCGGCGCCGGAGCCCGACGACTGGTTCGAAGATCTCGAGGACGAGGAGGACGAGCCGGAGCCGAAGCGCACCCGCAAGCCCAAGCGGGTCCCGTCCCCCGAGGAGCACGCGGACGACGTCCGTCCGTCCGTGCGGATGGGTCCCGCGGACGATGAGCAGTTGCTCACCCGGGACAGCGAGCTCGACGGCGCGCTCCGCTACCCAGACCTCTTCGGCGACCCCGATGCGCCGGTCCAGCTCGAGCCCACCGTTCGCGAGCCGGAGGTCGACCGCAGCGCAGGCGACCCGTTTGCCGTCGCCGACCGCGAGGCAGACGCGGAGCCGTTCGCCGAGCCCACGGCCTCGGGCCCACCGTCCCCGCGCCCCCCGGCCACGCCCGAGCCCGACTCGGCGGAGCAGCACGGCGAGGTCCTGCCCGTCGGGGAGCAGGCGGTCATGGACCTCGACGGCGCGATCGACTGGCTGCGCCCTCGCCCGGCGCTGCTGACCCGCTCGGCCGCCGCCGACGCCAAGCCCGACACCGCGGGCAACGAGCTCGTCGCCGCCCGCCTGCTCGAGGCCCTCGCGCACTTCAACGTCGAGGCGAAGGTCGTCGGCACGGTCTCGGGCCCGCACATCACGCGCTACGAGCTGCGCCTCGCTCCGGGCATCAAGATGAGCAAGGTCGCCCAGATGAAGGACGACCTCGCCTACGCGCTGGCGGCGACCGACATCCGCATCCTCGCGCCGATCCCGGGCAAGACCGCCGTCGGCGTCGAGGTCCCGAACCTGAAGCGCAAGATGGTGACGCTCGGCGACGTCTACGGCGAGGCGCCCGAGGGCTCGAGCCCGCTGACGGTCTGGCTAGGAAAGGACGTCAGCGGCAAGGCGATCCCGGCCGACCTCGCGAGGATGCCGCACATCCTGGTCGCCGGCACCACGGGCGCCGGCAAGTCCGCCTGCATCAACGCGATGCTCTCCTCGATCCTCCTGCGCGCGACCCCAGAGGAGGTGCGACTCATTCTCGTCGACCCCAAGCAGGTCGAGCTCAACCACTACGAGGCCGTCCCGCACCTGCTCACCCCGGTCATCACGAGCCCGCGGGCGGCGGCCAACGCCCTGCAGAACCTCGTGCGCGAGATGGAGTGGCGCTACGGGATCATGTCGATGGCCCGCGCCCGCTCGCTTCCGGAGCTCAACAAGCACCGGCTCGGCAAGGGTGAGGCAGCGCTGCCCTACATCCTCTGCGTCATCGACGAGCTCGCCGACCTCATGATGGTCGCGCCCGCTGACGTGGAGGACTCGATCATCCGCATCGCCCAGAAGGCGCGGGCGGTCGGCATCCACCTCGTGCTCGCCACGCAGTCCCCGCGCGTCGACGTCATCACGGGCATGATCAAGGCCAACGTCCCGTCGCGCATCGCCTTCTCGGTCTCCTCGCAGACCGACTCGCGCGTGATCCTCGACCAGAACGGCGCCGAGTCGCTGCTCGGCATGGGCGACATGCTCTTCTCCGCGGTCGGCTCCTCCAAGCTCCACCGCATCCAGGGGGCCTACATCGACGAGCCGCAGATCGCCGCGCTGACCGAGTTCTGGGCGTGCCAGGGAGAGCCGGAGCTCCGCGAGGACCTGCTCCAGGAGGTCGAGGCGGACGAGGAGCCCTCCAAGGTCGACGGGGAGGACGGCTTCGACCCCGACGAGGATCCGCTGCTCGGCGACGCGATCGAGCTCGTCGTCGAGATGGGGACGGCGTCGACCTCGATGCTCCAGCGCCGCCTGCGCCTCGGCTACACGCGTGCCGGCCGCCTCATCGACATGCTCGAGCGGCGGGGGGTCATCTCGGGCTACGAGGGCTCCAAGCCGCGCCAGGTGCTGGTCAACCCCCACGACCTGCCGCGGGTGCTCGCGTCGCTGGCGGCGCCGCCCGGCGCCGCCGCCACCGAACCGGCGGATGGTCCGTCGCTTCCGGAGGAGGACGAGGTCACCACGATCCTCGGTGCAACGCCGTTGCCGGACGACCTTCCACGGCCGGAGGGCGAGTAGCCTGAAGCACTGAATGCCCGAGATCGGCGCCACCCTCCATGAGGCGCGCACGCGCGCCCGGATCGACATCGCGGAGATCGAGACGGCGACGAAGATCCGGGCGAAGTACCTGCGTGCCCTGGAGAACGAGGAATGGGAGCTCCTGCCCGGGCCCACGTTCGTCAAGACGTTCCTGCGCACCTACGCCGAGGCGCTGGGCCTCGACGCGAAGCTCCTGGTCGACGAGTACAAGGTGCGCCACGAGCGCCTGGCCGACCCCGAGCTGCGGCCGATCTCTCCCCGCACGCAGGCGGCGTCGGGGCGTGGCGGGCGCGGGTCGCGCGCCCCGCGTCGCGCGGTCGGAGGCAGCGGGCGCTCTCCGCGCGGGCCGATCACGCTCATCCTCGTGCTGCTCGTGCTCGGCATCCTCGCGGCGCTCGGCCTCACCCGGCCCGACGAGCGGGACCGCGTCGCGACGCAGCCGCCGTCCACCACGGGATCGACCACGCGCCGCACCTCCTCGACCCCGGCCTCGTCGTCGACCGCCTCGAAGCCGAAGCCGAAGCGGCGCTTCGCGAGCTTGAAGGTGCTGCCGACGGGCGATGTGAACGTCTGCCTGCGCGCAAAGGGCCGGGGCGTGCTGCTCGACGACGTGCGGCTGGGGGCGGGGGAGGACTCGCGGACCTTCCGCTCCTCCCGCATCACGATCAGCCTCGGCAACAATGCGGCGCGGCTGCGCGCGAACGGCAAGACGTTCCGGCCGCCGGCCTCATCGAGGCCGATCGGCTACGCGTTCACGCCGAGGGGGCGCCGCCGGCTGCCCGCCGACCAGCAGCCCACCTGCGGCTGATGTCCGCCCGCGCGGGCGTCGTCGTCACCGGCACGGAGGTCCTGACCGGCCGCGTGGCAGACCGCAACGGCCCGTGGCTGGCCGAGCGCCTGCGCGAGCTCGGGGTCGATATCGCCCACATCGCGGTCGTCGGTGATCGCCCGGAGGACATCGCGGGAGCGCTGCGCTTCTTCCGCGACGAGGGCATGGACGTCGTCGTGAGCTCGGGCGGGCTCGGACCGACGGCCGACGACCTCACCGCGGCCGTCGTCGCGCGCTTCCAGGAGCGCGCGCCGGCGTTCGACGCGGCGCTGTCGGAGCGCATCGCGGCGATTGTGGCGCCGATGCTGGCGCGCTGGCCCGACCTCGATCCGCAGGCGGTCCTCGAGGCGAACCGCAAGCAGGCCATGGTGCCGCAGGGGGCGGCGGTGCTCGAGCCCGTCGGCACCGCACCGGGGCTCGTGGTGCCGCCGCCTTCGGGCACCGCGCCGACGATCGTGGTGCTCCCGGGCCCGCCGCGGGAGCTGCGGCCCATGTGGGAGGTCGCGGCGGGCACGGAGCTGTTTCGCGCCGCGATCAGCGGGGCGGTCGCCTACCGTCAGACGATGCTGCGGCTCTTCGGCATCCCGGAGTCGGAGATCGCCGAGACGCTGCGGATCGCCGACGGCACCTCGGGCGCACTCGCCGGCCTCGAGATCACGACGTGCCTGCGCCGCGGCGAGGTCGAGGTCGTCACCCGCTACGAGCCCGGCGCGCAGGCCGCGTATGAGCACTTCGAGCGCGTCGTGCGCGAGCGCCACGCCGACACGCTCTTCTCCGACGACGGGCGCTCCGTGGACGAGCAGGTCGCCGACGCGCTCCAGGCCTCGGGCCGCACGATCGCCACGGCGGAGTCGTGCACGGGCGGACTGCTCGCCGGGCGCCTGACCGAGCGCGCGGGCTCCAGCGCTTACGCGCTCGGCGGCCTCGTCGTCTACTCCAACCGCGCGAAGACGCGGCTCGCCGGCGTCGACGCCGCGCTGATCGAGCGCGTCGGCGCGGTCTCCCCGGAGGTCGCCGAGGCCCTCGCCGATGGCGCGCGGGCGGCGCTCGGAGCCGACGTCGGCGTGGGCATCACGGGGATCGCGGGCCCCGGCGGCGGCTCTCCGGAGAAGCCGGTGGGCACGGTGTGCTTCTCGGTGTCCACCGGTGGTCGCGATCCGTTGACCCGCACGGTGCACCTCCCGGGGTCACGCTTCGACGTGCGTGACCGGTCCACCACGGTGGCGCTCCACCTGGTCCGCCGCGGGCTGCTCGGGGATCCATAGTGGCAACTTCGCCGCGCCCTGCCCGTTGGCGCAGGCATGACACCGGGAATGACGGGCTCGACCGCTGGCCGCCACGCAGGGCCGACCGTGCGATCACGCGCGCTGGCCGCCGGGAGCTTGGCCCTCCTCGCCTGCCTGGCGACGGGCACGCCGGCGGCCGCCAAGGGCATTCCGGCCTCCGGCATCGTCGACGTGGCCACCGCCGCGGACGCCACCCTCACCGGGCCGCTGCCCGGCGAGCAGGCGGGCTGGGAGACCGCGGCGGTCGGCGACGTCAACGGGGACGGGCGCGCGGACATCGCGGTCGGCGCGCCGCTCGCCGACGTCGGCGATCGTGCGCGGGCCGGGGAGGTCTACGTCGTCTTCGGCCCGGTCACGGCCGACGGTCGCATCGACCAGGCGCCGGGCCTGCGGATCCTCGGTGCGACGGCCCGGTCGGGGCTGGGCAGCTCGGTGGCTCCGGCGGGCGACGTCAACGGCGACGGGCTGGCCGACGTGCTCGTCGGCGCACCGCGTGCCGAGGAGCTCGACGGCGACGCACCGGGCGACGCCTACGTCGTCTTCGGCCGTCGCGAGGGCGCCGTGATCGACCTGGCTGCGGCGGGCGAGAGCGCGGTGCTGCGTCTTCGAGGCGCACAGGGCGGCGATGCGACGGGTGGCGCGCTGGCGCGGCTCGGCGACCTCAACGCCGACGGGCTGGCCGACGTCGCGGTCGGCGCACCGCGCACCAACGGCCCGGACCGCCAGGCGCAGCCCGACGTCGGCGCGGTGTCCGTGGTCTACGGCTCCCGCTCGGGCGGCACCGTCGAGCTCGGCGCCATGCCACCCGAGCGCGGCTACCGCATCACCGGCGCTCCCAAGAGCCTGACGGGCTTTGCCCTTGACCTCCTGCCCGACGTCAACGGCGACGGGCGCGCCGAGGTGCTCGTCGGCGCGCCGGGGCGCGCGCGCGACCCGAAGGCCGCCGGGCACGCCTTCGTCGTCTTCGGCCGCGCCGACGGTGCCTCTGTCGCGCTCGGAGGGCTGACGCCCGCCGACGGGATGCGCTTCGCCGGCCCGGCCGGCGCCCTGTTCGGCACGTCGGTCGCCGCACCGGGAGACGTCGACGCCGACGGCCGCGCGGACGTCGCGGTCGGCGCGCCGCTCGCCGATCCGGAGGATCGCAAGGACGCAGGCAGCGTCTTCGTGCTGTCCACGCCGCCCGCCGGCCAGAACGGACCGGACAGCGGCCAGCCGCTGACTCCGGCCCAAGGCCTGCGCATCGACGGCGCCAACGCGGGGGACCTCGCCGGGGAGGCCGTCGACCCCGCCGGGGACATCGACGCCGACGGGACGCCGGACGTCGCCGTCAGCGCGCCCGCGGCCGCGATCCTCGGCCGCGCGCGGGCCGGCGTGACGTCGATCGTCTACGCCGGGCGGGCGGCCAAGGCCGGCGCCGGCAAGGCCGAGCCGGTGCGGGTCGACCTGTCGGGGCTCGGGGTCAACGGCTTCCGCGTCGCGTCCGGTGCGACCACGAGCAGCTACGTGCGCACCGCCCGGGCGGTCGGCGACCTCGACGGGGACGGCGCCGCCGACCTGATCGTGGGCGAGGTCGAGGGACGCCCGACCGGCACGGCCGGCGTCGCGGCTCCGGCGCTCACTCCCGGCGCCGACAAGGCCGCGCCGGGCTCGGTGCACATCGTGCTCGCGCCGACGCCCAAGCCCAAGCCGCCGACGCTGCCGCCCGATCCCGGGGAGGCCGAGGAGGTCGCAGCCGGCTGCAAGGCAGCAAAGGCCGTGGAGCTGATCATCGACGACTCGGGCTCGATGTCGGGCACCGACCCGCAGGGGCTGCGCTCCGACGCGGTCAAGCTCCTGCTGGCCAAGCCCCGCAACGTCGGCCGGACGTTCGGCGCCGTCGAGTTCGGCGAGCTCGGCGACGAGCTGTTCCCGCCGCAGGTCGTCGCCGACCCGGCGTAGGACCGCGCGCAGCGCGACGAGCTCTCCACCGTCCTGACCAAGACGGTCGTGGCGGACAACGGCGGCACGGACTACAACGCGGGCTTCGCGGCCGCGTCCTCAGCGCTCCCGGACGCCGACGCGCGGATCTTCTTGACCGACGGCGGACACAACACCGGGAGGTACGACAACGGCCACCGCGGCGGGCCGCCCACCTACGTCGTCGGCCTCACCGTGGGCCGCAAGGGGGAGGCGGGCCAGCGGCTCGTCAGAATCGCCAAGGAGAGCAGGGCGACCTACTTCCCCAGCCTCAGCCAGAAGAACCTGCAGCCCATCATCAACAGGATCGACTCGCAGCTGAACTGCGACGTCGACCTGGACCTGTTCGTCGACAAGCTCGAGGCCGAGGACGTCGGCGAGCCCAACGAGGTCGAGCTCGACGACGACACCGAGAGCCTGGAGCTCGCGGTCTCCTGGGACGACGCGCAGGACCGGGTGACCCCCGGGGACGTCGACCTGCTCAGCGCGGGCGGCAGGCGGCTGGCCACGGTGAGCGCCCGAGCCCAGCGAAAGGCGCTGCAGGCGCGGGGCGGGACGATCCGGCTCGCCGACGGCCTGACGCTGCGCGGGGCCCGGGCGCCGACGTTCTACACGCTGCGCCTGACCGGCGTGAAGCGCTACGGCTCCGTGCGGGTGCGAACGGCCACGCACAAGGTCAAGGGCGCTCCGGCGCGGATCAACACGCAGATCGGCCAGAGCCGGCGGCGGCGGTAGGCGAGCTTGAGGGGTGAGCTTGGTGACTGGGCTGGGGGGATCGGGCGATCAGGCCGTCGCGGGCGGGCAAGGATCAGCGTGAGGTTGCACGCGGATCTCGAGGTCGTCGCAGATCGCGCGGGCAGCGCCAGGCTTGATCTCGTTATGGCGCGGGAGGGCGGCGATGCGTTCGCTGTCGTGCCCCATTATCACCATGTGCTGTGCCGGCAGCGGCCGCGCGACGCTCACGTGCTTGTACCGCTGTGGCTCGCCCCAGGGCGAGCCACACGTGGTCAGGGTCGGCGTCGCGGATCCGGCACAACGCACATGGGCGCGAGAGCTTCCGGAGCTGCCGCCGGACCTGCGGGCGCCCTGAATGACGGGCGGCGTGACAGCCTGCGAGGAACATCGGAACACGTCCGGCGCTGACTTCTTGTCGTTCGCGAGGCGTAAGAACCACAACGCCCGCCATCGCTTACCATGATCCATCGGTCGTCCCGTACGCACGCGCCGTCCTCTGCGGGTTAGTCGCGTGGTGAGGGGCAGGAGTCCAGCGCAGGTGGCAGGTGGCAGGTGGCAACCGGTGCAACCGGAGAATGCGAGAGCGGGAGAGCGGGATGGCCATGTTAGGCAGACGCAGGCTGGATGGGGGCATCGCCGTCGCGCTGATCGTCCTCGCCTCTTTCGTGATCGCGGGCTCCAGCGCATCAGCTCAGCAGGGCATCGGCCCGACCACCCGCACGTACTTCATCGCGGCAGATCAGGTCGTGTGGAACTACGCGCCGGCGGGCCGCAACGTCATCGAAGGCAGGCGCTTCAGGGGCGAGGAGAACGGGATCGTGCGTCGGTCGCGCAACCGGATCGGCAGCCGCTATCTGAAGTCGATGTACCGCGCGTACACCAACGCGAGCTTTCGTACGCTCGAGCCTCGCCCCGCCGACCAAGCCTACCTCGGGCTCCTCGGCCCGGTGATCCGAGCCCAGGTCGGTGACACCGTCACGATTGTGTTTCGCAACAACACCCGCTACAGGTCGAGCATCCACGTTCACGGCCTGCGCTACGACAAGGCCAACGAGGGAGCACTCTACAACGACGGTACCTCGGGCGCAGCGCGCAAGGGCGACGACATGGTGCGCCCGGGACAGACGCGCACCTACACCCTGACCGTGCCCGAACGCTCGGGGCCCGGTCCGCGCGACCCGAGCTCAGTGCCGTGGGTCTACCACTCCCACACCGAGGAAGTCGGCGACATCAACGCGGGCCTCGTCGGGGGGATCATCGTCACGCGCGCGGGCATGGCGCGTCCTGACGGCAGCCCCACGGACGTCGACCGTGAGCTCATCAACTTCTATGAGATCTTCAACGAGAACCTCAGCCCCTACCTGAAGCGCAACATCTCCCGCTTCGCGCGCCGGCCGCGCTCGGTGGATCCCATGAGCCCCTCGTTCATGAAGACCAACAGGAAGCACTCGATCAACGGCTACCTGTTCGGCAACCAGCCGATGATGAGGATGCGCGTCGGTGAGCGTGTGCGCTGGTACACCATGTCCCTCGGCGGCGAGACGGACCTCCACACGCCACATTGGCACGGCAACACGCTGATCGAAGACGGGCGGCGCATCGACGTGACCGAGCTGCTGCCGGCCACCCAGAAGGTGCAGGACATGACCCCCGACGAACCCGGGACCTGGCTCTTTCACTGCCACGTCAACGAACACATCACCGACGGCATGCAGACGCGGTACACCGTGCAGGGCTGAACACGCCGAGGGTGGTCCGGCGTGGCGTCGGTGGACATCACTGTGCCGAAGTGCACGCAAGCTGGGGATTTCAGGCGGCGCACGTCGCGTTGGACGCTGCGGGCGAGTTCGACGCGCGAGGTGCTCACCAGCTAGAGCTCTCGCATCACGAGGTTTCGAGGTTCATCGCACAAGCGCAAGGCCCGTCGAACTCCGAGCCCCACGCTGGCGCGAGTCCTCGCGGCAGCACCCGGGCGTCCAGGGCCGTCAGCCGGTCGTCCTCGTCGAGCAGCCTGAGCGCGAGCCACGCGAGCGAGACGAGTTCGAACCCGGCCTCGGTGATCACGTCGTCGTCGCGATCTGCGTCCGGGCTGAGCTCGACCTCCGGACAGCGGTAGACGGCGTCGACATAGGTCCCCGCGCGCGCTCGGGCGCCCGCCCCCGCTCGGACGAGCTCGACGACCGCGCCCAGCCAGTCCGCGCGCTCCAGTGTCAGCAGCAGTGACTCCTCCTCGGCCTCCAGGGCGGTCTCCTCGCGCGGGCTGATGCTGGCCGCCACCAAGGTCGTCATCAGTTCGACGTCGCTGGCCGGGACGGCGTCGCCGAGGCCCGCCGCGGCGCTCACCCAGCCCAGGTGCGCAACGCTGGCCAGGGCGGTTCGCAGGCGCTGCGCGGTGGTCGCGAGCTCCGCGGGTGGGAACGCTGCGCGGGCCGCGGAAAGCGCTGCGCGAAGCAGCTCGGGCGCCTCGCGAGCCACTTCCTCCTCCGCGGCCAGCCAGGCGTCGAGCGCGTCGTCGAAGTCCTCGTCGCTCATGACCCGCACGATGGCGCGCCGTTCCGTCCGGCGCCAAGTCTAGCTTCGCGCCCGTGCCCGGACCTCCCCGCAATCGTCCCTGTCCGTGCGGCAGCGGCGTGAAGTACAAGAAGTGCTGCGAGCGCGACGAACCCGCAGTTCGTCCGGCGCGCGCGGTCGCCACCCCGTCGCCCGACCACTCGCCGCGCGATGTCGGGCGCTGGGTCATGCTCAAGGCCCTCCACCGTCCGGGCCAGCCCGTGCACCCACTCGACGATCCCCGCTTTGCCGGCGCGATGCTCGGGCTCTCTGCGCCACCGCGGCGTCCCGACCGTCCTCCGTCGCCTGCCGACTACGACCGCCTGATCGCCGCCCTCAGCGAGGACGAACCCGAGGACGTGCGCCTGGAAGGCGGGCTGCTCGTCTTCGACCTCGAGGTCGACAAGGGGCTCAAGGCCGCGATCAAGCGCCTGCGGGGCCGTCGCTTCCATTGGGCCGAGCGCGTGTGGACAGTCCCGGCGACGCCGGACACGGCGACCGCGGTGGTCGAGCTGCTGGACGCTCATCCGTGGCTGACCGTCTCAGACGGTGCGCGCGCCTGGCTGCACACGCACGGGCGCTGGAGCGCGTCGGTCGGCGTCTGGGCGCGCGACGGACGGCCGGTGTTCGTCGTGGTCACCCAGTCCGGCGAGGCGCCGCCGGAGCTCGATCGGAGCGGCGCACCGTGGCATCCCGGCTGGCGGTCGCTGCCCCTCGATGCACCGAGCGGGGAGCTCATCGCCGGCCTCGACGGTGCGGCGCTCGACACCCGCGCGCGCGCGGCCGTCGATGCCGTACGCGCGGGCGCCGAGGTGCCCGGAGCGCGGCTGCGGCTCGGACACGACGCCGAGGACGAACCGCGCTTCGAGCTCGAGATCGGCTGGGCCGCCGCGCGACGCGACGCGTTCCTCCTGCTGCCCGAGGCCAGCCGGTTGGCGGAGCGAGCATCGGGCGTGATGTTCGTCGGCCAGGCTGAGCGTCTGGCGCTGCCCGCGGACGCCTCGCTGGTCGACGCGCTCGACGCCTTCCTCGCCGAGCCGCCGGTGACAGAGGTCGCACCCGACGCCGCCGCCCTGCTGGCGCAGCTGCGCACCGAACACCACCGGGCGGAGACCACGGTGGCGCTCTCGCGCGCGCACTCGGCCGAGCTCGAGCTGCCGGCGCTCGGCGGGACGCTCGAGCCCTTCCAGCGCGCGGGTGTCGCGTACGCGCTCGCCCAGCGTCGTACGTTCCTGGCCGACGAGCAGGGGCTGGGCAAGACGGTCGAGGCGCTGGCGGCGCTCGAGGCCGACGGGGCCTACCCCGCGGTGGTCGTCTGCCCCGCCTCGGTCAAGCTCAACTGGGAGCGCGAGGCCGCGCACTGGCTGCCCCACCGCGCCGTCGCCGTGCTCCACGGTCGAGCGCCCGACGACGCCGCCGACCACGCCGACATCGTCGTGCTCAACTACGAGATCCTCGACGCCCACGCCGACCGGCTAGCGGCGCGGCGGCCCCGCGCCGCGGTCTTCGATGAGTCGCATTACTGCAAGGAGCCGCGCGCGAAGCGCACGCAGGCGGCGTTGCGCCTGGCCGACGGTCTTGATCCATGGGCCCTGCGTCTGGCGCTCACCGGCACGCCGATCCTCAACCGCCCCAAGGAGCTGACCGCGCAGCTGCGCCTGCTCGGCCGCCTGGGCGACTTCTCCAGCGGGGCGCGTCTGGGCCGCCGCTTCCGCGGACCGGACAGCCTGGAGCGCCTCCACTGGCACCTGCGCGCGCACTGCTACGTCCGGCGCACGAAGGCCGAGGTGCTGCCGCAGCTACCGGCCAAGCGGTGGGTCACGCTGCCGGTGGAGCTGGCCAACGAGACCGAGTACCGGCTGGCCGAGCGCGACGTCATCGCCTGGCTGCGGACCCTGCCCCTCGATTTCAGCACGCTCGAGGCGCGCGTCGCCGCGGCCCTGCGCAACGAGCGCCTCGTGCGGCTCAACCACCTGCGCCAGCTGGTCGGACAGGGCAAGCTGCGCGCGGCGCTGGCGTGGATCGACGACTGGCGCGCGAGCGGCGAGCCGCTCGTCGTCTTCGCGGAGCACCTCGCCGTCCAGCGCGCGGTGCTCGCGCGCCATCCCGACGCGCTGCACGTGCTCGGAAGCGACGTCTGCTCGATGCGCGCCGCCGCCCACGGGATCACGCTGACGCGCGCGTCCAACGTCGCCTTCCTCGAGCTCGACTGGACGCCTGCCCGCCACGACCAGGCCGAGGACCGTTGCCACCGCATGGGGCAGGCGAGCGCCGTCACGGCCTGGTACCTGTTGACGCAGGGAACCATTGACGAGACCATCGCCCGACTGCTTGCGCGCAAGCGCAGCGTCATCGGAGCGGTCACCGACGGCCGCGCCGCGGTGGGCGAGGGCGTTGTCGACGCCGTCGCCAGCGAGCTGCGATCCAAGGATGACTTCGTCACCGCGGTGGCCGCCTGACGGCGGTGCCGCCGCTGGGCACCTTCCTCAGCGGATCAGTCGGACGTGAATTGCCAGCTCGGCGTCCTCGGCGAGCAGCGGCTCCAGCGTCACGCCCGCGGCGATGAGCAGTGGGCGGACTCGGCTGGCGTCGACGTCCGCGTCGACGAGCTCGCCGATGACTTCCGCCAGGTTGACCGTGCTCAACGACGCCGTGGACAGAGCCTCGATGACCTCGTCGGCACCCGGCTCCTCGTGAGGATCGCGGAGGCGTCGAGAACGGTCACTCGATGGCCGAGGCAGCGCGGCGCTCGGCCAGCAGCTCGTCCACCAGGGAGCGACCGGAGGGAACCTTCGAGCCCAGCCGAGGCAGCTCGCCCGTCGCGTCTCGAGGTCGCTCGAGGACGAGCCGGTCGCCCGTGAGGTGCAGGTGGAGGTGATCGCCTGCGGTCAGTCCCCAAGCCGCGCGAACGTTCGCGGGGATGACCCAGGCGGCCCTGCTGTCCCACCACCACCGTGGCATTCATTGGCACATCACGGTGCCACGTCCGGCGTGCCGCCCATGAGATGTCCGACGTCCACGCAGGCTGTTCTTCCACAGTTCCGGCGCACTCTCGTGGCGAAACGGTCTAGATCGGTGACGGCGGTCGGATCTAACGTGCCGGTTCCGTCCGACGCGAGGCCCACAATGCGCCTTCGAACCGAGCCGATGAGAGAGAGAACGAGACCACATGGCTTCCACGACGACTGACGAGAAGGCGGCAAAGGCGCGTGACGCCGCCCTCCAGGGCGCCCTGACGCAGATCGAGCGCCAGTTCGGCAAGGGCTCGGTCATGCGGATGGGCGACCCGGGAGCGCGCGTGAAGGTCGACGCGATCCCAACGGGTGCCCTCGCGCTCGACTTGGCGCTGGGGATCGGCGGGGTGCCCCGTGGGCGCATCGTCGAGGTCTTCGGGCCGGAGGCATCCGGCAAGACGACGCTGATGTACCACATCCTCGCCGAGGCCCAGAAGCTCGGCGGCGTCTGCGCGTTCATCGACGCCGAGCACGCGATGGACCCGCTCTACGCCGAGCGGATCGGGGTGGACATCGACGAGCTGCTCGTCTCCCAGCCCGACTACGGCGAGCAGGCGCTGGAGATCGCCGACATGCTCGTGCGCTCCTCTGCGGTCGACGTCATCGTCATCGACTCCGTGGCGGCGCTGACGCCGCG
>JAABUS010005956.1_pt1 | contig 15361 bp, 18 predicted proteins | sample 5560161 | NCBI WGS metagenome assembly JAABUS01 (sample SAMN10711885, study PRJNA513376) | rock metagenome | isolation source: Antarctica rocks | place: Antarctica: Victoria Land, Trio Nunatak nord | collected 2016-01-04
CCTACTCGGGTACATTGTACAATGTATATTTGCTTACAGTGCATTTGATAGTCGGTATGCTCACTGGATGAAATGTCAAATGAGCAGTAGCAGTGGCAGCTGCTGACTGAGACAGGCACATGGTAGGGCAGATTGCTGTGTAAGTCTGTAGCAAATGTTACAGACCTCCTCCTTTTGGTGTGACATCCAGAGGGTGATGAAGTGTGAGCAGATGCATATGCTCACATTGTGCAGCAAGGTCACAGGTGAAGCATATAATAAATGAAGCAAATGTCAGGTGAAGCGCTTTGTAAATGCAAGAACACAAGATGTTCAGTGCAGCCACTACATGCTGGGGATCAAGCCGGGTCAAGACATGCTGATTCAGTTGCAGTCTTCTTTTTGGTGGATCAATACACCATAAAGGACTGACTTACAGAACTCAGTGACACGCAATGACAGCTCAAGGTACAAGGCGATGCAAAAGCAATGCAGTATCCTAAGTGTTAGCATGCTTGCATACATGCTTGTGCACTGTTGTGGCTATTGCAGATGCCACCTAGTGTGTGCGTGGGTGCTGATTGTGTGACAGCAGCAAGCCTAACATAAGAAAAGCTCCAAGTTGACAATACTTGCATTGCCCAGGTGGACAGTACGCCTTTGCTTGCCAGCAATGCAATGTGAAATAATCAGACATTTTTTTGTTTGATTTTTTATTATTTTAATTTTTTGTTTGATTTTTTATTATTTTAACTTTTGTGAAAATATGTGCAACTGTGAGGTTGCTGTATGGCTCAAAGAACCGGCCTATTGAGCCATAGGGAGTAAGACCACTGCAGCAGCTAGCCGTTAGTCAGGAGGCAAGGTGCGCCAGTAAGCTTGTACACAATCTAGTGAGATAGCAGCGTTGGCTGACATTTCCCAAGTGTTGTGCTCATCCCCAGAACCTTCCCACTGGATCAAGTATTCAATTTTATATTGACTTCCACGTTTAACAACTCTGTGGTCAAGCACTTGCTCTACTGTCCATTCAGGGCAATCACCAACCAGTTGACTGAAGGTGTTTGTGGCGGTTATGTGCGACCGTCACTTTTGTATGGCTTCATGACAGAGACACAAAACTAAACTTGATGCATGCAGTCTGGAAGATCCAAATGACAAGCAGTGCTCCCCATGCAAGCCAGGACCCGGAAAGATCAAAATCATTCAAGTGTAAGCTTGCGGGTAACAGTGGTCCTGCAAATGCAAGTTAGTGGTGGCTAGGAGCACACCAGCTCCAACAGCAAAGACAGATGGGACTTGCTTTTTGTCATAGTAGTGCTAGTAGTCATAGCTTTTGCCTTTGACTGTGCATTAAGCATGCATGTGTTGGCACGCGCAATTGTACGTGCTGTTTCCAAGCAGCAGAAGCAGGATGTTTGACTCTTGAACGTAGCGTCCTCCCTGTTTCAAGTGAGGGACTCAAAGGTGTTCTGGGGCGACGGCCGTGATTGAGGTACAAGGGGAGCGTCGTGTACCGACTCCTGCCAGGCATGATTGACATCGTACTGCAAGCACAAGGAAGTTCATCCCCATTAGTCACGGTGGGAGACACAAAGCTTCTGAGCATCACCTCAAGAATGCAATTCGTGCGCTCTGCTTGACCATGAGTCTGAGGATATAACACTGTTGACGTGTTCCAAGAGATGCGCAGGCAATCAGAAACTGCTTATTTCTTTTTATCAGCAAATTCTGGAACTCTGACGGAAATGGCTTCCAAGGGAACCACCAAGATTGCAGAGCACACGCTGAATAAGCAAGTCCACCCAAGTCTTTGCAGTGCACTTTGTTGAAGTGTGTCCATACTTGGTCAATCTGTCAGCAAACACAAGAATAGCATTGTGGTCTGCCTTGGTCTTAGAAAGACCTGTGGCAAAGCTCATAGAGACACTGTCCCAAGGACCGTTTGGAATGTGCGGAAGACCAGATGGCTTGACAGGTGAGCCATCGCTGCGTTGACAGGAGATGCAAATGCGTACGAAATCATTGCCACCGAACCAACCGCTGCATGTTGTATTGGCAACAAGATGGCCAGCATGGCCAAATCAGCTGCTTATCTTCAAGAGGCCTCAGCTGGCACTCAAGCTGCAGGGCCTTCCGCAGCCAACAGCTTCAGCAGCAGCTAAACACAGCAACCTCAGCGTGGTCAACCAGGCCATAGCTGCAATGTATGAGCATCCTGCTCTGCATGACCATGTGGCAGGCTGGTGTGCAGTACCCAGCACAATGCAGAGGTGCACCTGTCTTTCAAGGACGCCCCTGCACAGCACAGATAACGATTGGCATCCGTTGGCACCATCCAGCTGACCATGCATCGTGGCAGCAGCGCCTGTCAAATTGCTTGTCAGCACAGTCGCGTCCAACCAGCTGCCTGATGTCACCGTGGTGTACATGCTCAATGTGCCCGGGGGGCGTGAAAGTCCGTGGGCCGCTGGACTGCTTGCTGAAGCACTTTCAAGTTGGGCCTGAGTACACTGTGGTGTCAGAGTATGTTGCCGCTCAGACGTGTGCATAGCAGAGCTCAGAGCCTGAGTACACTGTGGTTTTCCGAAGGAAAACCTTCCGTGCCCTTTTTTTTATTATTTTAAAAAGCGATGGTCATCAGTCACCTGCAGCAGCAGCAGGGCTCACCAGAAACAGACCTCTGCACTTTGCATGGCATGCAGCAAGGTGACAGCATCATTGTCAACTTTTTCTCAGTTGACAGCCCCACAGGCATGTTCAAGCAGCTGCCTATTGTCTTGTCAGCACAGCAATCGCTGCTGTCTTCGCTAGACAGGCAGCTGCCATCAGATGCCCAACAAACATGCGAAGGTACAGAGCTTAATGAAGTTCAGGCAGCTCTCAAGCTGTCTGCCCGTGGCAAAAAGTCGGGCTCAGACGGCTTGCCCCATGAGTTCTGCTTGCCAACCTCCATGACCCAGCTTCACCTTGCTGTACAAGGGCAAGGGCTCCAAGGCCCTGTTGGACAGCTACCGCCCCATTGCCCTCCTCAACAGCGACTACAAGCTGTTGGCCGAGGCTCTGGCTATCCGCTTTGGGCCTGCCCCTCAAAATGTGGTTTACCCCAATCAGGCCGCTTCTTTTTTTTTTCTTTTTTTTTGGGTTACAGGGGAATTGTCCACTCTTTGTTAGATGATGAAGGTACCGAACGAACCTGGTTTGAGCCCGAACAACGGCCTAGAAAACGTGTTCCTAAGCGATCAGTCCATGGCAAGCAAGGTGTCCCTTCTATGCCAGCTGGTGCTAACAGAGATACCAAACAAAACCAAGTTGTCAATATGACAGGGCGATCAGTCCACGATACAAGGACCCCCTCAGGAAGGGAACTCCAGAAATGGTATGTCAAGAAAGCGCTGTAAAGCACATCATGGAAGAAAACAAAGTAAATCAAAACAGAAAACATGTCCAGTAGCTCACGAAAGCATATAATCCACCCCATGAGAGGGCAAAATCCAAATCTTTAATCACCCCTAGACCGCTTTTGTGCCTGGTCGGCGGATTTGCAACAATATAGGGTTTAGGGTTTCAACCCTAAATGTGCCTCTAGCAATGGCTCATCACCAAGAACAACTTCTTGCTGCTCCACAACAGGTTGTGAGCCAGCAGGCTCTGGCTGTGTAAGCTGAGGAGGTGGTGCCCGCTGCTGTCCAGACTCTTGCTTGCTCTTTTTTTGTTGTTGATGGGGTTACAGGGGAGTCGTCCACCCTCCGTCAGATGACTCTTGCTTGCTTGCCTGCCGCTTCACCTTCTTGGCCTTTCTGCGTGCCTGCTTGCCAGAGGTACCAGCTGCTGTGGCCTTGCGCTGCTCGTGCTTGTTCTGCAAGCTGCGTGAGACTGATATGCTGACGGAGAGACCCTGAAAGGAGAGGAGCTGAAAGGAGAGGACCTGAGTAGCTTGTGCAATGAAGGGTCTGAAGCTGGTGCTGCCACTTCGGCCCCTGTCACATCAGACCTTCCAAGATGATCGGAACAGCAAGATAGGAGTGTTGGAAAGATCCCCAACAAACTCTGTCTTGGCTGCTAAATCTGCGCTATAGCCAGCTGCCTATGAAGAGCTGCTGTGACGCCTTTGCCACCCCATCTAGGGTCGAGCTGCTTCTCAATGACCTCAGCGTAGCGAAGGGAGATCTGGCTGCCTTTGGTTTTAGCTGGAAGTTGTTCTCGCTTGCCCAAGCATTCGACTGTCAGGAAGCCCCGGTTCAAAAAGTCATGCTTTAGCTGCAAAAACTGCTCCTGAAAATGCAGATCGTAGGCAGCTGTCGGGGTGCCGAGGCTGCGCGGGTCCGTAAAACGAGCTGATGAGGTAGCTGGGTGAGGATGGAGTGCCAGACGAGACCCTGGCCGACTCGCTGGTTTTTTCTTTCTTTCTTTCTTTCTTTTTCTGGGTTATAGGGGACTCATCCACCCTCCAGCAAATGATGAAGGTATCAAACAGACCTGGTTTGAGCGACTGATTAGTCCTTGTCACCCTTGAAGAGGTGTCCAAAGCGGACTGCTACAGTAGGTGGACTGTAGGAACACCGGGCGGACAGTAACACCGCCGCTCGGTCTCCGCACAGGCCTGGATGAAGTTATGGTCTCTGCGCAGATGAGGCTTGAAGCCACGCTGACGCTGAGATGGAACTTGTGTTCCACATGCTTCAGCATCAGACCTCCCATCAGAAGAGCTAAGGCCAGACAACAGATCAAAACCCCCTGCAACTAGGTACCCCCAGCAAAGCAAGCGGCACTCATGAAAAGTCCAATCCAACATGGCAAGCCATCATACCCTATTCAACATGATGAAAAGGAAAAAGCTGCAATGGGGATGGTCCATATGCACTCATGAGCAAGTAGTGTTTTTTTGTTTTGCTTACTTTGTTTCTTCCATGATGTGCTTTAGCACTTTCATGACACATCTTTTCTGGAGTACCCTTCCTGTGGACTGATGGCCTTGTCATCTTGAGAAGGCCGGTGTTTCACACATCTTACATTTGTCTGGTATCTTTGTTAGCACCAGCTGGCATACAGTGGACATTTTACTTGCCTTGGACTGATCGCTTAGGAATTGTTTTCTAGGCCGGTGTTCGGGCACAAACCAGGTTCGTTCGGTACCTCCATCATCTGACGGAGGGTGGACAATTCCCCTGTGACCCAAAAAAAAAAAAAAGCCTGCAAAAGTCGAAACAAGAACACTTATCAAAACAAAGTTATGTATCAATTCACAGGGCATGTAAAGTCCGTGCTTAAAAGGCCAAACGCTAGCAACTGTAGCTGAAAAATGCAACTGCAACCCCACTCGGTCCTCAATGTCCCCTGACGGTCCCCTGACACAGCCCATTTCTCATACTTGCTTTCCTGTTTGCGCTACTTTCCCGCAGAGCACTCTTGCATCCACACTCACACATCTAAACTAACTTGTGTCATATCACAGACTTGGCGTGATTGCTCGTGCGGGTGAACGCGGATCACATGCAGGGAGCGCTAAAGATGTCAGGCCTACATATGGCAGGTCCAGTTTCTTTCGGCAGGATGGTCGTGGGCCGGCTGAGTGAACTAGATTTGACAAGGTCGCAACTACTCCTTTTTTTCTTTTTTCTTTTTTTTGTTGGGGAGGGATGGATATTCGTTACACAACTGCAACGATAGCAACCTCAAGAGTATGTGAAGTCCACCACAAGCCATAAAGGCCACAGCTAACAACACATCTTGAATTTGTTCAGGCATAAATACTGAGCGTCGTGACAATGAAAGCAAAACAAGCAACCGCCCATCCAAAGCTAGTAACCCAGCTAGAAAAACATGCTTGCTTCCGTCCACCAACGATGCATGACACAAAGCTGGATCAGCTAAACAAAGTCAGAATGGAAGTAAAAGCAAGCATTGCAAGGCAAAGCCAATGCCAAGCCATAAAGCTAGCACGTTCCCAAGCCCCGTGTCTGGCCTAGCAACCATAAATCAACCAGGTCAAGCAACAATACTGCAGACAAGTGCTCATTGTGAGAGCAAAGGTGGATCATGCCATCAAGCGTCAAACCAGCAAGGTGCAATGCAGAAGCCTGACACGAAGCAATGTCAAACACCAACACGTCAGCAGTGAACTGCACAAAGAGATCTTTGTGCAAGCTACAAACACCAAAAGCACGTAGCATTATCAACACCTAATCCCAGCCCAGCTAAGCAAGCCGAGAGTGTCTCCAGCAATAAAAGAGGTTCATCAACAACTGTAGGTCGGACGAACATGGTGGAGTATCTCTTGCAAAGCTTGCAGCCAAGCTTCTTTTAGTGTTGTGCACAACTGCCCGAGCGGTTTTTGAAGCTCTAAACTGCCCTCGAATGGTAGTAGCCATTTCCAGACGACATCTCCAGTGGTAAAACAGGTGTTTTGGCGGGAAGCGGAGCTGCTGCTGCTGCCTCGAAACAAGCATGTCTTCACAGATCTTTGAAACGACCACTCTCAAACTGCGACTCACTACATCACGACGAAGCCAGTCTGACAACCAGTTTCCGACGCAACTCTCCTCAAAGAGCCTCTGCGGTGTTTTTTCTCCACCATCAATTCCATTTTTTAGTTTTTCCCCTCCCCCCCCCCTCGGCATCAGGCCAACAGCCTATTTTTCCTGCCCAGTAGTCATACGAGCTACACTATCCACCAATGTCTACAGAATTGCCCACAAAACAACAGCAGCAGCGACAACCCCAGCAGATTGGGCAGCAGCATCAGAGGCAGCGTGAAGGTGCACAGTTTTTTTTTTTTTTTTTTTTTTGGTGGGTTACAGGGGAATTGTCCACCCTCCGTCAAATGATGAAGGTACCGAACGAACCTGGTTTTGAGCCCGAACAACGGCCTAGAAAACGGTGCACAGTTTGCTGCCATAGCAGCATAAGCAGGCTTGAGGCAGGCAGATCTATCAGCTAAGCTTTTTATTCCTTGCATTTGCACAGTTCCTGCTTGAGCGGGCTGTCATTTACAGGGCAGAGCAAATGTTACAGGGTGACGCTTATACAGGTAATTGGCTTAGTGCTATTAGGCACACACTAAAGCTCGCACGTAGAATGATACACAATGAGCTCGGTCACAGAGCTATATCCTGACAAGACACACGTGCTATGTATGACCGCGTCACGCCGTAATACACTGTAGTACACTGCCACACCGCTAGGTTCCCCCCACTTAAGTTTGAACGTACTCGTTCATCACCAAGCATTCAGGACAGGGACACACTGAGCAGAGAGCACAAAGCCAACTTGTCATTCAATGGAACACTAACCGAGTTTACAACTCATACTGAGGACACACCTCATCACAACACTGTGGCACACAGCCACACACACTCAGACAGACTGGGGCTGCATCACATGCTGCACTAACCAGACTGCTGGTGAACACCACTGCAGACATTTTGCACACAGCAAAATGAGGCTACAGCATCACACACAAGCTACCAAGCACACTACTTTTGCTTCTTAGGACGACCCACAAGTCGCTTAGCAGCAGTAGGCTTAGCAATGCTTTATGGATGGTGATCGTCCTTCTCTATCAAGATGTGTTGTTAGCTTCAGCTTTATGGTATGCAGTGGACATCACATTTCTTTGAGGTTGTTATCGTTGCTTCGTGTAATGAATATCTCTCCCTCCCAAAAAAAAAAAAAAAAAAAGTAGGCTTAGCAATACCACCTTTGGCACTCTGCTTCCTAGGGCGACCTCTCTTTTTGCCCTTGGCATTAGAGGTCCCCTGAGCATTAGCACCAGCAAAAATCACTTCTGCGGACTGACTAGGGTCTGACTGAGCTGGCCTGCCCACACGAGCAGCCGGCCTGTCCTGTGGCCCCAGAGTGTCCAAGTATTCCTGCACCACTTCACTAGCATTCATTAGCTCAGACTCAGAAAGCCACTCACTGTGCTCAGGCCCCATGCCTTTCCACGACACAAAGAACTCAAGCTGATCCTTATGCCTCTTGTCACGTGACCTTTTTCTATGAGCCAACACTTGCTGAATTTCACATTCTTCTTCACCATCAAGCAACACAGCAGGAGGTGGTGAAGATTGGCGTCCACCATCCTGGTACTTTCGCAGTAGCGACACATGAAACACAGGATGAATGCGACTCATTGAGGCAGGCAATGACATCTCATATGCCACCTCACCAACACGCTTGACCACTTCAAAAGGGCCTAGCCACTTGTTCAGCAACTTCTTTGTTGCCAAAGGAGACAGCTTTTTTTTTTTTTTTTTTTTTGGGTTACAGGGGAATTGTCCACCCTCCGTCAGATGATGAAGGTACCGAACGAACCTGGTTTGAGCCCAAACAACGGCCTAGAAAACGCGTTCCTAAGCGATCAGTCCATGGCAAGCAATCCCCGCAAGGGGCAAGCAAAACGTTTTGGCGCCAAGACGACCAGCCATGATGGCAAGCTTGGTACCTTAAGGCTGGTCATGTCATGACACATGTGTGTCACCGTGCAAGGCAAGAACAACGGCAAGGAGACAGCTTAATGCCTTTGGTAGACAAAAGAGCAAATCCTCCCACTGCAAATGCTTCAGCACGTCGCTTTGCATCAGCACTTTCACACATGCGTGCTTGAGCATAAGAAAGTGATTCACGGGCTCTGATCACAGATCCCCTCACCCTCCCCACAAAAGTGTCAGCTGCAGGCAGCTTGCACACAACATCATCAATGCATGGAATCAGGCTACTGGCAGCACACCGTTCTTCTTGAACTTTGGTGAGCATTACATTGCATATTGTGAGTCAAATTACATCCATATGCATGCTGCCTCATATGCTTGCAAGTAAGTGTGCATTCAGCTCCTTGGGAGGTTTGGAATATGTTACTTGTATTCACATCCTTTCTGTCCAGAGATGGGGCTTGTACACTGCTTATATTACTTTGTGGCCGTCCAGGGAGGGCTACATATGTGTTCTGACTTTGTTTTTGCACGTTTGTGTCATGCCTCTGGGGTAGCATGCGCATGTCTTTTTGCACGCCTGGGCACCATTTGTGTCTGGGAATTGTTTCATATTGCTTGTGTGCATTAGCTTGCTTTGGTGGCAGGGCCAGGGGACTTGCATACATCTCCGACTTGCAACGATCTTGACGAAGTTGTGAGTGATCATCACTCAGTGATGCAACGCTCACAGGAATGCATGGATGATGATGACATTTTCATATTATTTTGCCAGGAAGCTGAATTTTATCTGTGTCCAGGCAAACATGCAATGCCAATACTCGCGTCAAAATTCGATCAGCAGAGCCTGACAACATGCAGTCTGCCAGCTCCTCAAGCAGACGTCGAGCCTCAGGTGCTTGTAGCGCAACAATTTGTGCATGGCAGCGGCGCATGCATGCATTAAACAGAAACCAGTTTGGCCTTGCAGGGTAAGAGCAACTGGCACATCTTGTGAGGGGACACTCACCACTCAAAATTGACAGTCATGGTTTGCTGTCAATCAGCACTGATGGAGAATCCATGATCACACTCAAGCATGCATCCAGACGTATTACCTTGCTATCACCCTTGAAGCTGTCAGGACCAAAGAATGGTGAACGAGGCCTGTAGCATGAGCACTGTAGGCTGATGATGGTTCAAATAATAGACAACATGGCAAGAATTTGCTTCTTCCAACTCATGCCTGCATGACTAACGCTACCACAAAACACTCTACAATACTTAAAATGTTAGTGTCTAATATGCTTTGCTTAACAGTGAAACACAACTGCTTGAACAAATATATAAAATACATAGCATTTGCTGCTGGCTGCAGGGTGTTCAGTCTCCTTCTGACTCATTGCCTGAAGAAGAAGTGCTCAGCTGATCAGATTCAGCTGATTCTTCAGACTCTGATTCAGCATCTGGCTTGCCTTGCAGCGCTAGTACATCCTCAACCTCGACTTCTTGCAAAGACTCATCCTCATCATGATAGATCTGCACAGAACAGCTAGTTTGTCCTTAGCATGGCCAGACCAGATTCAGCTCTGTGTGAGCTGCCAAGGCACTTGGGGTGATGTGCAAGCCATTTGTGTTTGCGCAGGCCAAAGCCACACTGGACGTCGGCATCCCACAGACAATCACTAATGAGGTCCAAAGCAACCTCGATGATGCGTGCACATGATGTTGCTAGTTGTGAATGAGGCGGACTCACCAGGGGTCCTTGAGCTAGGTGGGCAGATAGAGGGTCAGCAGGGGCTGCCTGAGCGAGCACCAAATCCAAGCGACCCTGCAGAGACACCAGGGGCTTGTACAAGGCCAGCCGCGCCTCAATTGCCTGGTATAGCCCTGTCAAGCTGGCCTGTACACCTGCACCGCATTGCCACTCAGCTTCACCCTGTACTTCATTGAAACTTCAAGCCCCTTGAGCATGCATACAATAAGCTGCATTCAAAGGCAAATACAACAGAAACATTGCAGCACATCTCTTGAAGAATGCTCAAACTGTATGCCATATACAAGCAGGTGACGCAACAACCTAGTATTCCTAAATAACATATGCAAAGATGGACGTGTGGCAAATTGCATCGCCGCTCAAGACGCATGCAGGTATCAAGTCAATCCGCATGCAGTAACTGCAATCAGCTCCCTTGCAGCAGCAGTGTGCACTTGACCACATAAAGGTAAGGCCTGAGGCTGAACATACCTGGAGCTGACATGAGGTATGCGGTGTGGTGCAGTAAGATGGCACGTAGCCAAGTGGCAATCTGCCTGCCCCGCTTGGGGCTGGACTGCAGGCGCTGCACTGCAACTTGCAGCAGGCGAGCCACGTCCTGTGGTGCTAGCTGCTGCACTGTGCTTTTCACCACCTTGTCATTGCTGATGGCAAAGCACTTCTCAAGCAGCTGGCGGTCATCAGCGCGCAAGGCTTGGGTGAGCAGGACTGTGACAGACACCGCCTTGTCAGAGGGGCCTGCTGGATCCCCTGCTCCTTGCACACCTGGGGACAGCAGACTTATGTTGACACTCGTGTTTACTGAAACACAGCCGCAGTTGTTGCTGGCAATGATGAGCCTGATGCAGGACAAAACGAAAAGAGAGCTGCATAGACGATCTGGTCAACATATTGACAACATACATACAATGCAGCAACGACCCTACACAGCACAGCATTGGCGAGCACGGCCCAAGACAGCGTTGCACCTGGCGTTTGATGCAATTGCAATGCATTGACCCTTTGTTCCAGGGTCAGTTCTGCGTCCTGCCCCTGCTGCTCCCGCCCCTCTGCCACTGCCTGCTGCCCCTCACCCTGTTGAGTGTCAAGGGCTGCCTCATCACTTCCATTGCTGCCTTCTGCTTGTCGCTTTCTGCTGTGAGCCTTGAGCATGACCACATGGCCTGAGTTGTCTGCACCTACCCACCGCCATGGGTGCATCTTTGACGGGGTTGGCCTGAGCTGACCTGCTCTTGTGCTTACTTGGAAGTAGGACTCCCTCAGCCTGCAGCATTGCATTTGAGCTAGGTTAGGCACAGCATCAGCTGCATATGTACTGAAAATCTGTACCAAGCATACAACCTCAGTTGGTTGGAAGTCAGCAATCACAGAAATATTTCATCAAAATTATTTTTGGGAGTGCTGACTTCCAACCAATTGAGTCTGCAAGGAATACTGCACCAGATGCCAGCATAGTACAGACATGTGCTGGTTGATCAGGGGGGGACTGTCTATTTTTGCCGATTGTGTTCACACGCATGATCAATAGGATTTGCAGGCAGCTGCTCAAGAGGCATTGATGGATGATTGGGTCTATGCACACTTGGGTGCAGTGCAAGACAAGACAGGTGAGGAGGTTCAGGCTTGCTGACCGTCTGGCTCTTGATGTCAATTGAGGAGGGTGCAGCGCTGAGTGGGGGCAGTATAATGCGCTGAATTGTGGGCTTTGCTGACAATCCCGACGCCACCAACACGGCCTCTTCTGCAAACAATTTAATGAAAGTGAAGAAAAGAATTTCCAGCAATGTTTTGACCTATAGGGGGAGGCAGCACACCAGTGCTATCAATTTAATGCAGACAGCAACCCTGGTGTTAAGATAAGAAGGCTCACCAGCTGCTGATGAGTCAAAGCAGGCTGCCAAGATAGACTCCTGTTGACGCGGTGGTGACCTGCATGCACATGCCAATCCAGCATATGCCTACAATCTTTGCTATTGCTACCAGCACGAGTCATGCAGACGATCAGAAGATGTACAGACACTGTCAGGACCATGGTCAGAATGCAGTGCAGCTTGCATTTGAATGTGGCAGTTGACACATACGGCTGACTGTTGTAATGCCTCATTTTGCCATCAGCGTGTTAGTCACTTGTTATGCCAGTCATGGCAGCCCAGGCTTGCCATTGAATGCAGCATACAAAATGAAATCAGCAACAGCTGCACAAAGTAGCATGAGCATGTGCTGCATATTGACACACTGCTGCTGTTGTGTCTGGCATACTCACGTCGAGTCTTGTTCCATTTGAATAGTGGCTCTCAGGGTAGACTTCACACTGTCTGACACCTCACACTGCCATACGCACACCCTGCCTGCTGTGGAGACAGCCAGTACATTGAAACAGCTGATCTTGGCAGTCGTGTTGGAAGCAGCAGCTACATCCAGCTGCACAGGAGGCTGCTCCATAGACAGCAAGGCTGCAGCAGGTTTGTTCTTCTTGCTGGCTTTGCCTGTTGCTTTCCAGACAGCTACATGACGTTCCCCTTGACTGCTGGAAAGTGCATACTGACCATCTGGGCTGTAAGCTAATGCATCTGCAGGAGTCTGCAGCAGTTGAGCAGACTGTGAGCAGGCTGCATATCACACAACGATCTCCTATGCACAACAGCAGGCAGCAAAGGAAGCAGGCCTTGCTTTGCGTCATTTGATAGCCTGCGCAGGAAACCTTGCCAACAGTGCGTAAGCAGCAACATCTCATAATGCACATAGTCTACAGTGTGGAGATGTTGTGAAATTCTCACCACATGGCCAGGGTATTTGTAGAGGCGCTGCTGGGTGACAGCATCCCATACAGCCAGGCCTGAACTGCCAAGCAGCAAGCTTTGTCCATCTGCATGGCACAAGCTATGATGAAGCAGACATAGGCAGGTATGAGAGTAGATTTTGAGAGCCTGGCACAGCTAGAAAGCATGACTATGTGAGCTGCATGCATCATGAGCAGGCAGACAGGCAATAGGTGCAGCTGGCATGAATGCTGACCTGAGGCGGCTTTGACACAAGTCAAAGCATGCTTGCCAGCCTCAAATTGCTGCTGTACTTTGCCAGTTAAAGCGTGAATGGTGCAAGCCATGGCATCTGTGCCAACACTATAGATGTGGTGACTGCCTGCTCCTGCCCCACCTACTCCGGTAACACTCCTGCAAGATCACGCTGTTTCTAGCTAGCATAACATACCCATCAGGTATTGCTGCTTTCAAACATGTGTAAAATTCACGCATATCATGCAAACATTGAGGACAGCAGGGGATGGGAAGCTTCAGTTTGTCAGAGGTGATGTTTATCTTCATACATTTCTGTCGGAGATAGAACAAAGTTAACAAATCATCCTGAGCTGGATACCCTGCTGCATCACAGCTTTCAGTGCATGCATGTCTTGTACTACAGATACGTGCACATCCTCACTATCGCATGCAAACCGGTGTCATGATGACTCTGCAAACTTGCCCTTGGTGACAATCAGACACTCGCCAAATCTCCTCTCCCAGCGCTGTGTCGAATGCTGCAACCTCACCAGCACCATTGCCCACTACAATGAGCTGCCTTGCAGAGCCAATGCTGCGCTTAGCTTTCTGCAAAATGCAAGACAAAAAGTGCTAGAAGCCTTTCACAAGACATGTCGAGGATAGCGGACATTTATCTGAAACCCAATCTGAAACCCATTCAAAAACAGCTTCACATTACTCTGACCTGCTGTGCAACAGAGGCCCATGCGAAACATGTGCAAGGCTGAGAGGTCTCCGCCCCTTGTGGTCGAGTTGCAAATTCAACCTGTAGCCTCCCGCTGCCTGTGAAGGTGTTTTGAAAGTCATCAGATTGGCCTGCACAGTTGAGCTGAAGATCTGCTGAGCACTGACACAGTCGTACCTGTATCGAAGAGTCGAAATGTGCCCTCGTCACTAACGACAGCCAATGTAGAACCGGCCGGATTGAAAGCAAAGCGCAGCCTTGACGAGTCTCTCATAGCAGACAGCTATGTGCAAACAGCTACCCACCCACGCGCTATGACTGACGGGATGTCACCCTCGATGCAGCGGGCCTGCAGACTGCATTTCGAAAACGACCGACGGCTTTGTGAAGCATAACCCACTGCCAAAAACCCTACCCTGTTGTGGAGCTCGATCGTGTTTCCGAAACCGTTGCCAGATGGCCTGCAATTGGCAGCACACTTCTCTCTCTCTCGCGTGCTGCTGATGTCCAGGCTAACGGTAGCAGCTGTGCGACATCTGCGAGTCGCAAAATCTGACGTTTCTGCCAGTCCTTTCTTGCCGACACATCGATGTGCAGATTAATCTGCGACTGTGCGCAGCTGATGGTCGAGATCCAGCACTCTTTCCGCGGACCCTAACACTGGCCAGTGATCATCATCCAGCCTGCCATTTTGAGTGCAGTGGGAAAGGACAGACGTGTGCTCGACGTCCTCTGTGGTCTCTTCAGGTATCTTCCTCTGCATTTCAAGCGATTGTGTCCCAGAGCTGTATCGCTCACTACTATTTCCTTACAAAGATGCAGGCGAAACTCATACCGCATAGTGGTGACAAGACAAGGGTGAACATACGCTTTGTCTAGCTACTGCTGCCACAGAAACTAATGCAGCTTGTTGCAACAGCAAATTGGGTGACCTGACAGTGCTGGCGTCTATAGGCCATCAAGCTGGTCTGCCAAAGGTTTGGCAGTTGCATGGAGGACAGTTTATGCATCTCCTCAGGATCAATGCCCTGCGGCTGGCATGTCTCACAATTGGTCTGACCTCAAGTCTATGCATAGAAAGGATTAGCCAAGCTTTATCATGCTGCAGTCACAGGCCTCAACGATGATGTTTGTTGAGCAGAAGAAACAGCAAAGGCTGGTATGTGGTCACAGACTCTCTTGATTGCTTGCTGCAGCATGCAGGCTTATATGTGGCAAGCTTGCTGCTGAATCTTGAGTCATGACAGCTTTGGTGCTCAGCAGTATATGACATCATGACCGCAAATGTTACTTTGTAAGGTTACTTCAAAGATATCATACATCCTGGCCAGCAGGTGCATGCTTTCTTGCATACGTGCGCATGTGCATGAAGCCTCGGAAGCGTGCACCCAGAATGTTTAAGCTGTAGTGATCAGAGATATGGGGACGGGATATGCCATTGTTGTAGGCAATATGCAGCTGTGAGCTATCA
>JAABUS010005957.1_pt1 | contig 15360 bp, 12 predicted proteins | sample 5560161 | NCBI WGS metagenome assembly JAABUS01 (sample SAMN10711885, study PRJNA513376) | rock metagenome | isolation source: Antarctica rocks | place: Antarctica: Victoria Land, Trio Nunatak nord | collected 2016-01-04
TCGACGACCTTGATCGGCCCGGAATGCGCCCCGCTCTGGACCCGCACGGTCACCTGGGCGAGGTCGGTCGCGCTCGGCCGGGCGAGACGATCGTCCCGCGTGCCGTGGCTTCCGAGGAAGACCACCGCGTCGGCGCCCTGCATGCCGGAGCCCAGGACGGCGAGGAGCTCGCCGCGCCGGCACACGGCAGTGCCCGGCGCGCAGCGCAGCGCTTCGATGCGGGGCCGTTCGGGCGCGGCGGCGCCGCCGGGGGACACGGAGGGACTCGCCGACGCGCCGGACACAACGGACCCACTCAGGACGAGCACCGCAAGTGCGGTACGACGGCCCACCACGACAGACGACGACATCCAGCTCCTTCGTTCGGTCGCCTACGGGGTGAGCTGACGGGCTCGCGCGAAAAGGCGTCGCGCTAGGACTCGCACTGGAGTCGATTCGCCCCTACATCTTGGGTCCCCCGCCCACCGCAGCCGGAGCTGCGGTGACTCGGCGTTCAATACGACAGCGGGCAGGACAATAACGCGTCGGCCGGCGTTCCGCCATCCGCCTCGCGATCATCCGGCACCGATACGGGATGATCGCTGCGCCGCGACGGTGTCGATCTGAATCTCCTACGGCACGTAGGTCGGACGGCTGTACGCTCAGACCGTGCCCGACATCGCCGTCATCACCATCGGCATCCCGCCCGAGATCCACCTTGGCCCGCTCACGCTCGCCTGGCACGGCATCACGATCGCCGTGGGGATCTTCCTCGGCGGCGCGGCCGCCTCGCGGTGGCTGCGGGCGCGCGAGATGGACGTCGAGCCGCTCTACACCATCGCGCTCCTGCTGACGCTCGGCGGGATCGTCGGCGCTCGCCTGTTCTACGTCCTGGAGCACGGAGGGCCACTGCTCGGGACCCGGGGGTTCACGTTCGATGGCGGGTTCATCGCCGCCGGCATCCTCCTCGCGCTGTACGTCCGGCGGGAGCGGCTCGACGTCAGGTATCTCGACGGGGTCGCGCTGGCTCTCCCGTTCGGCATCGCCATCGGCCGCCTCGGCGACGTCATCAACGGAGAGCACTACGGCGCCCAGAGCACGTCCTTCCTGGCGGTCCGCAACTCGCACCCCGAGGCGCTGACGCCCAACGCCGCGGTCGCGTTCGAGAACGGGGGCCTCTACGAGGTGCTGCTCGGCCTCGCGGTGCTGGCCGTGCTCTGGCCGCTGCGCGACCGGCTGCCTCGCGCGGGCGACCTCGCCTGGCTCGTGCTCGCCCTCTTCGCCGGCGGCCGGTTCTTCGAGTTCTTCCTGCGCTCAGACAGCCCCGAACTCGCCCTCGGGCTGAGCAACGCGCAGTGGACCAGCGCGGCGATGCTCGTCGCCGCGATCGTCGGGCGCACCGTCGTCGTGCGGCGCGGCGCACGCGGGCGGTGGCGAGGATCCGCGGCCCCGCGCCCGGCAGGCGGCACCTGACGACGAGTCTGGATGCCTCTGCCAGGACTGGTTCGGCGTGGCCTCCCCCGCCGGGGGGTGCCAAAGGCAGGCAAGAGCGCCGATCACGCCGACATGCAGGAGCGCTGAGGCACATCGGCGTCGCCGGGGCGCCCGCGCTGTGCATCAGCGCGGGGCGGCTCGTTGCGGCCCGTCCCGCGCGCGCTCGACGGCGACGGCGAAGCGCGCGGGGTCGTCGACGGCGATTGAGAGCTCGGTCACGCTCAGAGGCTCGCCGAGCGGGCGTTCGATGCGGATGCGCGCGGCAAAGCGCAGCGTCACGTCGGTACGCCCGTTCATCGCGAGGCGCGGCGTGCCGTCGCCGAGCACGAGCCCGGTCCGCTGTCCGTCGCGCCGGGGCGCGACCTCGATCGCCGCGATGTCCGTCGTCGCGACGCGCGCCCGGTAGAGCGGTCCGCTGTACAGCTCTAGGACGCCCCGGTGCAGCCGGTGCGGGTGTGTGCGCGCCTGCCCCCAGGACAGGAGCATGAGCACGCCGCAGACGTGCAGCGTGGCGAGGGCGACCTTCGGCCAGAACCAGTCGGCGGGGAGCAGGAGGTGGGCCGCGGCGCCCTCGGCGAGCATCGCAGGCAGCAGCGCGAGCGCGAAGCCGAGCTCGTGCGAGCCGCGGTGGCAGGCGAAGCGCTCGCCGCGGGGAGGACGCAGCCGGCGCAGCAGCGCGGCGGGAAACGTCGAGAGCATGCGTGCCTCGCCGACGATCGCCCGCCGGGCGACAGGGTGCATGAGCAGGTCGAGCAGCGCGTCGCGGCGCTCCTGGCCGAGCAGCCGCGAGCCGGCGAGCGTCACGCCGACGAGGACTGCCACATCGACAAGCGCGGCGACGGCCGCGAGCGCGACGCCGTCACCGAGGTCGAGCCCGAGCGAGCGGCCGACGAGAAATCCGAGCGGCGCGGTGACGAGGAACGACCAGCGACGGACGCGGCGAATCCGCGGGCGCAGCAGAAACCCGAGGAGCGCGTCGAACAGACGGACGGCGATGGGTTCGGCATCTGCGGCTCCCTGGCTGGGTCTGGGTTAGTGACACTTTGTCACAAGCGTTGAGCCACCGCAAGAGAAGATGGTCATCCGGCGAGAGTCGCGTGCGAGCATGTGGCATGCGCTTCGATCCCGACGACGACGGCCTCAGCGACGAGCTCGCCGAGGAGATCCGCCTCGAGCTCGAGCTGGGCCCCCAGGACGAAAGCCGTGGAATGGCCGCCGTCCGCGCCGGCGACTACGAGCAACTCGAGCTCGTCCTCTCCGACGAGGACGGCGAGGAGCCGGACGTCGTGGTCGTGCTCACGCGCGGCGCGGCGCGCCTGCTGGCGACGGCGCTCGTCGCGCTGGCTGACGACGAGTCGGAGGGCGCCTGAAGGATCACGGAGGGCCCGGCAAGCGCGACAGCCGACTGATACTTGCAATGGTGAAGACTTCATGCCATTGTGGCATCTCACTTGCTCTGCTCCCGGAGGAGATGCCATGGAGGTGACGGGCCAGCGCCGCTCGGCCGGCGTCATTGAGTGTCAGCCGTGTTCGCGCCCGTCGGGGGCATGCCGCAGGGCTCAGGCTCGCTTAGGCGGCGCGCGGGTCAAGTACGGCCGCATCACGTTGCGGGCGCGAGCGACCAGCACGCCCGGCGACCCCAACGAGCGACAGGGCCGGCACGAGGCCACAGGTGAAGAGCCCGTTGGAAATCCAAGCGGTAACTAAGGCGCTGCGATGCCGATGCCGATTCCTTCACCGAGCATGCTTGCCACGATGACGAGTATGCGGTTTCTCGGGCGATTGGAATTCAGATGACTCGCCTCAGCCTCGACAGGCTCGCGGACACCGCGGAGCTGGGGCGTGCGTTGATCGATCGCCTGCCGAACGCCGGCCTCGTCGTCGTCGACCGCGACCTGAGGATTCTCCAGCTCGAGGGCGACGTCTACGCCGACTACGGTCCCGAAGGGGCGGTCGGGCGCCCTGTCGCCGAGTTCGTCGGCCCCGTCGCGTGGAGCGACCTGGGTCCGCGCTATCGCGCAGCGCTCACCGGCCAGGCGCAATCCTTCGAGTACCCGTCGCGCCAGAGCGACCGCGTGTGGGCGGTGCGGATGTCGGCCGTCGGCGACGCCGCGGAGGAGGGATCCGCCGACGGCGTGCTGGTGCTCGTCGAAGAGGTGACCGACCGTGTCGCGGCAGAGGAGCGCGTGTGTGAGAGCGAGAGGCTGCAGCACGCGGTCATCGAGGTTCTGTCAGAGGGCGTCGTCGTGGTGGGCCTGGACGGCAAGCTCGTGCGGGCCAACGAAGCGGCGCGGAAGATGCTGGGGCACAGCCTCGAGGTCGCCGCTCACGATCCCGGGTGGTGGCGCCGGCTCGACGCCCGTCACCCTGACGGGCGCCTGCTGGAGTTCCACAGCCCCGGTCGGAGTGTTCGGCGCTCAGGCCACGATCTTCGCGACGTGCCCGTCAGCGTCCGTCGCGGGGACGGCGTGCGGCGCACGCTGCGGCTCAACTTCCGGCTCCTGCGCGGCGCAGAGGACAGCACGGCCGGGCTCGTGATCTCGTTCCACGACGTCACAGAGCAGGAGGCGGCGCACGATCGCCTGGTGACCTCCGAGAGCCGGTTGCGCGACGCGCACGAGCTCGCCGCGCTGGCGAGCTGGGAGTGGGACGTCCGCGAGGACCGGGTGATCGTGCGGCAGGGACTGCCGGGGGAGCTCGACGAGCGCCTCGTGTACGGCCCGGGCATCGACGCGTTGCTGGACACCATCCTGCCCGAGGATCGACAGGCGATCCGCCTGAGAATCGAGGAGCTGCGGGCCGGGAGGACCGACCACGAGCTCTTGCGCTACCGCTACCGGCTCGAGGGCGGCGAGAGCGCCTGGGTGGAGACGCGGATGCGCGCGGTGCGCGGCGACGATGGAGCGATCATCGCGATCTGTGGGACGACGCAGGACGTCACGGCTTCGCACCGTGCTGCTGCGGAGCTCGCGGACACGCGCGACTTCGTGCAGTCGACCATGGACTCACTGGCAGCACACGTCGCGGTGATCGACCAGCAGGGCGAGGTCATCGCCACGAACGCCGCGTGGGCCTGCTTCGCGCGCGAGAACGGCGGTCGCAAGGTCCGGACGGGACTCGGGAGCAACTACCTCGCCGCGTGCGACGCGGCGACCGGCGATACGTACGCAAGCCGGGCGGCCGAGGCCTTGCGAGCGATTCTCGAGGGTCTCCTCGACGGCTTCACGATGGAGTATCCGTGCCATGCTCCCGGTGAGGAGCGCTGGTTCGTCCTGCGGGCCGACCCGCACCGCTCGGCCGGTCCCATTCGCGTCGTCGTGCAGCACACCGACGTCAGCGAACGCCGGCGCGCGGAGGACGCGGCACGGATGCGCTCGCGGCTGCTCGACGAGGCCGGCGCCGCGGTCATCGCCACAGACGCCGCGGGGCAGGTCACGGTGTGGAGCCGCGGCGCCGAGATGCTCTACCACTGGACCGCCGAGGAGGTGGTCGGGCGGCCCATCACCGAGCTCACGGTCAGCCCGGGGCAGGAGGGTGTCGCGCGCGACATCATGGAGGCCGTTGCGTCCGAGGGCCGCTGGGAGGGGGAGTTCGAGGTGCGGCGCAAGGACGGCACGACCTTCCCTGCGCACGTTCGCAACTCGGTCCTGATGGACGGTGAGGGGCGCGTGAGTGGTCTCGTCGGCGTCTCGATCGATCTCACGGAGCGCTACCGGAGCGAGCGCGAGCTGCGCTCAGCGCGCGACTACCTCCAAACGGTGACCCACAGCATGGGGCAGGGGATGTGCACCCTCGACCGCGAGGGCCGTGTCGTCTACATGAACCAGGCAGCCGAGCAGATTCTCGGCTGGTCCGCGCAGGATCTGATGAGCAGCGTGCTCCACGAGGTCGCGCACTTCCGCCGCGCGGACGGGGCGGCGTACCCGATCGAGGAATGCCCGATCATGAGGACACAGCGTGACGGTGAGAGCGTCGCCGTCGGCGACGAGGTCTTCGTCCGTCGCGACGGGACCTCCGTCCCCGTGGACTACAACTCAGCGCCGTTCGAGACCCCCGAAGGCGTCCGGGGGACGGTGCTGCTCTTCTCCGACGCCTCCGAGCGCAAGGCGCGAGAGGCACGCGAGCGACACGACCTGGAGGACTTGGCGTGGGTCGGCCGGATCAACGACGCGATCGAGCAGGACCGCCTCGTGCTGCACGCCCAACCGATCATCGACCTGGCGACGGGCGCGACCGTCCAGCACGAGCTGCTGGTCCGCATGCTGGACGTCGACGGCACCCTGATTCCGCCTGGCTGCTTCCTTCCGGCGGCCGAGCGGTACGGACTCATTCGCGACATCGACCGCTGGGTCGTGAGCCGCGCCGCCGCGCTGGCTGCCGAGGGCCATGCCGTTGAGCTCAACATCTCAGCCGACTCCCTCGGGGACTCGGACTTCGCGACGATGGTCGAGCGTGAGCTTCAGCATTCGGGCGCGGACTGCTCCTTGATCGTCATCGAGCTCACCGAAACGGACCTCCTGCGCGAGGAGGACGCCGGGCGCCGGTTCATCGAGTGCGTCCGGCGCCTCGGTTGCGGGGTGGCGCTCGACGACTTCGGCACCGGCTACGGCGGCTTCACGTATCTGAAGCTCCTCACCGTCGACTACCTCAAGATCGACATCGAGTTCGTCCGTGACCTCACACGCGACGCCGCCTGTCGCCACGTGGTGAGTGCGGTCGTCAAGCTCGCCCAGAGCTTCGGGCAGAAGACCGTCGCCGAGGGCGTCGAGGACGCCGAGACCCTCGATCTCCTGCGCGAGCTCGGAGTCGACTTCGCGCAGGGCTACCACCTCGGGCGCCCGGCTCCGGTCGAGGAGGTCTCGTGCTCGGCAGCGTCGCTGCGTGAACGCTCGACCGACGGCCGCGAACCGCAGGCCTAGGTGGCCGGCGCCAGCACCATTCCCGCGCCGACCGTCTCGTTGCTCGCCTCGTCGACGAGGATGAACGCGCCCGTCGCGCGGTTGACGGCGTAGGGGTCGACGGCGAGCTCGCGCGACACGCGCAGCGCCACGCGGCCGATGTCGTTGAGGGCGAGCTCGGCCGGGCCGGGGATCGCGGCGAGCGTCGCGACGTCGAGGCGGTCGGACACCCCGTCGACGATCGCGCGGACCGTGCTCGTCGTGTGCTTCAGCGCGTAGCGGCCGCCCGCGCGCAGCGGCGCCTCGGCCATCCAGCAGACCTCGGCCATCAGCGTGCGGGTCGACGCGGGCAGCAGGCCCGCGACGAGCAGGTCGCCGCGGGCGACATCCACGTCGTCGGCGAGGCGCACCGTGACCGATTGGCCGGCCTGGGCGGCGACGATCTCGCCCTCGAAGACGTCGATGCCCGCGACGGTCGTCGTGTGACCGCTCGGGAGCACGGTGACCGTGTCGCCGGCGCGCAGCACCCCGCCGGCCACCTGGCCCGCGTAGCCGCGGTAGTCCGTGGCCGGGTCGCGGATGACGTACTGCACGGGGAAGCGCGCGCCGTCGAGCTCGGCGTCCGCGGTGACCTCGACGCGCTCGAGGTGCTCCAGGAGCGCGGGACCGTCGTACCAGGGCAGGTGGGTGGAGCGGTCGACCACGTTGTCGCCGAGCAGCGCGCTCATCGGGATCGCGGTGACGTCCTCGACGCCGAGGTGGGCGGTGACGGCGGCGAAGTCCAGGACGATCGCGTCGAACCGCTCCTGCTCCCAGCCGACGAGGTCCATCTTGTTGACGGCGAGGACGAGGTGGCGGATGCCGAGCAGCGCCGCGAGGAACGCGTGGCGGCGGGTCTGCTCCACGACGCCGTGACGGGCGTCGACGAGCACGATCGCGAGGTCGGCCGTCGAGGCGCCGGTGACCATGTTGCGCGTGTACTGCACGTGGCCCGGCGTGTCGGCCAGGATGAACTTCCGCTTCGGCGTGGCGAAGTAGCGGTAGGCGACGTCGATCGTGATGCCCTGCTCGCGCTCGGCGCGCAGGCCGTCGGTGAGCAGCGCGAGGTCAGGAACGTCCGAGCCGCGGCGGCGCGAGACCTCCTCGACGTGCTCGAGCTGGTCGGCGAGGATCGCCTTGGCGTCGTAGAGCAGGCGCCCGATGAGCGTGGACTTGCCGTCGTCGACGGAGCCGGCGGTGGCGAGGCGGAGGAGGTCCATCTCAGAAGTACCCGGCGACCTTCCGGTCCTCCATCGCGGCTTCGGACACCCGGTCGTCCGCGCGCGTCTCGCCGCGCTCGGTGATCCGCGTCGCGGCGATCTCGTCGACCACGGTCTCGAGGTCGGCCGCGCTCGACTCCACGGCGCCCGTGCACGACATGTCGCCGACCGTCCGGTACCGCACCGAGGCCGAGAAGGCCTCCTCGCCGTCCATGAGCTCCACGTGCTCGGACGTCGCGTAGAGCATGCCGTCGCGGCGGAAGACCTCGCGCTCGTGGGCGAAGTAGATGTTCGGGACCTCGAGCTGCTCCTCGGCGATGTACTGCCATACGTCGAGCTCGGTCCAGTTCGACAGGGGGAAGACGCGGACGTGCTCGCCGCGGGCGATGCGACCGTTGTAGAGGTTCCAGAGCTCCGGGCGCTGGCCGCGCGGATCCCAGGTGCCGAAGTCGTCGCGGAAGGACATGATGCGCTCCTTCGCGCGGGCGCGCTCCTCGTCGCGGCGCGCGCCGCCGAACGCGGCGTCGAAGCCGTGCTCCTCGATGGCGTCGAGCAGCGTCGTGGTCTGCAGCCGGTTGCGCGAGGCCCGCGGGCCGGTCTCCTCGACCACGCGCTTGGTGTCGATCGACTCCTGCACCGACGCGACGATCAGCCGCTCCCCGATCTCCGCGACGCGGCGGTCGCGGTACTCGATGACCTCGGGGAAGTTGTGGCCCGTGTCGACGTGCATCAGCGGGAAAGGAAATCGCGCGGGGCGGAACGCCTTCTCCGCGAGACGCAGCAGGACGATCGAGTCCTTGCCGCCCGAGAAGAGCAGCACGGGCCGCTCGAGCTCGGCGGCGACCTCACGCATGACGTGGATCGCCTCGGACTCGAGCGCCTGAAGGTGGCTGAGGCGGCGGATTGTCGTGGCGCCAGCGCGCCGTACCTCGTCCATGGCGGGGTGGGCTCCGTTGGCGTTCGCAACACCAGCGCGCCGTAACTCGTCCATGGTCAGGTGCCTTCCGTCGGAGTCGCTGCTCGCAATCATGCCGGGACGATCTCGGCCGAGGGCGGGAGGCGACCGGCGCGGAGGCGGTGCAGCGCGAACGCCAGCGCTCCGGCGCCGGCGGGGACGCCGACGATGACGGCGGCGGACAGCTCGACGCCGGCCTTCGTCAGGACACCGAGCGCGGAGCCGAGCAGCACGCAGCCCAGCGCGGGGCGCAGCCCGCTTGCCGGCACCTTCGTGATCAGCGCGGTGCCGATCACGACGCCGGGCAGCGAGCCGAGCAGGATGTTCGCCATCAGCACGAGATCGACGTTCCCGGTCACCCAGTGGGCGAGGCCGGCGCTCCACAGCAGCACGGCGGCGTGGAAGACGTCGGTGCCGACGACGCGGTGGGGCGTCAGGCGGAAGACCAGGATCAGCGCGAGGCCGATGAGCGCACCCGAGCCGACCGAGGTCATGCCGACCAGGCCGCCGAGAACGAAGCCGAGCGCGGCGGCACCCGCGCGAACGCCCGGGGTGAGCACGACGGCGTGGCGCTCGCGGTCCAGCAGCTTGGGCATGAACAGTGCCCTGGTCAGCACGGTGAGCGCGACGACGATGAGGGCGGCGGCGATCGCGTACAGCAGGGTGTCGTCGAAGCCGCTGCCGTAGCGCTCGTGCAGGCGGTTGACCGCGACCACGCCCAGCAGCGAGCCGGGCACCGAGCCCACGGCCAGCCACTTCGACACGCCGAGGTCGACGGTCCCCTTGCGCAGGTGGCGCCAGCCGCCGACGGTCTTGGTCACCGCGCCGTACGCGAGGTCGGTGCCGATCGCCACCACGGGCGGGACCCCCGCGAAGATGATCAGCAGCGGCGTCATCAGCGAGCCGCCGCCGATGCCGGTCAGCCCGACCAGGACCCCGACGCCGAGGCCGAACGCGATGACCATCGGATCGAGCATCTCAGGCGCCGCCGACCGGCTCGGCGACGTGCAGCCCGCACTCCGTCTGCTCAGACCCCGCCCAGCGACCCTCACGGCCGGCGCCGGGCTGCGTGCACGGGGCGCAGCCGATCGACTCATAGCCGGCGTCGTGCAGGGCGTTGTACGGCAGGTCACGCTCGTGGATGCGCTGCCAGAGATCCTTCTCGGTCCACGCGGCGAGCGGGTTGTACTTCCACATCGAGCGCTTGGCGTCCCACTCGACCGGCTCGGTCCGCGCGCGCGTCGGGCCCTGCTCGCGGCGGACGCCCGTGATCCACGCGTCGCTTCCGGCCAGCGCGCGCTCGAGCGCGGCGACCTTCGGCGGGAACCCGGCCGCTCCGCCGAGCGAGCAGCAGTGCTCGGCCGGACCGGTGTACGGCCGGTCGTGGTCGGCGGCGTCCTCCACCTCGATCCGCACGTTGAAGCGCTCCTCGAACGCCCTCCACGTCGCGAGCGTCTCGGCGAAGAGCACGCCGGTGTCGATCGTCACGACGCGCGCGTGCGGCGCGAGTGGCAGCAGCGCGTCGAGGATCACCGACTCCTCCTTCTGGAAGGAGCAGAGGAGGGTCAGCCGCTCGTGGGCGGCCGCCTTCTCCAGCGTGGTGGTCAGATCGCGCACTCGCCCTCACCGCGCTGCACCACGAACGGGGCCTTCTTCGTCCAGTCGATGAACTGGTCCATCGTCTCCAGCCCGAACTCGGCGGGCATCGCCAGCTCGCGGGCCTCGTCCTCGAAGCGCTTGCCGGAGACGCGCTCGGCGTAGGCGTTGAACGCCTCGCCCTCCTCGCGCTCGGCCTCGTACATGCGCAGCCAGCGCTCGACGGCCTCGGGAACGCGCTTGGCGGGCAGGCGCACCTTCAGGCGCGTGCCGTAGACGATCTCCCCGCCTTCGTAGTTGCCGCCGATGTGCGCGACGTAGGCGGGGATCGTGTGCTCGCCGGCCTTGATCGAGGCGCCGTAGAATCCGATGTTCGCGATGTGGTGCTGCGAGCAGCCGTTCGGGCAGCCGGACATCTTGATGTGGATGCGCTTGGTCAGCTCGTCGGTGATCTCCATCGCCTCGATCCGCTCGGAGACCGCGCGGTTGAGGCCCATCGAGGAGGTGATGCCGAGCTTGCACGAGTCGGTGCCGGGGCACGACACGACGTCCTCGATCTCGTCGACGCCGTGGTCGCCGAGGCCGAGCTTCACGAGCTCCTGCCAGACCTCGTAGACGGCCTCGTCCCGGATCCAGCGCAGGAGCAGGTTCTGGTGCACGGTGGTGCGCGTCCAGCCGCCCGAGTACGTGCGCGAGATCGCCGCCAGGCCGCGGAGCTGCTCCGGGGTCAGATCGCCGCGGATGACCTTCGCCTCGACGGAGGAGAAGCCCGCCTGGCGCTGCGCCTTGACGTTGCTCTTCGCGAAGCGCTCGAACTCCGACAGGTCACCGTTCGGAGACGCGAAGTCCCCGCCCCGCTCCGACGCGGCGGCCTCCTCGTCGATGTCCATGCGCAGGCCGTCGACGTCGAAGTGGCGCTCGGCGACCCAGTCGCCCTTGCGCTCCTCGTCGACGAGCGTGCGGAACTCGTCCATGCCGATCTTGTCGACGAGGACCTTGATGCGGGCCCGTGCGCGGTTGACGCGCAGCCAGTCGGTGCGGTCGAAGATGCGGAAGACCGCCTCGGCCACCTCGAGGTACTCCCCGTCGTCCAGGCCGACGAAGTCGTAGAGGGTCGGCGCGACGCGCGGCATGATCGACGTGCCGCCGCCCACGCGGACCTCGACGCCGCGGACGCCGTCGCGCTCGCGGGCGATGAAGGCGATGTCGTGGATGCCCGTCAGCGAGCGGTCCTCGCCGGGCGTGCCGTCGAAGGCGGTCTTGATCTTGCGCGGCATGAGCTGGGTCGTCGGGTGGCGCACGAAGTAGCGCACGTAGGCGCCCGCGTAGGGCGTGAGGTCGAAGAGCTCGCCGGGTGCGATGCCCGCCCACGGGTCGCCGGTGACGTTGCGGACCGTGTTGCCGCAGCCCTCGCGGGAGGAGAGCCCGGAGTCGGAGAGCACGCGGATGAGCTTGGCGGCGTCGGGCAGCGGGACGTGGTGGATTTGGATGTTCTGCCGCGTCGTGATGTGGCCCCGGCGCAGCGGCGCGTACTCCTCGACGACGTGCGCGAAGGCCTCGAGCTGCTCGGGGGTCACGCCACCCATCGGGAGCTTGACGCGGATCATCTGGACGTCGGCCTGGCGCTGGCCGTAGACGCCCTGCTTGAGGCGAAAGCCGATGAACTGGTTCTCCGGCGTCTCGCCGTCGAGGAACTGCCTCGCCTCGGTGTCGAAGTCGTCGAACTCCCGGGCGAGGATCGGGATGACGTGCCCCGGGATCTCGTGGACCTCCGGGCTCTCCAGCGAGCCGCGGCCGCTGATCTTCGTCGTCGAGGAAGGCTCCATCCGGAGAATGTACCGAATCCCGACTGCTTTCAACCTGTTTGCCTGGCTACGCGCTGTCGCTCTCGGACGGCGCGACCTGAGGCCGAGCTCGCCCGCCGGCCACGCGGCGCTCAGCCCCTCCAGGGGTGCGGATCGCCCCAGGGGGACGGCGCGTCGGGCTCGCGGCGTGTGCCTTCCAGCAGCGCGGCGCGCTGCCACGGGCTGCGTTCCGGCATGGCTGCGGTGGCCGGCGGTGCGGTGTCGCGACGGAACTGCTCGATCGCGGCGGCGATCGCCGCGGCTTCGTGGAGCGTGGCCGGCTGCGTGAGGACCATCGGCGGTGTGGGGCGCGGCATGCGGTCGCGCAGACTACCGCCGCCGAACGCCTCGCCGGTTTCTTCTGAACGCCTCGACCGCCATTCGTCGCGTCCGCCGCTGGGTAGCCTGGCCCCGGTGCCCGACGTCCCCGTCCTCGACCGTGCCGCCGTGCTCGCAGCCGTCACGCCGATCGCGGCCATCGAGGCCGTGCGCGAGGCGTTCGTCCGTCACCGCCGGGGCGAGTGGGTCATGCCCGCGAAGGTCTACCTGGACTCGCCCCCGTTCGGCGACTTCCGCGCGATGCCCGCGCGCGGCGACGGCCTCGCGATGCTCAAGTGGATCTCCTCCTTCCCGCAGAACCCCGCGCGCGGGCTGCCGACCGTCATCGGGGTGGTGCTGCTCAACGACGCCGAGACGAGCGAGCCCGTGCTCGTGCTCGACGCGGGCGCGGTGACCGCGCTGCGGACGGGCGTGGTCGCGGCGGTCGCCTCGCAGGCGCTCGCACGCACGGGCGCGAGCACGGCCGGCGTGATCGGCTGCGGCGTGAACGGCGCCTGGGCGGCGCGCTGCCTCCTGGCAGGCGGCTGGACCGAGGGAGTCGTCAGCGATCCGCGGACCGAGGCCGCCGAGGCGCTCGCTGAGGAACTCGGTCCCGGCTGGCGCGCCGGGAGCCTGGCTGAGGCGCTCGCCCAGGACGCCGTGACCTGCGTCACCCCGGGCGCCGCCCCGGTCGTCACCGAGGCGGACCTGCGGCCCGGGCTGCACCTGAACATGCTCGGCGCCGACGGTCCGGGGAAGGCGGAGGCGACCGTCGACGGGGTCGTCGCGTGCGCGCTGTTCTGCGACGAGTGGGAGCAGGCCTCCCACTGCGGCGAGCTGGCCGGCGCGCTCGCGGCCGGACGCATCAGCCGCGACCGGGTCACCGATCTGGGCGCGGTGCTCACCGGGGAGCATGCGGGCCGCTCGGGCGCGGAAGCCACCACGCTCTTCGACTCCACGGGCCTGGCGATCCAGGATCTCGCGATCGCCCGCGCGGCGCTCCACGCCCTGCGCGACGGCAAGGTCGCGGCGGGATCGGTCAGGCTCTGAGGAGCCATGCTGCCCGCGGCCGTCGAGCGGATCCTGCGAACCGTCCCCGACGACGCCCTCGTCCTCGACGTGGGCGCGTGGGCGGCGCCGTTCAACCGCGCCGACTGGGTGCTCGACCTCATGCCCTACGAATCGCGCGGCGGCGACGGCTCCCACGGCCCGCCGTGGGAGCGCTTCAACGCGCGCTCCTGGGTGCAGCGCGACGCCTGCGACAAGGCGCCGTGGCCGTGGCCCGACGACCACTTCGCGTTCGCGACCTGCGTCGGGACGCTCGAGGAGCTGCGCGACCCGATCTGGGCCTGCCAGGAGCTCTCACGCGTCGCTCGGGCAGGCTACGTCGAGGTCAGCACCGTCGAGAGCGAGCTGGTCTACGACGCCGACGACGGCGGTCCGTGGCTCGGTCGCGAGGAGCATCGCTGGTTCTGCGAGCTGTCCGGCGGCGAGCTGGTCTTCACGCACAAGCCGCACTCGATCCACCACGACTGGAGCCTGCGGGTGCTGCCGCGCTGGCAGGAGCGGATGGCGCCCGAGGACCACATGCAGGGCCTCTTCTGGGAGCGCGCGCTGCCGGCGCGCGAGCGCTTCCTCGTGGGCGCCGAGCGCGACGCGGCGCTCGAGGAGCTGCGCGGGCGCCTGCGCGACCGCTTCGAGCCGAGCACGGCGGAGGTGCGTGCTCGGCAGGCGCGCGACGTCGCCCGCCAGGGCGCCAACCTCGCCCGGAAGCCCGCGCGGCAGGCCGCGGGACGGGTGCTCGACGAGCTCGCGCGCCGCCGCGAGCGGTAGCCCCGGCCTTCGTGCCGAACCCTTCGGCAGGTTCGCCCAGGCACGGCCGCGCTTGGGGGCTTGGAGTGCCCAAGCGACCCACGTCCGCGCCTACAGCGGGATGTTGCCGTGCTTGCGCTTCGGCCCCGGAGCGCGCTTGGTCAGCAGCGTGTGCAGCGCGGTGATGAGCTTCGGGCGGGTTTCGTGCGGGAGGATCACGTCGTCGATGTAGCCGCGCTCGGCCGCGGCGTACGGGTTGGCGAAGCGCGCCTTGTAGTCGGCCATGAGCCGCGCGCGGCGCTCGTCGGGCGTGGGGGAGCCGGCGATCGAGCGGCGGTAGATGATGTTCACCGCGCCCTCGGGCCCCATGACCGCGACCTCGGCCTGCGGCCAGGCGAAGTTGAAGTCGGCCAGCAGGTGCTTGGAGGCCATGACATCGTAGGCGCCGCCGTAGGCCTTGCGCGTGATGACGGTGAGCTTCGGGACCGTCGCCTCGGTGAACGCATAGAGGAGCTTCGCGCCGTGGCGGATGATCCCGCCCCACTCCTGAGCGGTGCCCGGGAGGAAGCCCGGGACGTCGGTGAAGGTGATGAGCGGCACGTTGAACGCATCGCAGGTCCGGACGAAGCGGGCGGCCTTGGTGGAGGCGTCGATGTCGAGCACGCCGGCCATCTGCGCAGGTTGGTTGCCGACGACGCCGACCGCGTAGCCGTCCAGGCGCGCGAAGCCGCAGACGATGTTCTTCGCGAAGTGCTCGTGGATCTCGAAGAAGTCCTCGTCGTCGACGATGAGCTTGATGACGTCGCGCATGTCGTAGGGCTTGTTCGACGAGTCGGGCACGATCGTGTCGAGCGCCTCGTCCATGCGGTCGGGGTCGTCGGTCGGCGTCACGCGCGGCGGCGTCTCGAGGTTGTTCTGCGGCAGGAAGCCCATCAGGTAGCGCGTGTCCTCGATGCACTGGTCCTCGTCGTCGGCGGCCAGGTGCGCGACGCCGGACTTCGTGTTGTGGGCCATCGCTCCGCCGAGCGACTCCATGTCGACCTCCTCGCCCGTGACCGTCTTGACCACGTCGGGGCCGGTGATGAACATGTGCGACGTCTCCTTCACCATGAAGATGAAGTCGGTGATCGCCGGCGAGTAGACCGCGCCGCCCGCGCACGGCCCCATGATCAGCGAGATCTGCGGGATCACGCCGGAGCAGTTGA
>JAABUS010005959.1_pt1 | contig 15352 bp, 14 predicted proteins | sample 5560161 | NCBI WGS metagenome assembly JAABUS01 (sample SAMN10711885, study PRJNA513376) | rock metagenome | isolation source: Antarctica rocks | place: Antarctica: Victoria Land, Trio Nunatak nord | collected 2016-01-04
CAACCAGGGCCGAATCATCGAGTCTGGCACGCACGATGAGCTGATGCAGGAGAAGGGCGCGTACTTTGAATTTATCAACTTGCAGAGCTTGAGTAAGACGTGAATGTTTTGTGGTGGAAGTTAGCTGCTCTAGCCATGGTCCTAACATTATTCAAAGCTCCGTACATACCACACGACAGTGGTTCGCTTCCTAGTTTAGCCGGTTTTTGCAGCTCTACGATCGGAAGCAGAAGCTCTGCTACACGCGTGTAGTAGACACGAAACAGAAGACAACCTCGACTGATCTCTTGACTGAGCTCGTCATCGAACAGAACAAGCCCTACCGAATGCAGTAGGCATGAACAGAACAAGTCCTATCGAATGCGATAGACATGAACAGAACAAGCTCTGCGACGCGTTGCAGACACGAATCAGAAGACAACAATTGACCTCTTGATTGAGCTAGTCAATGAACAGAATAAGCTCTACTACATGCGTGTAGTAGACACGAACCAGAAGTGAGCCTGCTTCAAAGACGCGTTCGATATTGACCTCTTGATTGAGCTCGTCACCCGATAGTGAGCCTGCTACAAGAGCAGATAACGATTGATCTCGTCGTCGAGCCCGTCACTCGATAGTGAGCCTGCTACAATGACACGTTCGATAGTGAGCCTGCTACAATGGCATCAGAACCCGATTCAGCAACGAACCTCTTACCCGTACCTTCTACGATTTATCTCTATTCACGACATTGACGACAACAGCAAAGATGATATGTACTGCAGACAGAATAGAACGTATACTATATGCCTAAAGAGGATGAACATATACTATATGCCTGAAACCACGAAGATATGAGCTGAAACTCGTTCATCGTTGAATATTTGAAGCTGGATAGAAAGAGCCTGCTTGAATGACAAGAATAGTGAGTCTGCTACAAGAGCAGATAACGATTGACCTCGTCGCTGAGCCCGTCACCCGATAGTGAGCCTGCTTCAATGGCACGAACAGAACAAGCCCTGCGACGCGTTGCAGGCATGAACCAGAAGACAACGATTGACCTCTTGATTGAGCCAGTCAACGAACAGATCAAGCTCTGCTACATGCGTGTAGTAGGCATGAACCGGAAGACAATGATTGACCTCATCGATTGAGCTCGTCACCCGATAGTGAGTCTGCTTGAACGGCACCAGAAGTGAGCCTGCTTCAATGACAAGTCCGATAGTGAGCCTGCTACAATGGCAAGCCGATAGTTGACCTCTTGACTGAGCCCGTCACCCGAAGTGAGCCTGCTTGAACGGCAATCCGATAGTGAGCCTGCTACAATGGCAAGAACAGAACAAGCCCTGCTATTTAGTAGGCCTGAACCGAAAGTGAGCCTGCTTCAATGACACCAGATATCAAGAAGGAATAGGCTTGGAACGCCTGATGGAATGAGCTTGGAACGCTCGATACGACAAGATGGAATAGGCTTGAAACGCCTGATGAAACGGACAAGGAAGAAAGAAACTGATTGAAGCAATGGGGTCATTGCTTGGCTGAGAGGAGGGAGTAATGTTACGAGCGTGCCCAGCCTTCTACTGGAACGCGCGTCCTTTGAGCTAGCCTAAGGCCCTATCGGGCTTAGCGCTCACCTTCCTTCTGTACATATAGCCTTCACACCTCGATAGACCTTGCTCTTTAGCTTTGAATCCCCCGTTTACTCGTACCTCTATGACTTGCTCTAGGCATGGTCCTAACAATGATGATCGATGTCATCGAAGCGACTGACATTCAAAGAAGTCAAGATCTTGATGCTGATAGTTTATTTCATGACTTTGATTCTCAACATGTATCTTGAAGTCACAAAATCTTGTGTGATGTTGATATTCTTTGACAGTGAGTGTACAATGAGCTTGATGAAGCTGACAAGAGCTCTATTATTCGAAATCTCATCAATGAGCTTGAATATCTATTCTTTGGCCAAAAATCTCTGTGCAATTCTTTTTTGATCAATTTATCAAGACTTGAAAGAGAATGACATGATTCGAGGTGTAAATATAATATATATATAATAAACCTCACCTATTCGAAAACATCAAACATTTCAAACCTCTTCGCGCCCTAACATATTCCCTTCCACAAAAAAAAACTTCCAAAGTCTTTAGCGGCCAGAACAAAGTTCCATAGTGTGAATAGGGAGATTACTTCTTAATGGGGGCAGAAATGGGACGGAACGGCTTTAAAAGCGCGCCCCCCGTCTGTTTTTAAAGTAGTCATATATAGTTTTCTCAAACCCAAGTGATCAGAGATATATATATAAAAAAAAATCAGTCGCGGCGGGGGGGGTGCTCCACGGATTTAACAAAGGGGTAAAGCTGAGCTAATGGCGTTTTTTTTGGTTTCTACTGTACATACCGGTATGTAGATGTAGGTTATAGGGAGGATTTTCCAAAAAAAAAGGGGCAAAATTGCAATGAACGACTACGGTTAAGGAGTTGAAGGCGAGACGAGCAAGAAGGGTGGCTGCGGCTGGGGGTTTTTTTGGGTCGGGTCGTTGGGGGATTTTCGATGGGTTTGGGGAGATACAGTAGATCTGCGTATGCGTTCATGGTAGGTATTATGTACATAGAAGATAGATACCGGGAGGCGTTGGAAATATACGAGGAACATTAAGGTTTTTTTTTTACGTTGGAGAGAAGCGGCTATAAATTGTAGATACGGCAGTGCTAGACAGGTACGTGTCGGAGATCTATGTCCCTTCCGGCCACCCCTTATAGATGTCCTCCCCCCTCGTCCCTTCAAAGATTGTAGCACCCGCGGGGGGCATTCCAACTACACACCCGAATAGCCGAGCGATTTTCCAAAGCCGACCATCCCACAGCGTGCGCACCTAGGCACAGCACACCCTCCTCAAAAGCTCCCCCTCGGGCAATAGGAATTCCACATCAGCCCTAACCCCCCACCCCTCCTCCCCCTCCCGCACCCTCCTGACCAACCTCTCCAAACTGCCTTCGCACTCGTGAACCAGCACCACCGCGCAGCTCTCGCACAGCCGTAGCCCGCACCCAACGCCACCGAGCGCCTCCTCATCGGGGTCGTGCCCATCCTGCTGCCGCTTGCAGCACCCAAACCCCGCGGGACTGGGACAGACGCTGCACCACTCAAACGGCGCCTCCTCCGCTTTCCCGGGCATAAGGAATTCCATCCACCCCTCCGCATCCCCCGCATCCTGCCCCCCCTCTAACGGTTCGATTTCGTGCGCTCCGCACGCCGCAATCATGAGTCGTTCAAGCGTACATGCAGAGCAGATGCGGCTGGGCAGGTGACCTTGGGCGGTGTGGCCGCCGGAGAGCTCGATATAGCCAGTGCCGTCTTTGGGGTCGAGGACCTCGACGCGGAGGTCGCCGAGGCCGAGGATGCCGTAGAGGGGGTCGGTACACCAGTGGCAGGGGATGTCTATGGAGCAGTCGGAGGGCGAGGAGGGGAGGTAGTTGAACGTTACGGGGTGGGCGAGGCGGGTGGTAATCACTTTGGTTGTGGGGGGGTTTGTGGTGGTGGGTTGGTTTGCCGCAATTGGGGTTTCAGGCACGCTCGACGCTTTCTCCTGGAGCGGCTGCTCCTTTGTGCAAAGGGTGCCGTTCTCACGGCAGTGCTTGCATGGTGGGTCACGGTCCTTTCTTCCTCGAAAGGAGCACCACTTCTTCGCCTGTCTGCACCGCGTACAGCTGGCGATTGACTTCGGCGGCTTCACAACCAGCTTCGACCTCGAGAATAAATCTTGATCTAATGAAGGCCCCGTCCTCGTCCTTCCAGTGACCGGACCAGCGACGCACTTGAGGCTTGAGTCGGAGCATTGCACGCATGGTAGGATATGATTAGCTCCCTCTGCGCGATAGGAGCAGACGATTCGGCGGCTTTTGCAGCTCTCGCAAGCGCCTTTTATGGTGGGCGGGAGGATAAGCTCGCATTCGATGTCGTCTTCTTTGCAATTTATGCAGGGGTATAACGAGCCTTCTTGTAGTAGGGTACATGGGAGGCGGATGTCTAGACATGCTTTGCATCCTCTTGCTGCTGGGTGACCGAGCGTCACATCCTCGAAGTTGAAGAGGCCGGTGGTGAAATTATTGACACGTTCCTCGTGTCGCTTGCGAAGTAGATGTTGTGCCAAAATCGAAGTGCGACCGGTATTGGAAGTGTCTCCGGAAGCTGACCAGAGAAAGTTGGAGTCACTACTATCCGTTTCCGATTGTTCCTGTGATCCGTGTGGCCAATTGTCTGAAGAGGTCCCAACAGCTTGTAGCACCGCTCGCGCATGTTCTGACCCTACTCGAAAGGTAACGAGACCGTTCTGCCCTGTATATCGACCCGACTGCCATGTATTTGTCTTTGGTTTCTTTAGTACTTGGCTGACGAAACTGTCCCCGGTTCGAAGTGGCCTGTCTCGTTTTCTTTTGTGGGGGAGAAGCGGTGGATTACGCTTGCTGTTGGGATCGAAGTCACCGCTCTCGTCTTGGTCTACCCAAGTACTAGGAACAAATCCATTGGTTTCGCGAGCATCAATGCGGAAATCGTACTTGGGTAATGGTAAACCCGTACAACGAGGCACATCGGTACTAAGTTCGTCGTATCCCCACGCCGTGAAAGCTGAAGGGAGAGTTTCGAACTCGGAAAAAGTCGTATTCATCCTGCAAAGTAGAGAAGCGATTACCAAGGAAGCAAGGCTGAAGTGAAGGCCCAGCAACTATCAGTTCTCTACCGTGTTAGTGGGGTTTCTATGCCGAAGACGAAAGTGAAGCGACTATTCGGAGAAGACGCTGTAGTGGCGCGATGAGCTGGGAATGATAAGATCCGGCCAAATATCAACAAGGGCAAGGCACAACGAATGGGATGATGGGTGCGGCTATGTTTGCACATGCAAGGGAATGGGTCAGAGAAGAAGGGCCATAGGTGTAACTGTGAATATGAGTGAAGTAATATGGAAGTAGTGAGTTTGGAACGATTTTGCCTATGAAACCAATCGTAGTCGGGGATCCTGGTGTCATGCTGATGACTTGTGCTGGAGAACCAAAGTATGGAGTTTGGGGTTGCTGAGAAATTATCACGACAGCCAGGGTGTATGGGAAAAAGTTGGTGGGAGGCTCCCGAACGCTTTCCGTGAAGTTGCCCAACTTTTCGAGGGAAAGCTGAGCAAAGCATTATCAGCATGGATTTCTCTAGACTTTTCTGTCAACACCCACCATAGAATAGAAAATGGAGTTTGCCCAGTAATACATACGGAAGGGGAGGTATGCATGGAACTGATCACCGCTTTGTTATTGAGTGACCTGGACTCTCCGCATTGTGTCTATTTCCGTTATGTTGAAGTAACCAGCATTACAAGTAGTGTCACTGGTCAGTCTGTTAGCATTCCGTTGTTGAAAACCCTAGCACAAAGGATGACATATCAACAAGGTAGTCATTGTCGGATTATTTAGAACTGATAAATCATACCAGGGCTTCAGTTCTCCGGAGTCTGTATGCAAATTGCATTTCTTCATAAGCCATTACTAGGTTCCGTTCCTATTGAGGGAAATAGGACTGCTGGGTGAGAGGCGTGAAGCCAAGTGTCAATTGTAGAGGGATATCAACAGTAGCTATACAAAACAGCTGGTTGTTAGAGGAGAGGCGATAGACTGACGATTGAAGAGCACAAGCCAGGGCGCTCGCATAGAAAAGGAGAATAATCGAGCTAGAACTGAGATGAAGAAAGCATATCCATGACTCCCCTATGGCTCCACCGGGTTGCGTGAACTTGGCAAAGCTACGTGCTGCATAAAAACTGGAATTTTCGTATTATGGGAGGTTGTCCCACAAAACTCGAGGCCGCCTTTCAAAATCCATTACGCCAATAGCAATGCAGCAGCCAAGTTCCCTTACCCCTTCTATAGCCCATGCAGAACACCTACGTGACATGCGTTCAAATCGTTATTGTAAAAGTAGGGTTTACTGTCCCTACAACCAATTGTGTACAGAGCCCATCATTGGTGCTTTGCGATGGTTCCTCTTTCTCTGAATGTGCTCACAGCGGGGATATTCGCTTTGAATCGTTGCTCCTCGGTACCATAAGCCTTGGGTGTAAGCTTAATTAGAGTGTGTAAAGGAACCTCCATCCATGGCGATTTCTCCTGCGGTACATTCATGTAGTAGGCATAGATGCATCTAAGCACAGCTTGGTGGGTGACTATAATAATGTTCTCGCTCCTTTCGAGTTCCATGATAATAGGCTCCAGGCGAATCACAACGTCACGATAGCTCTCTCCGCCACGGTAACGGTAGTTGTACTTGTCATCATCCCGGGCTTTGAAGTCTTCTGGATATTGTTCTTGGATTTCTTGATAAGTAAGTCCATCGCATACACCAGAGTCAAGCTCATCGAGAGCTTTCCACTCGAGCTTGTCGTAGCCGTTAGGAGACGCCGCGAGGAAGCGGGCAGTTTGAATAGTACGTTTGAGCGTAGACGTCCATATTGTCAGTTGGCGATCATCGCCGACAGACTCCGCAACGAGTTCAGGGAGTTTCCGGGCATAGAGCTCACCGCGCTCAGAGATATTCGCATCACCTCCTATCTTCCCCTGAAGATTGAATTCTGACTCACCATGCTGCAGTATAAGTCAATACTTAGAACGGAAAGGCATCGTTTGCTGGCAGTACTTACTCGCGAAAGCCAGATCGAGCGCGGCTTGATGTGGAGGTTCATGAGGTAGTAGACCACGCGACTTTGCAAATAGTCCCTTATCTGGTTGACGATGACTTGTTTACCGACGTCGATGAGTTTTACGTACGTCATATCTTTTTCGTCTTCGTCGATTGTCTGGTATACCTTCTCGTAATTACGAATGCGGTTTCGAAAATCTTGAGCTGCAACTTCAGGGTCTTGTCCCGCATAATCAGGTGAAGATGTCTTGACCTCCAAGATGTTGCTCATGATCAAGTCCTCGTTGTCGCATTTTGACTCCACGTATAAGGTCTGGATATTGTTCGCCTCACAGCGTTGGTGAACCCAGCGACGACGGGCCTTGGTCGAATTGGTGGCGTCTAGAATAGCTACCACTCCTTTCCCTTGTTCGAACCATTTGACCATGTCAATCACAGCAGCCTCGGCAGCAGCATGGCGAAGGCGTTCTCCTTCTGGATTGGAGGTATCGAAGAAGTCGGCCGTGGGTTGGGGGGTATCAGCGCGGCGATAGGAGCCCACATTGAAATTCTTAGCTGCTATCGAAAGCCAAGCAAGATAGCGGACAACTGCCTCACAGAAAAAGTGTTAAATCAAGTTCTTAAGGTTGGCTGCCCGAACAGGCATATATGTGACACACCTTTCTGAGCAATCAAGCTTTTGCCTCGAGCTGGCAGGCCGACCATAACGACGCAGATACGGGTGTCCTCGACCTGAACTCCTTCGCCATTAGTTTTCTTGTGGTAGGTAGACATCTTCGTAGGCAAATAGTTAACCCGCGCGTGGTAGGCATGTGGGATTGGCGCAGACGCTTGAATGGACAAAGAACGTGACTTTGAAAAGTAGACAAGCAAAGGACAGTATCCAACAGATTCCCGAGTTTCCAATGCCCAAGATATATAGTCCGGCAACTGTTTGACATCCGAGGCACAATGTATATGAACAACCTGGCTAATGGGGGTTTAGCAGGTCCGGTAACAGGTTGTCGTTCTCCCAGCGTCGGACCGTCGCAGTAACTGTTCCAAGTGCATTTGCTGTTTGGGTTACCTCGTCCCTGGAATGGTGAAGAAGAGAGAGAGAGTGAGTGGCAACAACGACGATCATGAACAGACAGCCGGACAATTAACATTGAAAGTAAATGAAGTTCATGACGATTTCCGCAACGGAATTTCTTGACAGGGATTACAGTTCGCTTAAGGTACTACCCGCAATTCCCCGCTCACCCGGTTCTGGATATTATATTTCAATTTTCAACTTTTTTTTCTGATGGGCAGAGCCCCTTGAAAGGCTTGCAAACCAATGTCAGACCCATCAAGCCCAATCAAAGGGTTAATGCTCCTCGACACTACAATCCTACCGTTCGCATATCAAACCCAGAGAGGCAAGCCAATTATCTATCCATGGGCCGGGGGTGGAGGTCGCGTGCTCTCTTGATGTTTCATGCCGGTTTCCGCCGTGCGCCCGTAAAGACCCGGTTCACGTGATGATAGCCCAGGGTTGCCGCTCGACAGAAAACGGAACAGCAGCAAGGGGAGCAGAAGAGGAAACAATCGGAAGATGTTGGATTGCTGGAAGTATAAGGTAGGTATATAGACTTGGGAAACAAAAGTAATTCTACTCACGTTGCTCATTGAAAAAACATGCGACGAGCCAACCATGGCTGACTGTGTTCGCGTCTTAATTTTGATCGAAGAATCTCAGCGTTGAAGACGTGGATTTTTGAGAGAAATGAGGCAGATAACACTTGATGGTGCTTGCGATTGGCCATGACATGCAACACAGTGTGGTTATCAAGTACTTCCTTCACCTTCTGCCCTTATCAGTTCGGGGTACGGAGTCCAAAAGCAAAGCAAGTACTTCCGTAGAGAGTACCTAGCCGAAGTTGCACAAGCCCTGATGCGGGCTCCCTTCGCAAATTCAAGAACCCGTAAAAATCTTTCAACTCGAAAACTGCTTGTACTTGATTGAACCCTCTATTTCCCATAAAGCATAGGACCCTTTTCGTTTCGAAAGTGGTTTCTTGGGACAATCTTTGAATATTCCTTCTAAACGCCGACGCTTGACGATGGGTATAATAATCCATCGTCTCTCTTTCGTAGTGCGCCGGCCTTTTCTCCAGCATTTGATTTTAAGACTGCGTAAGTCATTGCACAAACCGAATATTCCGTTCTTTCTTTATACAGAACTACGATCTAAGTTAAATGTCTCATTCAATTGCATCGTTGGATATTATTCCTTAATCCCCGATGTGTGACTGACCAATTCTCAATATCCGAAATGCTATAGACGTGGAAGCTGGCTTCAAACATTCCTGGCCCTGGCCCGTCTGTCTACTCCGCCCCTTTTTCTACAGTAACTTCGTTCGACCTTACTTGATCAATATCTTGAGTGTTCCGGACGAGTCGTAGCTCACTGACTGCCAGGGCATATTTTGGTGTACAAGCTATCAACAACATATCTTGAAAGGTGGTATAGACACTTGGGCGACGTGCCTAGCTACTAGGGCCGATGGAAGAGCCACTAGGCAGAATATCCTCTAACACGGCTGGCAGAAAAATTTCAGGTTTGAAAGGACGCCGAGTTTCCCAAACCCGGGAGCGGCCGTAAAGAATAACAGAGCGACGTGGTTGCTGTCATGGGGTAAAACGTAGTCTTTGAGGGCTGAGAGTCAGTATCCCCTACATAAGGTAGGCAGCTTTCTGAAACCAGCTTTGTCCGTTCGGAATGAAAATATGCACCTATACGCAGAGCATATTTTATACTTACTCGGTGCAAATAGAACATTCTTTATCCAAGGCAGATTAAAAGGTTGCTAGCCGTCCAAGTACAGCATAGAGTCCAAGCTGTTCAGTACAACTCTATCACGGCCTCTACAAGCCCCTACCATATCGAATAATTCGCCCAAATATGTTCCACACTATAATCAACAAACACATGTCCCGATATTGGGACGGTCTTGATAACGGACCCAAATACAGAGTCTTTTTACTATCATCTGCTGCTCGCCGATTTTTCACAACCACTAATGTTCTCCTCGTACTCTGGTCTATTGTCGTTGTATTCTCAATGCCTCTCCGGGTATGGATTCATTGGTACTCCCTACAAGCAACGCATGGTCGAATTGGAAGAACACCGGAACATACAGCTCTTGCTACAAGTCAAGGAAAAGAAAACCTCTAAGCGACGGGGACAGTCTGGCGTTGCCCAGCGGGAATCCTGGGATAGACAGAAAGTGGGAAGTTTTGGAGAAGTGGCTTGAAGAAGCAGTCGTAGGGGGCGTCCTGGTTCATTGGCGAATTGCTGCCAAATTGTAAATGGAGGCATATGCAGTATTTTCAATGAAGGAAGAGGTGGTTTTGGATTTCTTCCTCGACTGAGAGTAGGAGAGAAATGAATCATTGCGCATCAAATTTCGCAGATAGAATCCTCATGTGAACAAAGTCATAATAAATACGGTGCACAGTTTAGGTTGAAGGTTGAAGGTTGAGATCGGACCTTAAAGGGGCTTGATGCGGATATGACACCGCAATTGTGGAGATGACTACGCCAGTTCAATGAAACGCCGTAACGCGTGACAGTTCTAACTCAATGTTTCAGTAAACATTTATACAAACACTGCAGTACCAACTCAAAACCAACGGGTGTACGTCACAGATACTTCACCGATGCCATGATTTCCCACGATGATGGGCGAGCTCTCGGATTTCCAGATTGGCCAAACGGTAGAGCTCCCAGATGGCCGTACTGCAACCATTCGATATGTTGGTAGTGCCCACTTTGCCGGGGGAGACTGGGTTGGAGTGGAGTTGGATGATGCTTCAGGCAAGAATGATGGTGCTGTACAGGGTGAGCGGTACTTTGACTGCGAACCTGGCCATGGCATGTTCGTACGTCCGGGGGTCACGAAGATCATTGATCAGTCGACACCCAAAGCCAGTACAGGACATACGGAAGGGAGGGCAAACGGTATGGCTATAAAGAGTAGACCACAAAGCATGGTGCCTGGGGGGTTGAGAAGGCAGAGTGTCTTGGATCCAGCAGTAAGTAAAAGGCAGAGTATCAATGCTGGTAGTCCTACGCCTGGAGCAAAGGCAGGGTTACCTTCGAGACTTATGGGGGTATGTTACAGACAGTTGGAACAAGAAGGATGTATGGCTCATCTTTGAAAGTCTCCTAGTAAATCTCATACTAAACAGCTTGGTTCGACCACCTCTTCAAGAAGTTCTACACCACGCACTACGGCAGCTCTACCTACAAACATAACATCTACGACTGCTACAAGAGCCCATCATGCATCGATGGGTCCTCCCACCTTCTCTTCGAATCCTAGGACCTCACGTCAGTCCATCGCAGGCACAATGAATGGTTTAGCTAAGGCGCCCAGCGAGACATCTTCTAACTCGTCGAAACCGCCAACCCATCGCATGTCGATTAGGCCGAGTACAATGAAAGATATAAGGTCCGACAGCGGCAAGAGCCAGGCAACTGCAGGGAGTGGTCATGATTCGCCCTCGGGTATCCTGAGCCCGGAAATTTTGTCACCTCCAGTCATGGATGGACAGGATGATGGATCCAGAAATCCCCTCAGCTCATCTCTATCTCTCCAATCTTCAAGCAGTGACGCGCCCACATCAGCAAAACCTGCATCTTCACGTGGCAGATCTCCCCCTCCGAAGATTCAGCGTGCCACAGCCGTTGGCGCCACACATAGAGAAGTAGAAGATCTGAAGACGAAACTAAGGGTAATGGAGAAAAAGCGGGTTGAGGATAGGGAGAAGCTGAAAACACTTGAGAGATTGCAATCGGAGCGAGACAAGTTTGAAGGAATAATCCAGAAGCTCCAATCCAAATATCAACCGCAGCAGCAAGAGTTGACAGATCTGAAGAAACAATTGGCAGAAGAGGAAACCAAGGTACAAGCCATAGAGGCGCAGCAGGCAGAGAATGACACCATGGGCGAAATGGCGACATTGGACAAAGAGATGGCGGAAGAAACAGCAGAGTCGTTGAAGACTGAGTTGGATGCACTCAGGCAGAAGAACGAAGAGATGGAGCTTGAAATAGAAATCCTGCGGGAAGAGAACCAGGAGCTAGGAACGGAGATGAGCCCCGAGGAAAAGGCTAGTCAAGGTTGGCTGCAGATGGAGAGGAGTAACGAACGATTGCGGGAAGCTCTGATGCGCCTTCGAGATATCACGCAACAACAAGAGTCGGACTTGAAACAGCAGGTACAGGAGCTTGAGAAGGATGTTCAAGACCTAGGAAACGTCAAAGAAGAGTATCTCCAAACGAAGGAGAGACTGGACCACTCAGATGCCGCGGTTGAAGATCTCAGGCAACAACTGGATACTGCCCTTGGTGCTGAGGAGATGATCGAGGAGCTAGCCGATAAGAACATGGCACTCAATGAACATGTCGACAATCTAAGAGCGGCTATTGAAGACCTAGAAAGCTTGAAGGAATTGAATGACGAGCTTGATCTCAACCATACCGAGACTGAGAAGCAGCTGCAGGACGAAATCAACTACAACGAATCGGTAATGTTGGAAAATGCGAGGAAAGCTGCCCTCCAGGACGAAACCATCCAGGATCTCGAGTACACGGTTGCTCGTTTTCGCGACCTGGTAACCAACATGCAGAGCGATCTCGAAGATATGAGAGCCTCACAACAGATAACAGAGACGGAAGCCAGCGATCTGACTAATCGTTCAAGAGCTATGATGGACCTAAATTTGCGCCTGCAGGTTTCTGCATCCAAGGCACAAGTCAAGGCCATAGATCTAGAGCTGAGGAAAATGGAAGCTCAAGAGTCTGCCGAGCATCTAGCCATTATACAGCTCTTTCTCCCTGAACAGTTTAAGATTGAGAGAGATTCAATACGTGCTTTGCTTCGATTTAAGCGGATTGGTTTCAAGGCTAATTTAATGCATGGTTATATCAAAGAACGCCTGAATAGTCAAGCATCACCAGGGCACGAGGATGGTATCTTTGCTTGCTGTGATCTTCTGGACAAGTTGAGCTGGATCTCAAGTATCTGCGATCGATTCACCAACTCTATTCACTGCTGTACTCTGGAAGCATTCCTTAAGCTGGAGGGCGCGCTGTACGACCTCGAGCCAGTCGAGCGTGCATTCAACGGAGGGATTGAAGCCTTGAAGAGCGACGAGCTAAAAGAAGGGCAGTGTGTTGAAGATCTTCAGCGGACTATTGCTTTGATGACGCACCTTGCAGAAGTTCATATTTCTGATGGTCTTGAACGATATGCCGATGATATCCACATGCGCGCCTTGATGATGCAAAGTCACCTCGAAAGTGCTGCTTTCGCTTTATCTTACGTCAAGTCAATATCCCAAGCCAAAATTCTCCCCCACAATTGCGACGAGACTAAAGAAGATGAAGAATCTCAGGGATTTCTCCAGAAGGTCGATTCTCTGATCTCACAGACTCGCAGCGCAAAGGTTGTTACGAGCAAAGCAATCCGCGAGCTTGAGGAGCTGAAGTCGAGATCTTTGACTCTTGATCCTTCAACGCTGCCTAATATTCAGCAGTCGCAAGACTTGGCCTCTGATTTTGCGCTAGCAACACGCACTGCTGGGGTTTCTGTATCCAAGCTCCTGAGCGAAGAAGGCCGAAACATCCCTTTTACATACCGCGAGATAGCACGTGCGATGACGTCTTCGGATACCCTACCTTTCTCAACGCTATCCACCAAGCTCCACACGACCGTCACACATCTGCAGAACTTCTACAGCCTAACAAGTAGCCTCACGCAGACAGTTGAATTCTCCTCCCCATTGCCTCCACCGCCCTGGCAAATTCTAGCCCAAACCCTCCGCGCCGCATCCACTACGTCAGCCTCGCATGAAACAGAGATGCTGCGCTTGAGAGATGAAGTTGTAGAAAGGAACACTGCCCTTGCGATGAAAGACAAGATGGTCGAAGAGATGGGCGTCAAGGTCGAAGTCTTAGAAAAACGCGTCGGCGAATCTAGTGGCCGAAGAGAAAAGGTTAGAGAACTAGAGACGATCGCAGGAAACGCTAGATTAAAGGAGAAAGAGCTTGTTGCGAAACTCACACGCGCCGAGAACGACCTCCACGAGCTTGAAGTCGAGCGGGAGTCTTGGAAAGATTTACCCCAGCTCACTCATTCTGCCCAGCCCAATGGTCAAGTGCCATCACCCACCACAAGAGATTTTACTTCCAAATCAGCCCTCGTCGAAATCGCCACGCTTAAATCCGAAATCTCCTCCCTTCAATCCTCCATTCGCTTCCTTCGGTCCCAATCTCACACCCGCCAGCTTTCCACGTCACTCGCCTTCTTGTCTGAACCCATCACGGCCCCCCAACCCAGCAGCCCTACGCTTCTACAGCAAGAAGCACATGATGTGCTGAAGGAGATGCTAGGAATTGTTACGAGCGAGGCGAACACGGTGGTGGAATTGCGAGAGAGAAAGAGAGAAGAGAGGTTGGCCTGGAGGCCAGTGAGGGAGATGAGTAGTTGGAATACGGGAAGGATGAGAGAGGAGTGGGAGGGATGGCGGGAGTGGATGGACAGTGTGGGGAAGAAAAGGGTGAGGGAGGAGGGGAGGAGGAAAGTCATCCGGAGTGGCGGGGACGCAAAAGGGGACGCGTTGGCGAGCTTGCAGGTGCGATTGCCGGGGATTAGAAGGGGAAAGATGGGCGAGGGGAGAGAGTTGAAGATCGTGAGACCTGGAGAGTGGGACGATGTACGAGAAGAGCTCGGGATTGCTTGACAGCTTCGTCTTGTCCGTTACTACGTAATTAGATACCCCATGGCTTAGGTAGGCTTCGGAAGGCTTCGAGTAAGCATTGTAAACTCCTTTTGCAGTTCAAGGTCTCATCCAATCACGATCGGTTCTTAAGAGGATCAGAATCGAATTAGATCGACGACGACAACAGTGAGTACAACCGTCGATGATAGCGAACATGACCGCATGTAGATATATCTGAAACATGTCCTCCGTATCCAAAATGGTCCTCATTGGATGTCCCCATCCAAGAAACAGACCTCGTGAACAACATCAACAGCTATTCAGCCCATTCTCAACATCGACGTTGACTTAGGGCCAGGCTAGTGCAACGGCGTGACCGGCCACTCTTCTCCGGCAAACCCCGGCAGCGACCGGAATAGAAACGGGCCAGGATTCTGCCAAGGCAAAGGAATGACGACGACGACGACGACAACTTCATATAAACAAACGACGCTTGCCAGCAAAGTGGCAATAACCCTGATGGCACCTGATGCGATGGACATGCTGATGGTTTCCTGTTCCAGTCTGGTTGGGTCCGAATCATGATGGGTCACCGTGGTCGCAAAACCCAGGGCAAGGTGATCAGTGACAAGGTGCGATGTCTGCGACTGTGCGACAAGCAAGAAAACATGGCCAACAACAAGAAGAACCTTGAAATGTTCCATGTTGCTTGCTTGGTATTTATTATTGATTCGTCGCGTCTGATTTGCTGTGAATCAATCACTTGCTAATCCGCGCTGCTTTCCAGTTTGTGCGTGTTTCCCGCCACTACTTCTTGCAGTGTAAACAAAAGGCTGGTCGTTTCCAGCCACACATCGTCAACGTTGCACATATTTGACCCCAACTCGCCCTTTTGTACCTTTCTTCTTGCATTCCTCTCATACTCTACAATCTCAGCTCATTCTCT
>JAABUS010005960.1_pt1 | contig 15352 bp, 17 predicted proteins | sample 5560161 | NCBI WGS metagenome assembly JAABUS01 (sample SAMN10711885, study PRJNA513376) | rock metagenome | isolation source: Antarctica rocks | place: Antarctica: Victoria Land, Trio Nunatak nord | collected 2016-01-04
GAGCCGGGACCCAGCGGCACGATGCGCGACGGCCGCGGCCACCTCGACGACTCCGTGAGCTGGGACCTGCAGCCCTTCATCGGGACCATCGGGACCACGCCCGATCGCGAGACCGAGGCCTCCCTGGTCGGACAAGGTGCCTGGGGCGGCAACATGGACTGCCGCGAGATCAAGCCGGGACACACCCTGCTGCTCCCGTGCTTCCACGACGATGCGCTGCTCTTCGTCGGCGACGTGCACGGCTCACAGGCCGATACCGAGTTCTACGGCATCGCCGACGAGACGCGGGCGGATGTCACGCTCTCATGCGACATCCGGCCTGGGATGAAGCTCGCCAATCCGCGTGTCGAGACCGGCCACTCGATCATCTGCGTCTACAGCTACCGGCCACTCGAGGACGCGGTCCAGGGCGCGATGCTGGATCTGTTCCGCATGATGGTCAACGAGTACGGCGTTCCGGAGCGCGAGGCGTACATGCACCTCTGTATCAATCCCGAGGTTCGCGTGCACGTCTTCCAGATGATCGCGGTCGGGCGGATCCAGTACACGGTGGGGGCTGAGATCCCGACCAAGTTCCTCGACATGTATGGCAGTTGAGCGCCGTCGGGCGGCTCAGCGCGTCGCGCTCTTCATCGCCTGTTCAACGACGCGGTGTTCCTGGAAACGACCGGGCGGGCGTCTCTTGAGCGCCTCGGACACAAGGTCGTCTTGCGCGACGATCAGGCGTGCTGTGGTCAGCGGCACCCCAACACGGGCTACCGCGCCCAGGGGTGCTGCTCGTTCGGTCCCGATGCTCGAGACCCCGGACTCGACGTTCGAGCCCGATGTCGAAAGGCCACGAGCTCATCCCCGGCCGGGACGTGTGGGCAGCCCGGTGCGCGAAACCAAGAGCGGCTAGGGCGTCATCCTCACCCAGACCTGCGACGTCGTCCGCGCCGTTGCCGCCGAGCCCTACATGCAGCTGGTGCCGCTCATGGAACTCGTCGGCGAGGAGGCCGGGCGCGCGGCACTGCACGGCCGCTCCGGCTCGCACTTCGCGCTGGCGACCTCCGGCCGCCAGAACCGCCGACGCTCCCGAGTCGCTCGGCTCGGGGTCTAGAGCAGGCTGGCGTCAGCCGAGAGACCCTCGCTGAAGAGGCGCGACTGCGCGTCGAGGACATCGAGGACTACCTTGGGCCAGGAGGCGCTAGGGAGCGAGTCGCGGTCGAGCTGTAGCGGCGCGTGGGCGAGGACCGCGGCGGCACGTAGACGCGTCCCGCGCTGAGCGCCTCGCCGACATCCCAGTGCCCGCGCGGCCTTTCGAGTTCTGAAAACTCGCCTACCTTCAGTCAGTCTGTCGCTCATGCTCCTCCCCACAGGCGCAGCGAAGCTGCCTGTCGTATCGGATGGGCTGTGGCATCTGGGTCGGAGCGATGACGGTCCAGTCCGGCTCGCCGCGCCGTGCGAGCCGACGAGCGCCGGCTCCGGCTCCTGCAATCGCCGGCGCCGCACGAGTTCGCTATGTATCGACTGCTACAAGCGATGGTTCTCCCGTCGTCGACCGGCTATGACTTGCCGATCGCAATGCCGACGCCACTCGCCCACGTTCTCCGCGCCGCTGCCTGAGCCACGGCGCCCGTGATCGACGTCGTGCTGACCCCGTCGGCGCTGCGCGACACGTCCACGGCGGTCGTGATCGACGCATTGCGGGCGACGTCCACGATCGCGCAGGCGCTCGCCTGCGGCTACCGCCGCGTGCTCTGCTGCCAGGACCGTGCGCGCGCCGTCGAGCTGCGCGCGCCGGGGCGCGTGCTCGCCGGCGAGGTGGCATGCGTGCGCCCCGCCGGCTTCGACCTCGGCAACTCCCCTCGGGAGATGGCGACACCGCGGGGAGTGGAGCTCGTCCTCGTCACCACCAACGGGACGCGCGCCATCGTGGCGGCCGCGGGCGTCGCTGACGAGGTCGTCCTGGCGGCGCAGGTCAACCTGGCCGCTGTGACGGCGACGCTGCCGGCCGAGCTGCTGATCGTGTGCGCCGGCACGGAGGGGCAGCCGAGCATCGAGGACACCTACGTCGCCGGCGGCATCGTCCGGTGGCTGCCGAGGCCACGTACGGATGCCGCGCTGCTGGCGGAGGCACTGGTCACTGCAAGCGGCTCAGCCCAGCACGCCTTCGCCGCCGGCCTTGCCGCCCGGCGCCTGGAGCAGGCGGGGCTCGGAGCGGATGTCGCCTGGTGTGCGCGGTCGAGCGTGCTCGACGTCGTCCCGCGCGTCGTGGCGGTCGAGGACGGCGTCGCCGTCGTCGCGCTCACTCCGACCGTCGCCGCCGCGCCCTCGCTCCTCCGCGACAGATAGAGGAAACCCTATGGGATATCGGGAACATTTCGCTTGTTGTCTAGGGGATACGCCGTACCGTGGAGTGATGACCTCCAGCGAGGACAGCAGGAAGGACCGCTGGGCCTCAGGTGTGACGCCTTACGCGGAGATGGGCTACTGGGACCCGGACTACGAGCCGAAGGACACGGACATCCTGTGCGCGTTCCGGATCACGCCGCAGGAGGGCGTCGACGCGATCGAGGCCGCTGCCGCAGTGGCCGGCGAGTCCTCGACGGCGACGTGGACGGTGGTGTGGACGGACCGCCTCACGTCGTATGAGCACTACCAGGCCAAGGCATACCGGGTGGATGCGGTGCCTGGCACCCCGGGGCAGTACATCGCCCTCATCGCCTACGACATCGACCTCTTCGAGGAGGGGTCGATCGCGAACCTGACCTCGTCGATCATCGGCAACGTGTTCGGCTTCAAGGCGCTCAAGGCGCTGCGCCTGGAGGACATGCGGATCCCGCCGCACTACGTCAAGACGTTCCAGGGGCCGCCCCACGGGATCGTGATGGAGCGCGAGTACCTCGACAAGTTCGGGCGTCCGCTCATCGGGGCCACCACGAAGCCCAAGCTCGGCCTGTCGGCCAAGAACTACTCCCGTGTCGTCTACGAGGCGCTGCGCGGCGGCCTGGACTTCACCAAGGACGACGAGAACATCAACTCGCAGCCCTTCATGCGGTGGCGCGATCGCTTCCTGTACTCGCAGGAGGCCGTCAGCCGGGCGTCGGCGATGACCGGCGAGGTCAAGGGCCACTACATGAACGTCACGGCCGGGACGATGGAGGACATGTACGAGCGGGCCGAGTTCGCCAAGGCGATCGGGTCGCCGATCATCATGATCGACCTCACCGTCGGCTTCACCGCGATGACGTCGATGTCGAAGTGGTGTCGCGCCAACGGCGTGCTGCTCCACCTGCACCGCGCCGGACACGGCACCTACACCCGCCAGAAGAACCACGGGGTGTCGTTCCGCGTCATCGCGAAGTGGTGTCGCCTGCTCGGCGTCGACCACATCCACGCAGGCACGGTGGTGGGCAAGCTCGAGGGCGACCCGAACATGGTCCGTGGCTACTACGACGTGTGCCGCCAGCGCTACAACGTCGCCAAGCCGGAGACGGGCATCTACTTCGACCAGGACTGGGCCTCGCTGCCGGCCGTGATGCCCGTCGCGTCAGGTGGCATCCACGCCGGCCAGATGTACCAGCTGCTGCACTATCTGGGCGAGGACGTGATCCTGCAGTTCGGCGGCGGCACCATCGGCCATCCGATGGGCATCGCCGCCGGCGCCACGGCCAACCGCGTCGCGGTCGAGGCGATGATCCAGGCCCGCAACGAGGGTCGCGACTACTACAGCGAGGGTCCGGACATCCTCGTCGCGGCCGCCAAGGGCTGCCCGGAGCTCGACGCCGCGCTCGAGGTGTGGAAGGACATCACCTTCGACTACACCTCCACCGACACCGCCGACGTGCTCGTCACGCCGACGCCGAGCTAGGAGCACGGCGATGCGCATCACCCAGGGGACCTTCTCCTTCCTGCCCGACTTCACCGACGATCAGATCGAGGCGCAACTGCGCTACGCCCTGCGCAACGGCTGGGCGATCATGGTGGAGCACACCGACGACCCGCACCCGCGCAACTCGTTGTGGGAGATGTGGGGCCAGCCGATGTTCGACCTCGGCGCCGACGAGGCCGACGTCGCGCTGCGCGAGGTGCGCGCCGCGCGCGAGGCGTGCTCCCGCGAGTACGTGAAGGTGGTCTGTTACGACCGCTCGCTGGGGCGCCAGACGACGGCCCTGTCGTTCATCGTGGGCCGGCCGGACTTCGAGCCCGGCTTCCGGCTCGAGCGCCAGGAGAAGGCCGATCGCCAGATCCTCTACACGTTGCACTCCTACGCCACCGACGCGCCGATCGGGCTGCGCTACGGCGCGGGCGCCGAGTCGACCGCGAACGGCGAGCACAAGGGCAACGGCCAGAGGCGTTCGCCATGAGCGCCGCCGCTCCGCTCGTCGCCGATCGGGCGCCCGCCCCGCCGGGCGACGACATCGAGGCGGTGCTCGCACAGCTCGACGAGGAGCTCGTCGCGCTGGCGCCGGTCAAGCGGCGGATCCGCGAGATCGCGGCGCTGCTCGTGATCGACCGGCTGCGGCGCGCCGAAGGCCTGGTCTCCTCGCGCCCCTCGCTGCACATGAGCTTCACCGGGAACCCCGGCACGGGCAAGACGACCGTCGCCCTGCGGATGGCGGAGATCCTGCATCGCCTGGGCTACATCGAGAAGCCGAAGGTCGTGTCGGTCACCCGCGACGATCTCGTGGGCCAGTACGTCGGCCACACGGCGCCGAAGACGCGCGAGGTGCTCAAGCGCGCCCGGGGCGGCGTGCTGTTCATCGACGAGGCGTACTACCTCTATCGCCCGGAGAACGAGCGCGACTACGGACAGGAGGCGATCGAGATCCTCCTGCAGGTCATGGAGTCCGAGCGCGAGAGCCTCGTCGTCGTGCTCGCCGGCTACCGCGATCGCATGGAGACCTTCTTCCGCTCGAACCCCGGCATGGGGTCGCGCGTCGCCCACCACATCCACTTCCCCGACTTCGACGTGGACGAGCTGATGGCGATCGCGGCGCTGATGCTCGACCACCAGGCGTACGCGCTCACGCCCGACGCCGAGACGGCGTTCCGCCACTACGTGGAGCGCCGGGTGGCGCGGCCCCGATTCGCGCACGGCCGCAGCATCCGCAACGCGATCGACCGCGCGCGCATGCGCCAGGCCAGCCGGATCTACGAACGGCGCGACGTGCTCGAGCGCGCCGACCTGGTGACCATCGAGGCCGCGGACATCCTGGCCAGCTCCGTCTTCGAAGGCGAGGACGGCGAGCTGCGCGGCGAGGCCGCAGCGCCCGGGAACGTGGCCTGAGGGGAGGACGAGGTGCCCCGCCCGATCATCCTCGGCGTCGTCGGAGACTCCGCCGCCGGCAAGACCACCATCACCCGCGGCCTCGTGCGGATCCTCGGCGAGGATCAGGTCACCCACGTCGGTCTCGACGACTACCACCGCTACGACCGCAGTCAGCGATCCGCCAACGCGATCACCCCATTGCACCCGGACGCGAACTACATGGACATCATGACGCAGCACCTGCGTCACCTCCGCGCAGGGGAGCCGATCCTCAAGCCGGTCTACCGGCACGCGGACGGCACGTTCGGCCCGCCGACGTACGTCGAGCCGCACGGCTTCGCGGTCCTGGAGGGGCTGCTCGGCTACCACACCGACGATCTGTGCGACCTGTACGACGTGCGCATCTACCTCGCACCGCCCGAGTCGCTCAGGCGCAAGTGGAAGGTGGATCGGGACTGCTCGCGGCGCGGCTACACGACCGATCAGGTGCTCGCCGAGCTCGACCGGCGCGAGTCCGACTCGGCCGCGTTCATCCGGCCCCAGCAGCGCCGTGCCGACATGGTCGTGTCGTTCCAGCCCGCCGAGGACGGCAGCGCGGGGCTGGACGCCGAGCTGCTCCTACGCCCGGATCTGCCGCATCCGGACCTCTCGCCGTTCGTCGACCAGGACGCGCGCGGCGGGATCGTCGTCGAGGATCGCGGCGAGGAGCGCCGCGTCCGCATCCCGGCGGACGTCGACCGCGAGGACGCGGCAGGAATCGAGGAGGCGGTCTGGCAGAAGATGCACTTCGCGCGCCACCTGCGGACCGAGCACCTGGGCGAGTACACCGTCGGCACCGAGCTCCACCGGTCCGAGACGCTGGCGATCGTCCAGGTGCTGGTGCTCTACCACCTGGTGACCGCGAAGGCGACGGTCGCGCTCGGCGGCGACGGGGCTCGGAACGCCCCGGTGGACGCCGCGGCGATGGCCCGGTGAGATGGCGATCACGCTCACCCAGTTGCGTGCGTTCCTCGCGGTCGTCCGCACGGGCTCGGTCCGGGCCGCCTCCGACGACCTCGTGGTCACGCAGCCGTCGGTGTCGGCCGCGCTGTCGGCGCTGTCGCGCGAGGTCGGCGTCGAGCTGACCGAGCGGGCGGGGCGCGGCATCAGGCTGAGCGCCGCGGGCGCCGCGTTCTCACCGTACGCCTCCCACGTCGTCGGGCTCCTCGAGGGAGGGACGCGTGCGGCGCACGAGGCGGAGGAGGGAGGCACGCGCGAGCTGCGGATCGCGGCCGTGACCACGGCCGCCGAGCGGATCCTGCCGCCGCTGCTGCTCGGCTTCGCGCGCCGGGCCCCGGACGTGCGGATCGCCGTCGAGGTCGGCAACCGCGACCTCGTGTTCCGTCGGCTCGCCGATCACGAGGTCGACGTCGCGATCGCCGGCCGCCCGCCGAGGGACTCGACGCTGTGCTCGGAGGCCTTCCTGGAGAACGCCATGGCCATGATCGCGCCGGCGGACGACCCGCTCGCGCTCTGCTACGAGGTCGAGCCGGCCGAGCTCGCGGATCGGACGTGGCTCCTGCGCGAGGAGGGCTCCGGCACCCGCCGGTTCAACGAGGCGTTCCTGGCCCGCCATGAGCTGCGCCCGAGGATCCTCACCTTGGGCTCCAACGTCGCGATCGCCGAGGGCGTCAGAGCAGGGCTCGGCATCTCCGTCGTCTCGCGCATCACGGTCGCGCTCGAGCTGGACGCCGAGCTGCTGTCGACGCTCCCGGTCGCCGGCCTCCCCGAGCGCCGCTGGTACGCGCATCGCCCGGCGGTGGGTCCGGTGCGGCCCTCCGTCGCGGCGTGGCTGGCCTACGTGTGCAGCGCCGATGCGCACGACGCCCTGCTCGTCGCGCAGCACCGGGAAGCCGCCCGCCCTGCAGCGTGACGCGGCGCCCGCACCGTCCCCACGTTCAGGCAGGTTCTCCGCGTGGTTCCGCACGACGGCGGGTAGACCCTCGCGATCCTACGAAGGAGGCATCATGGGCGATGGAACCACCGACGACCTGAAGGGTCGGGCCAAGGAGGCGGCGGGTGACCTCACCGACGACCAGGGCCTGAAGAACGAGGGCAAGGTCGATCGCGCGAGCGGCGGCGTCAAGGACGCTGCCGACAAGGCGGGCGACAAGCTCAAGGATGTCGTGAACCGCGACTGATCCCGCGCTGCGGCGCTTCGACGGTCCGGTCGGAGCGCCGCCGCAGCCCCCGCGGATGCCGTGCCGGCCGCGCCTTCGGGGGGCATGGGCGCGAACCCTGTTCGGCTCCGGGTGCAAAGCTGCGCCCCTGACCAAGGTTCGCGCCCCCACACCGACCCGCTCGCGTGCGGCCCCGATCGTGGTCGCGAGCCTCATCGTCGCGGCCATGGCGGCGCTCCTCGTGTGGCGGCTGGCAAGCGGGCCCGGCGGCGAGGTGAGCGTGTACCCCGGCCCCCGCACGCTCGCTGCGTCGTCGACCACGACGATCACCGTGCGGGGCGCCGACGCCGATGATCTGAGCGCCATGAGCGTGACCGGATCGCGCAGCGGCGGGCATGCCGGCCGATGGCGGCCGCATCCGGATGGCCGAGGCGCGACGTTCACACCCGAGCAGCCGTTCGCGCCGGGCGAGCGGGTCACGGTCGACGTCGGTGTGCACGTGGCCGGAGGAGACGGCGACCGCAGCTCGTTCGTCATCGCACGGCCCTTGAGCGCGCCGGCCGCGCCGTTCGACAAGGCCAAGCCACCCGAGGCCCGCGGCGTCCGCGACTTCGCGTCGCGACCCGACCTGCACCCGCCGGCGATCGCGGTGAAGACGGCGTCGAAGCGGGCAACGCCGGGTGACGTCTTCGTCGCTCCCAAACGGGGCGCGACGCAGCAGGGCCCGATGATCCTCGACCGGTCCGGCGAGCTGCTGTGGTTCAAGCCGCTCCGCGGCGACGACCAGGCGTTCGACTTCCGCGCGCAGACCTACCGCCGCGAGCGCGTCCTCACCTGGTGGCAGGGCAGGGTCGCGACCTACCGCGGCGACGGCGTCGGCCGCATCGTCGACCGCTCCTACAAGCCGGTCGCCACCGTGCGCGCCGCCAACGGCTACCGCATGGACGGGCACGAGTTCCAGCTCACCCCTGCCGGCACGGCGCTGGTCATGAGCTACGTCGTCGTGCCGTGGGACCTCTCCAAGCTCGGTGGCCGGCGCGACGGGCTGGTCGAGGACAACGTCGTCCAGGAGATCGACGTCGAGACGGGAACGCTGCTGTTCGAATGGCACGCGCTCGGCACGATCGGGCTCGGCGAGTCCTACCGGCCGGCGCCGAAGGAGGCGGGGAAGGTCCACGACCCGTTCCACCTCAACTCGATCGCGCTCGCCACGGACGGCAACCTGATCGTGTCGGCGCGTCACATGAACGCCCTCTACAAGATCGACCGGCGCACGGGGGCGCTGCTGTGGCGACTCGGCGGCAACCGGAGCAGCTTCGCGATGGGGCCCGGCACGACGTTCCGGCTCCAGCACGATGCGCGCGTCCAGCCCGACGGGAGGATCACGCTGTTCGACAACGTCGCGGAGGACCTTCCCGCGCGCGGACGCCGGTCGCGCGGCCTGATGCTCTCGCTCGACGCCGAGCGCAAGCGGGTGTCGGTCTTCCGCGCGTTCGAGCACCCGGACGGGATCCTGTCGCCGACGCAGGGGTCGATGCAGGCACTGGACGGGGGCGGTGCCTTCGTGGGCTGGGGCGGGCTGCAACCCTGGTTCACGGAGTTCGACGCTGGCGGCCGGACGGTCTTCGCTGCGCGGTTCCGTCCCCCGGGCGTCGAGTCCTACCGGGCGTACCGACTGCCGTGGAGCGCCACGCCAGCTGGGCGACCACGCGCCGCCGCGCGGGCCACGCGGTCGGGCACCGTCGTGTCGATGAGCTGGAACGGAGCCACGGCGGTCGCACGCTGGCGCGTGCGCGCGCCGGGCGGCAGCTCCGCGAGCCGGCGACGGACCGGCTTCGAGACGACGATCCGGATCCCGCGCAAGGTTCGAGCGGTGGCCGTCGAAGCGCTCGATGCCGCTGGACGGCGGCTCGGGCCGGCGGCGCGCGCCGCCGTGTCGAGCGGGGCGTCTGAGCCAGGCGCTTGACCGTGGCAGTGGGCGCACCGATCGATCGGTGCTGACCGAGTGGCTCTCCCGCGCGGGCTTCTCGGCCGAACCGTTGCGCACGTCCGCCACGACGATGGCGTTGAACCGGCGCTGCACGCCGCCGGATCCAGCGCACGCGACGGGGTCACCGAGCGCGCGCCGCACTAACGCGACGCGTCGCCCGGCGTGAAGGGGCGACGACCGCTGCTCTGAGCGGTCCGCGTCCTCGCGCATGCGCAGCGAGACCGCGACGGCGGCTCGACGCCTCAGCTCTCGGGTTCAGGGCCGGCCGACCGCCGCGGCTCGAACACGAAGTTCTCGAACGCGATGTCGGCGTCGGTGTCGATCCCGCTCGCGAACGAGCGCACCTCGCGGTCCATGATCCGCTCGACCGCGGCGACGAACTCGGTCGCGGTCGCGACCTGGAAGGAGGCGGGCGGGCGCTCTGGTCCCTGCCCGGGCCCCGGGGGGTTGCGCTGACATAGCGAAGTTCTCCTGGAGCGAAGTGTTCGTTATGCCGAGTCCGCCGCCGCCGGGTCGAGCGAGGCGGTGCACTTCGGGAGACCATCGAGCCGCCACGCGCGGAGCACACGAGCGGCGGCGGGGCGGAATATTGCCGGGCGCCGACCGGCCCCTCGTCACGCGTCCGAAGTGCGACAGTCGCCGAGCACCACGGCCTCGCCGCGGAGGACGACCCGGACGAGCAGCGCAAGGCAGGCGAGGGCGCTGGTGGCGCCGAGGCCGGCGTCGATGCTGACGACGCCCCGCTCGGACCAGTAGACGTCGCTGAGCTCGATCAGCAGCGCCGTCTCGTCCGCGATCAGCGCGGCGCCCGCCCCGAAGGGCAGCGCGAGCCACTGGTCGAGCTGCTCGCGGTGCAGCGTGATCGAGACGCCGCCGGAGAGCAGGACGAGCACGATGCCGGGCAGGAAGTGATGGATGTGCCGGTGGCCGATCTGCACGTTGCGCAGCGGACCGGCGCCGCGGCGGATGGAGTGCGTGACGGCGCGAGCGACGGCGAACATGGCGCCGAACGAGAGGAACAGGTTCAGGACCGCGGTCTCGTTCGCGGGCCCGTCGCGGTAGCCGGCGCGGAGCACGTCGATGGTCTCGCGGGCCGCGATCCCCCCGCCGCGCATCAGCGCGCGCGGGCCCGTCGGCGCCGGAGCGGCGCCGCGCCGCCAGATGCGCAGCACCTCCGCGGTGACGAGGGCTCCCGTGGCGGTGGCGGCCGCCACGCCGAGCGTGCGGGTGCGGAGACTTCGCGCCCCGCGGCGTCGTCGCCGGCGCATGGTCAGCGGCGGATCAGCACGCGCGCGCCCAGGCCCGCGCTGACCGCCAGCACGAGCGGAATCGGCAGGCAACAGCCGGTCACCGTGACGCGGGAGCCCCTGCGCGTACGCGTCGAGTAGGCCGGAAACGGGCCGATGAACCCCCCGCGCCCGCGCCTGCGGCTGCGTTGACGGTTCCCGCCTCCGAGGAGGCGGCCCAAGCGATAGTTCCTCATCATGCGGAAGACGAGCGGCATCTTTGCGCGCTACCCGACACGCCGGGCTCCCAGGCACGGCGCCGCTGGCCATCCGGGCCGGCCGGGGCTACACTGGACATCGGGTCCCAGCTCGGCGCGGGTTGTGACTCAGGACGGATCCAGGCAGATGGCCGCGGGCTCTTCAGGTGGGCGACTCCTCCGTACAACACCCTGAGGAGCCTCTGCGCATGATCCACGTCCAACCGCTTCATCCAGCTTCGACGGAGAGCGACAGGTTGACGTGGGACGTCCTGACCGAGCGCGAGTCCGTGCGGGTGTGCCCGGCCGGTTCGCTCGACATGGCGACGGCTCCGGGATTGCGAGTGCGGCTCGACGAGCTCCGCCACGCCGGCTTCCGCCGCCTCATCCTGGATCTGCGCCGGCTCGAGTTCATGGATTCCAGCGGCCTGCGGCTGATGCTCGCGCTCGACGCTGAAGCGCGTCGCGACGGGTTCTCGGTCGAGGTCGTCGCCGGGCCTCCGGCAGTCCAGCGGGTGTTCGAGGTGACCGGCACCGCGGCGCTCCTCTCGTTCGCCGCCGCCTAGCGACGCCGTTCCACCGCTACGGCACGGCACGCCGCCCGTGACGCGGACCGTCTCGCCGTTGACGTAGCTCGAGTCCTGTGACGCCAGGAAGACGTAGGCCGGAGCGAGCTCGGCGGGCTGGCGCCGCTCGCCCGGTCGGCGACTCCTCGCCGAACGACGTCACCTTCTCCTGGGCCGGCGCCGTAGTGAAGTTCACGATCGCCGCCTTCGTGGCCGCGTGGTCGAGCAGCATCGGGTCCGGCTTGACGCCTGCACGGAGGCGGTGTTGATGATGATCGTGCTGCCGGGCTCCATGTGCTCGAGCGCCGCCCGGCAGGTGTGGAACATGGCGAGGATGTTGGTCTGGAAGGTGTGCTCGGGCTCCCCGGCGGTGACGTCGGCGATGCTCTCGCGCGCGTCGGACTCCTCCTCCTCGAGATGTGCGATCAGCACGTCGGCGCCCTCGCGCGCGAAGGCGAGCGCCACCGCCCTGCCGATGCGCGCCGCCGTCGTGGGCGCGGGCGTCACCCCTGGCGCTCGGGGCGGTTGAGCGTGTCGTGGGGCGGCACGCCCTCCCGCAGCTCCTTGTGGCGCTCGATCTCGGCGTTGAGCTCCGCGCCGAACAGCAACGCCACGTTCGTCAGCCAGATCCACGCCACGAGCACGATGGCGCCGGCGAACGCGCCGTAGATCGCGCCGACGTCGGCCACCCTGGAGATGTACGTGGAGAAGCCCCACGACGCGAGCAGCCAGAGCAGCACCCCGGTCACCGCGCCCGGCGTCACCCAGCGCCAGGATCGCTGCTGCACGTCGGGCGTGATGAAGTAGATGAAGGAGAAGACGAGCATCGCCACGAGGAGGGCCGCCGGCCAGCGCGCGATGCTCCAGACCTCCGCGACGGCGGGGCCCAGACCGACGAAGCCCAGCAGGTCGTCGGCGAAGCCACCGCCCACGAACACCAGGATCCCGGTGACGAGGCCGAGCACGAGCAGCACGACGGTGGACGCCACGTCGACCAGCTTGCGGCGCAGGAAGCTGCGGCCGTTCTCGACCTCGAACACCACGTTGAGCGCCCGCCGGGCGGCCTCCAGCACGCCGGTGGTGCCGTAGAGCGCGACGGCCACGCTGATCGCCACGGCGGTCGCTGCCGTGCCCTTGTTGAGCAGCGCCCGCTGGAGCGAGCTGTCCAGCGGCGCCACGACGGAGTCCGGCGCCACCTCGCGCGCATACCCCATGATCGCGTCGTAGGTCTCGGGATACTGGCCGAGGAGGCCGAGCAGCGAGAGCCCCAGCAGCACGGTCGGAAACAGCGACATCAGCCCGTAGTAGGTGAGCGCCGCGGCGTGATGGGTCATCTGGTCGTCGTAGAACGACACCAGCGTCCGCCGGATCACCGCACTCGTGCCGCGCATCCCGGGAGCGTACGGCCCGGCGGCCGCCGGGCCGCGGAGCGCGGTCATGCGGCCTCGGTCCGCCGCCGCTCGAGCTGGCGCGTCGCCGCTCAAGCACGCTCCTGGATCGCGGCGAGCCGGTGCACCTGCGACCGGGTCGCCGGGTACAGCTCGCAGTACGCGTCGTAGAGCTCGTCGTAGAGCGCGCGGTGCTCCGGCTCGGGCTGGACCCGTGAGCCCACCTGGGCCCAGTCCGTGTCGGGTGCGGCCAGCCCGGCGCCGATCGCGGCGAGCAGCGCGTCGCCGTAGCTCGCGCCGATCGTCTGCGCGGGGAGGAGCTGGTCGCGGCCGGTGACGTCGCTGACGATCTGCGTCCACAGCCCGCCCTGCGTGCCGCCCCCGACCGCGACGATCCGCGCCGCCGGCTGCGCCGCGTCGTCGAGCAGCTCGAGGATCTGGCGGATCCCGAAGGCGATCCCTTCGTAGATGGCGCGGAACAGGTGGCCGCGGCCGTGCCGGAGGGTGAGGCCGGCGACGACGCCCCGGGCCCGCGGGTCGAAGATCGGCGTGCGCTCGCCGGCGAAGTACGGAAGCACCAGCAAGCCATCGGCGCCGGGCGGCGTCCGGTCCGCCTCCAGGACGAGCTGCTCGAACGGCGCGTCGCCGGTCAAGTCCTGCAGCCACGTCGTGAGGCTTCCGGACGTGGCCATCCCCGCGGCGATCGTGAGCGATCCCCGCTCGACCCCCGCGGTCGTCCACAGCCCCGGGTGCGTCGCCATCGCGTCGAGGACGCTGACGAAGAACATCGTTGACCCGTACATGAGCATCAGGTCGCCGGGCGACCGGACCCCGGCGCTGAAGCCCTCCGCCCAGGCGTCCACCGTCCCTGCCGTCACGGGCGTGCCGACCGGCAGGCCCGTGAGCGCGGCGGCCTCGGCGTGGACCGTGCCGACCACCTCGCCCGACCACGCGAGCCGTGGCAGCTCGAGCCCCGGCGCGATGTCCTCCGCCCAGGGACGGTGCCAGTCGCCGGCGGCGAGGTCGTACAGCGGGTCGCACTGGCTCGCCGTGTGATGGTCGAGCACGTACTCGCCCGTGAGCCGCGCGACGGCGAACGAGTGCGCGCTGTACCAGCGCCGCGTGCGCTCCCAGACCTCGGGCTCGTGGTTGCGCAGCCACAGCAGCTTGGGCCCGATCGCCTGCGTCGAGAGCGCCTTGCCGCAGCGCTCGACGATCGCGGCCTCGCCGTAACGCTCGGTGAGCTCGGCGATCTCGCGCGTGGCGCGCATGTCGATGCCGTAGAGGATGCCCGCGCGCAGCGGCGTCAGGTGCTCGTCGCAGGCCAGCAGGCACGGGCCGAGGCCGGAGACGCAGACGCCCTTGATCTCCCCGCCGGAGGACGGGTCGACCAGCTCCCGGCTCACCTCCACGAGGTCGCCCCACCAATCGCGCTCGGCGTCCATCTCGGCCCATCCCGGGCGCGGCAGCGACATGGCGTGCGCCCGTGACGCGGTGGCGACGATCGTCCCGTCGGGGCGGGCGAGGACCCCCTTAGTGCTGCCGGTGCCCATGTCGATGCCGAGCAGGTATTCGCTCACGCCCGAAACCTAGCGGCCACGGAGGTGCCCGGGACCTCCGAGCGGCTCGCGGACGTATGGGGTGCGTGAGGCCGCTCTCAACCGGCTCGGACGGACTCGACTCGCCGCGGGTGAGGCCATACCGTCGGTCGCGATGACGGAGGCCGAGTCGCTCGCCGTGCCCATGCCGCGCTCGCGCGATCCGCGCCGCCGGGGGGACGCGGCGCTGCTGCGCGCGATCGACCGCGGCGACGAGGCGGCGCTCGCCGAGCTGTTCAACCGGCACTGGCATGCGGCTCACCGCGCCGCGTGGCTGGTGAGCCACGACGCGCAGGCCGCCGAGGACATCGCGCAGGAGGCGTTCCTGGCCGCGCTCCAGCGGCTCGACGGCTTCGACCGGCGGCGGCCGTTCGCGCCCTGGCTGCACCGCATCGTCGTCAACCGCGCGATCGACTTCGTCCGCGCCCGGACGGCGCGGCGCGAGGTGGCGGCGTCGGCGCTGCCCGAGCCGGTGTCGGAGCCCCCGCGAACGCTGGACGACGACACGCTGAGCGCGCTCGCCGGGCTGAGGCCCGAGCAGCGCGCGGTCGTGGTGCTGCGCCACCTGCTCGGCTATACGCCGGGCCAGATCGCGACGCTGCTCGACCTGCCGCGCGGCACGGTGAACTCGCGGCTGCGGCGGGCGCTCGACGAGCTCGCCGGGGAGCTCGGGCGATGAGCGACGAGTTGCGCGACCGGCTCGAGCAGGCGCCCGTGCCGGATGCCGAGCAGGCGCGCCGCCGTGCGTGGACCGTCGTCCGCTCCGCCGCGCCGGCCCCGGCCGAGCGACCACGGCGGCTGGGCTGGCGCGCGCCGATCGCGGCCGTCGCGACCGCCGCCGCGGTCACCTTCGCGTTCACGCCGCCTGGCGCGGCGGTCGGCGAATGGGTGCGCGATCGCGTCGACCCGCCGGC
>JAABUS010005961.1_pt1 | contig 15346 bp, 11 predicted proteins | sample 5560161 | NCBI WGS metagenome assembly JAABUS01 (sample SAMN10711885, study PRJNA513376) | rock metagenome | isolation source: Antarctica rocks | place: Antarctica: Victoria Land, Trio Nunatak nord | collected 2016-01-04
GCTGGGCCAATCCCTTGGCGTGGTCCGCTCGCGGACCGGCCCGGGACGCGCGATCAACTACGCCGACAACGCCCAGGCGCAGACACCCCCCGATAATCGCAACGGGCTGACCCCCGAGTTCGAGGTCGCCACCATCCTCGACCTGTCTGCCCCGGTCGCCGAAGAACGCCGCAAGCTCGGCTTCACCGACCTGCTCTCGGCCCCCGCCGGCGCCATCGCCACCGGTCAGAGCGCCCTGGTGAGCCTCAGCGGGCTCCCCCGCCGCGAGGCGATCGTCCGCGCGCCCGTGGCGCTCCACATCAACGTCCAGGTGCCGTTCGAGCCGACACCGACCCCGCCCACCTCCACGCCGCGTCCCGACGAGGCGCCGGCGCGTACGAGGGGCCAGGGCCGTCCCGGCGGACGCGCGTATCCCCAGGCGCTGATGGGTGCCGTCGCGCACCTCCGCCAGGCGATGCTCGACGCCGCGCACGACCACGAAGTCCGCACTTATTACGAAGCGAACGGCGGGCCTCGGCCCGCATTCGACCCGACCCTGCACGCACTCCATGCCGCCAGGACCGGGATGGTCGCGGTCTGGTGGGAAGCGAACACCCGCGACGAGATCCATCGCGCACTCGACCTAGCCCGCGAGTTCGGCACGGGCGCCGTGATCGTCGGAGGACGCGAGGCGGGGAAGGTCGCCGAGCGACTCAAGGCGGAGGGCGTGGCGGTCGTGCTTCGCATGGACTTCCCCGAAGAACCGAAGGCGGCCGAGGCGAAATCGTCGCCGCCCGAGCGTGCCGAGCCGGCGCGGGTCGTGGCCGACCGCGCCGCGAAGTGGCGCGAGTGGGTCGGCACCGCGGCCGCGCTCGAGAAGGCCGGGGTCCGCTTCGCGCTGGCCAGCGAGGGGATCGCCCGGCCCGAGACCTTCCACGCGCAGGTGCGCAAGGCCATCGCCGCCGGACTGTCGCGCGGGGCGGCCGTCGCCGCGCTGACGGACCGTGCCGCCGAGATCGCCGGCCTCGGGGCGCGCCTCGGCACCATCGAGCCGGGCAAGCTCGGGCACCTCGTCGCCTTCTCCGCCCCCTATGGCGAAGAGGCGGCTCAGGTCCGCTACATCCTGGCCGACGGCCTGAAGTTCGACCTCAACAAGCCGAGCGCGGACCGCAAACCGGACGAGGATCGCGCGTCCAAGAAGGCCGAGCCGAAAGCCGAGCCCGCCCAGGCCAAGCCCGCCGAGCCGGCCCCGCCGCCGCCTACCCAGCCCAGGACGGGCGACGACCAGCCCCCCAGGTCGCCGGTCGCCGACCTCTCGACCGAGTTCGATGAGGACCGCAAGCCGAAGATCAAGACCGGCGGCAACGTCCTGATCCGCGACGCGACGATATTGACGGTCACCCAGGGGACCATCCCCAAGGGGGGCATCCTGGTCCGCGACGGTAAGATCGCCGCCGTCGGCCCCGGCCTGGTCGCCCCCGACGGGGTGACGGTCATCGATGCGAGCGGGCTGGTGGTCATGCCCGGGATCATCGACGCGCATTCGCACATGGCCATCCAGGGGGGGGTCAACGAGGGGAGCCTGTCGATCGTCCCCGAGGTCCGGGTCAAGGACGTGGTCACGGGCGACGACCCGACCATCTATCGGGCCCTGGCGGGGGGGACCACCGCCGCCAGGCTCCTGCACGGATCGGCCAACGCGATCGGCGGCCAGGACGCCGTCATCAAGCTCCGCCACGGACAGCCCGGCCGAGACCTGATCGTCAAGACCGGCCCCCAAGGGGTCAAGTTCGCGCTCGGCGAGAACGTGACCCGCGACCGCTCCCGCTTCCCCAACACGCGCATGGGGGTCGAGTCGACCATCGAACGCGCCTTCGAGGAGGCCAAAGCCTATCGGGACCGCCTCCTGGCCCACAAGTACGCCCGTGAAGAGGATGAGGATGAGATCGGCCCCCCTCCGCGCCGCGACCTCCGGCTCGAGGCGCTCGCCGGGATTTTGGACGGCACGATCAAGATCCACAGCCATTGCTATCGAAGCGACGAGATCTTGATGCTCCTGAGACTCGCCGCACGCCACGGCGTGCGAGTGCAATCGCTCCAGCACGTCCTGGAAGGGTACAAGGTCGCCGCCGAGATCGCCGCTCATGGGGCCGCCGCGGCGACGTTCTCGGACTGGTGGGCCTACAAGGTCGAGGCGTTCGACGCGATCCCCCAGAACGCCGCGCTGCTGACCCGGGCCGGCGTCCGGACGAGTATCAAGAGCGACAGCGAGGAGCTGGTCCGCCACCTGAACCTCGAGGCCGCCAAGATGGTGAAATATGGCGGCGTGACCGAGGCGGAGGCGCTCGCCATGATCACAATCAACCCGGCACGCGAGATCGGGCTCGACGACCGGATCGGCTCGATTGAAGTGGGGAAAGACGCCGACCTGGCCGTGTTCAATGCCCACCCCCTCGACGGCTATGCGCGGTGCGAGCTCACGCTGATCGACGGCGAGGTCTGGTTCCAACGACTCGATCCGGGGGGGCGGCTCGCGGCGAGGCCCGGCGAGCACGCGACCATGCCCACCCCCTCCGCCGCGGCAGGAACACGAGGTGTGGAGGTGAACCCCAACCCCGAGAGGAACTATGCCCTGGTCGGAGGAACGCTGCACCCGGTGAGCGGCCCCGACATCGGCAACGGCACCCTCGTCATCAGCGCCGGCAAGATCAGCGCCATCGGCGGTCCCGAGTTGACCGTCCCCGCCTCGGCGTGGACGATCGACGTGCGTGGCCTGGATATCTGGCCGGGCCTGGTCGACGCCGGCTCGCAGATCGGCCTGAGCGAGATCGGCAGCCTCAGCGAGACGCAGGACTACGCCGACTCGGCGCGGTTCCAGCCCGAGCTGCGGACCAGCTCGGCCTTGCATCCGGACAGCGAGCTGATCCCCGTGACGCGGGCCAACGGCGTGCTAACCACCTACGTGCAGCCGACCGGCGGCACGATCAGCGGCCAGGGGTGCGTCGTGAACCTCGACGGCTGGGTCCCCCGCGAGATGGTCCTGGCCGACCGCGTGGCCTTGAACGTGAATGTCCCCCCCTCCATCCGGACCGACTTGGTTCCCCCCCGCCAGCGGCAGGGCGACACCCCCGACCCTCGCCAGAAACAACGCCTCGACCTGCTCGAGGCCATCAAGGAACAGTTCCGCCTGGCGCTGGCCTATGACAAGGTGGCGACCGAGTCGAAGGCCCGGGGGCTCGCCCCCCCCGTCCCCGATCCCAGGCTGGCCGCACTCGCCCCGTATGCGAAGGGGGAAAAGCCCGTTATCTTTCGCGCGGAGGGCCGCAATGAAATCCTCGATGCGCTGAAGATCGCCGAGGAGCTGAAGCTCAAGGCGATCGTCTCGGGGGGGGCCGACGCCTGGAAGGTGGCCGACGCCCTGAAGGCCGCGAAGGTCCCCGTGCTCATCGCCGGCACGCTCCACCTCCCCACCGAGCGGACGGATCCCTATGATGCCCCCTACGCGAACCCCGCCCGGCTCCACGAGGCGGGCGTGACCTTCGCGATCCGCTCCGGCGGCCGGGGACCCGAGACCCAGGCGACCGCGGGGCGAAACCTCCCCTACGAGGCCGCCTTCGCGGTCGCGTTCGGCCTCCCCGAGGCAGACGCGCTGAGGGCCGTCACGCTCGCCCCGGCGCAAATCCTGGGGGTCGCCGACCAGGTCGGCTCGCTCGAAGTCGGCAAGCGGGCAGACCTCGTCCTCACTGCCGGCCACATCCTCCAGCCGACGACCGAGGTCAAGGCCCTCTTCCTCGGCGGCAAGCCACTCTCCCCCGAGAGCCGACACACCCGGCTCTACGCGAAGTACCGCCGCCGTCTGGACGAAGTCAAGGACGGCACCGCACCCCTGGGGCTCGACCCGACCCCTCCTCTCGTCGCGGAGCCCGCTCCGATCGAACCGGCGCCTCGCACGGTGGGTCCGCAATGATCTCGGCCATCCCCTCCTGCTCCCGCCGGCGAACACGCCGGGTCAGTCGATCCGGTCCAGCTCCTGCCGGATCGCGTCCATGAGTGGCCCCAGGGTCTCCTGGCGGAAGTTGAAGCGAATCCCGGCCGCCTCGAACAGTTCAGGCAAGGGTCGCGAGCCCCCCAGGGACAGCGCCCGGCGGTACGCCGCCACGGCCCCGGCGCGATCGTCCAGCGCCCGCCGCCAGATTTGCAACGCACCCAGCTGCGCGATCCCGTATTCGATGTAATAGAAGGGATACAGGAAGATGTGCAACTGGCGATGCCAGTGGTGTGCCCGGGCCTGCTCGTAGCCCGACCAGTCGACGATCCCGCCGAACCGATCGAGGAGCGCCGTCCAGGCATGCTGGCGATCGTGGTGGGTGTGGCCCGGGTGGGTGTAAATCCAGTGCTGGAAGGCGTCGACCGTGGCGATCCACGGCAAGATCAGGACGATCCCCTCGAGCAGCTGGCGATACGAGCGGTCGGCGTCCTTGTCGTTGTAGAAACCCTGGAGGTTCCGCGCACCCAGCAGTTCCATGGCCATCGACGCGACCTCGCAGAACTCGATCGGGCTCTCGCGGTAGGCGGGGAGGGGCTCTCCCCGGCTGGCGAGGGCGTGGAAGGCGTGCCCCCCCTCGTGGAGCAGGGTGCGCACGTCGCCGTCGAGACCCACCGCGTTCATGAAGATGAACGGGAGCCGGTCGTCCTCGAGCGTCGTCTGGTAGCCGCCGGGGGCCTTCCCCTTGCGGTTGGCCAGGTCGAGCAGGCCGTGCTCCCGGAGATAGGCGAACTGCCGACCGAGCTCGGCGTCGACCCCCGCGAAGATGGCCTCGGTCCCCTCGGCGAGAGTCTCGACGTCGCCGAAGGGGCGGAGCGGGGAGAGCCCCGTGGGGTCGACCGCCAGGTCCCAGGGCCGGAGCGTCGAGACCCCGAGCGCCTGCCTGCGCACCTCCTGGAGCTGTCGGGCGAGCGGGACGACCACGCGTTCGATCGCGTCCTGAAACTCAACCGCGTCGGGTACTCCGTAGTCGAACCGCTCGCGGGCCCGGTAGGCGTACGCGACGTAGTCCTCGAAGCCCGCCGCGCGCGCCACCTCGACCCGGAGCCGGACCATCCGGTCGAAGAGGTCGTCGAGCGCCTCGCGGTCGGCCAGGCGTCGGTTGGCGACGAGCTCCCAGGCCCCCTGCCGGAGCGAGCGGTCGTTCTCCTCGAGGAACGGGGCCATTTGCGCAGGAGTCCTTTCCTTCCCCTGGAAGGTCACGGTCATGGCGCCAATGATCTTCTGGTATTGCTGATCGAGCTCGGCCAGCTCGGTCTCGCGGGGGATGTTCGCCTCCCGATACAGCGCCCGGCGGTTCTCCTGGGCGCGGTCGAAGACGTGGTAGCGATCCTTGGGCAGCCCCGCCCGGTGCGGCGAGTCGAGGTAGCGAGAGCGAATCTCGTTCTGGAGCGGCTTGAGCCTCGGCTCGATGTCGCGGACGAACGCCAGGTGTGCCGCCTCGCGCTCCGGATCGTCGGTCTGGCAGGTCATGGCGATGTAGCGCGTGACCCCCTCCTGCCCGACGGCCGCGTTCAACTCGCCCAGGTCGAAGAGCCAGCGTTCCAGCTCCTCGGACGAACCGATCGGACGGTCGAGCAGCCGCCGATACCACGGTTCGATGCCCTCCCACGTCGTCAACTCGACGCCCGCCGGGAGCCACTGTCGCGGGAATGTCTCGGGGACGAATGCCGTCGCGCTCATGTTGCCGACCCAAGGATTCAAAGAGGCTCCGGGCCACGCGGGTCCCGGCATCGAACGACGAGGCGGTCGCCCGAATGTCCTGGGCTAGCCTACAGAATCGGAGGAGATCATACCAGGAGCGCCTCTTCCGGCAACCGGGGACGTCCGCCCATCCGCCGTCGAACTCGCTCGAGTCTCATCTCGTGGGACGGGCGTCCATGCCCATCGGTGATTGAAGGCGGTGTCCGGTGCCGCCCGGCCTCCGTCGTCATGGCTCTCCCCATGCCCGACGGGGGCCCGAATCCTCGCGCGGATGACGTCAGACCGTGGCCGTTCGTCGAAGTCGATGTGCGTAGCCGAGTCCCATGAGGAAGAGGGCGGTGCCGCCCATGGCGAAGGTCGAGGGCTCGGGGACGGGGGCGGCGGCGCCACGATTGCCTTGTAGAGAGATATTGTCGACGAAGATGTTCTCGTCTGCCGCGTTGTTGTCCACGTCGATCGTCAGCGTCAGCAGCCCCGACAGCCTCAGCGTCGACAGGTTGGCCCACAGGCTCCGGAAGTTGTTCGTCCCGTCGTCGGCCGAGGCGTTCGCCTCCAGCTCCGGCTCGCCGAAGTACAGCAGTGTGGTTGTCGTCGTACCATTGGAAACACCGACGACGAAGCGATCGTCCGCCTCGAAGCCGGTGGAGTTGATGAGGTAATTCAGCGACAGCGACAAGTTCGTGAAACCGAAGGTGTCGATCGGGTCGAAGATGAGGCTAAGGTGGCCGTCGCCGTCGTTGAACTCGAAGTTCTACTCCACCCCGGCGGCCACCGGCACGCCCATCGGACCGAAGTTCGGGGCGCTAGCGCCAGCGAAGCTGTTCACGCCGATGAAATCGCTCGTATCCATCGTGGGCGTCACCGGCCCCAAGGCGTTCGTACTTCGAGTGGCCGTGAAGATCGTGCGGAACCTCAAGCCCAGCGTGGGATTGGTGTTGCGCGACGAAGGGTTGGTGAGCATCGAGCCGGAGGGCAGCATGTCGAACGTCTCTGTGGTGGCGGCGCTCAGCATGTAAAACTCCCGGGCAGCGACGACCACGGCTCGTGCCGTCTTTGTGGGCATCGTGGACACAATAAATAGCAGCGCGAGGACGGAGAATCGACAAGTCGAATGCATCTCACTTTCCCTTCGGTGCTAGAATCGAGTCCAAATTCGGCCAGCGTCCTCACCTTAATGATGTCTCCAGTGCGGTGTCCAAGGAGGATTGCGTGGAGCATATTACATTCAAGCATTAAGAACCGTTGAAGACTATTGACCTCGGCAACCGGCCCAACAGAGTGTTTCTGTAATGGAGTCGCGGCGCATTTTTTGCATTTTTGCGAGGAGTCAATTACATCCATGAAACCGTTCGACCGTGAATAACCATGCGACGAGGCATGAATTGCACCATCAACTTCGCGAAAAACTCCTCAAAAATTCATCGAACGCAAATAGACTTTCTTATCATACGAGAACTATTTGATTTTTTGACATTCATTCGAAGGGCCTAAGTATGTCCAGAATCGACGACACCGACACCCGGGGGCGGTCCGGGTTCACGCTGATCGAACTGCTGGTGGTGATCGCGATCATCGCCGTCCTGATTGGTCTCCTCCTTCCCGCGGTACAGGCGGCACGCGAGGCCGCCCGGCGTACGCAGTGCGTCAACAACCTCAAGCAAATCGGCCTTGGGCTGCACAATTACCACAGCACCTTCGACGCGTTCCCACCCGGGCGGATGTCCCCCGACGTCGTCAGGGCGGGCGCGCCCGACTACGGCGGCTACAGTAGCTACGGATCAGTGGCCAACGCGGCGGGCAACTGGACCGGCTTCTACTCGGTCCACTGCCACCTCCTGAACTACATGGAGCAGGTCCCGGCGTATAACGCCATGAACTTCAGCGGCGTCAACAGCGCACGGATGCGGGACGCGAGCAACAACATCGTCTCGCCCAACTTCACGGCGTTTGTCCTGACGCAGAGCACTTTCATCTGCCCGTCCGACCCGTTCACCGGGACCCAAGGCGGCGAGAACAACTACCGGGCGAACTTCGGCGGGAGCACCCCCTACGCCGGCGGCGGCGCGCGGGGGTCGAGCGACGCGAACCGGCCGCGGAGCGGCACCGACAACGGCGCGTTCACCTACGGGCCGGGGCTCTCGATCGCCCAGTTCGCCGACGGCACGAGCAGCACGACCGTCTTCGCCGAGCGGACCAAGGGCTCGGCCTCGAACGCCGCCCCGGCCAAGAGCGACAACATCTTCGTCCAATACACCCTGAACTTCAACCCGCAGTCCGACGCCGACGGCCTCATGGCCCTGTGCCAGTCGACGGCCGCGACCAGCGGCAATGCCTTCTACCAGCAGGGTCGCTACGCAGCGAGCCCAGGCTTCGGGCTCCAGTTCTCCGACGGCTGGGGCTACGCCTGGTACGTGTCGACGCTCTATAACCACGTGGCGCCGCCGAACTGGAAGGGCAACGATTGCGGTGTCGGGTCGAGCATCATGGATGTGCCGAGCGAACACGCGATCGTCTCGGCGCGAAGCCAGCACCCCGGCGGGGCGAACCTGCTCCTCGGCGACGGCTCGATCAAGTTCATCAAGGACACCGTGTCGCTCCAGACCTGGCGCGCCCTGGGCACCCGGAGCGGCGGCGAGGTCCTCAGCTCCGACTCTTACTGACGATCCCGCTCCACTCGCCAAGGACCCTCGCCATGGGATTCGCTCGCCGGACCTCCACCCCACTGCTACTGGTCCTGTCCCTCGGCTGCGGGGAGCGGGCGAGCGCGCCTGACGCTTCGACGGTCGTCGCCGAGGTCTTTGGTCCCCACTATGGGCCCGCGTTGGCACTCCCCGGCGACCGCGGGTATGCGGAGATCCTCGCTGAGCCGAACCGGGGCGGACAGGATCCGTCCGTCGTCGTCTATTTCCTCGATCCCGACCTCAAGAGGGTCCTGTCCCCCCTGCCCTCGGACGTCCGGGTGAAGCTCGCCATCCCCGGCGGAGGTATCGAGGAATTGTCCCTCTCTCCTTCGCCAAAACCCAGAGATAAGGCCGGATCGGGCCGGATGGCGTCTCCGCCCGTCTCCGTGGACCCCGACCGGGTGTCGGGAGAACTCTCGGCCACCGTCGGAGGCCAGCCATTCTCCATCGCGTTCTCGATCGGCCAATGAGACGGTCGCGGTGTCTGATCGACCACGCCCGCCTCCTCCTGCGACGATGACGTCGGAAGTCGACATCCCTGAGAGGGTGTACGAGAAGGGGAGGCCGAGGCGGAAACGGGGACTGGCTCGAAGCGAAGCGCGTGCCTGTCCCCGTTTCCGCCGGGAAGGGGGACACGCACCTGCGCCGTGCCGGCTCCGGAGCCAGTCCCCTTTCCCTCGGTTTGACGCTCCTCGTACACGCTCTGACGGCCACCGCTCGTTCGGTCGTGCTTCGCTCGGCCTGGGCCGGGTGGCTCACGACCGAATGTCTCTGGCCGATCCAGACGGACGCTTACACGAGATACGAGACCATGACCCTCCGAACTCTCGCCGTCGTCTGCGCCCTCATCGCCCTGACCGCGCCGTCGTGGCCCGTTCGACCGGCGCGAACGCAGGAGCCCGATGACCCGCCGACCCGCAGGCTCGATCGTATCCGGCCGAGCGAGGACAAGACGCACTTCGTCCGCGAGGCGACGAACGAGCGGATCGTGATGTGGGGGCTCAACTACGATCGCGACGACGCCGGCCGGCTGCTGGAAGACTACTGGGACGTCGAGTGGGCCACGGTCGCCGAGGATTTTCGCGAGATGAAGGGCCTCGGCGCGAACGTCGTCCGCGTCCACCTGCAGCTCGCCCGGTTCATGATCGACGCCGAGCGACCCGATGAGGCGAACCTCGCTCGCCTGGCCAGGTTGGTGCGTCTCGCCGAGGAGACCGGACTCTACCTCGACGTGACCGGGCTCGGCTGCTACCACAAGCAGGACGTGCCCGGGTGGTACGACAGCCTGGAGGAGTCCGCCCGATGGGACGTCCAGGCCCGCTTCTGGAAGGCCGTCGCGGGGGCCTGCAAGGACAGCCCCGCGATCTTCTGCTATGACCTGATGAACGAGCCGATCCTCACCGGCGGAGACGGGAAGAAAGATTGGCTGCCCGGCGAGCCCCTGGGCGGGAAGCACTTCGTGCAGCGGATCACGACCGACGCGCGCGGCCGCACCGACAAGGAGATCGCTCGGGCCTGGGTCGAGAGGTTGGCGACCGCCATCCGCTCGGTCGACGATCGCCACATGATCACAGTCGGCGTGATCCCCTGGGCGCAGATTTTCAAGGGCGCCAAGCCCCTCTTTTACGCGCCCGAGGTGGGTGGGCCGCTCGACTTCGTCAGCGTGCACTTCTATCCGAAGGCGGGAGACCTCGACGGATCCCTCGCCGCCTTGAAGGTGTACGAAGTCGGCAAGCCGCTCGTGATCGAGGAGATCTTCCCGCTCAAGGCCGGCTACGAGGAGACCGAGGCCTTCATCGAGCGATCGGGCGCGCACGTCGACGGCTGGATGAGCTTCTACTGGGGCAAGACAATCGAACAGTACGAGAAGGAGGGCGACCTCAAGGGAGCCCTCGTCGGCGGCTGGTTGCGACGCTTTCGCGCGCGGTCACCTTACTCTCCCGGCGTCGGCAAGGAGTCGAAGCCATAAGCCCCCGCATGCCGGGGACTGCGGGATCGCGAAATCGCTCGTCAGCCGAGCGAGACGCCGACGAGCCAGGCCCCGACGAAGAGCCAGGCCACCATGACTGTCGAGGCGGTGGCCAGGATCAGCGTGGTGGCCGCAATCGCCGATGCGTGGGCGATCAGGCCGCGCGCCTGACCGAATGCGCCGACGGTCTGGAAGAGGGCCATCAACGCCGCGATCCCGAAGGCGCATTCGCCCACCCCGAAGATGAAGACGATCACCGCCACCCGGCCGGCATCGTCGCGTACGAGGGTCAAGACGACCGAGACGATCGCGACCGCGAAGACCAGGTGCCACAGCCGCATCAACCCCTCCGCGACCGGGATCGGTCCCACCCATGGCGTTGCAGAGTCTTTCGCCCCCCAGCATAATCGACGTCGGATCGCTCGTAGAGGGGGACGGCCCCGGGCCGGTCCCGGAATCGCCGCCCGCGACGCCCCGAGCATGACGACCGTCCCGATTCGTATCGAGGAGCTTACCCGAGCATGGCCCAAGGCGACTCTCCCACCAAGTACCGCTTCTCGTTCGGCCCATGGAACATCAGCACCGGCTCGGACCCCTTCGGCCCCCCGGCCCGCAAGGAGATGGAGTTCGCCCGCAAGATCGGGGCCTACAAGACGCTGGGATTCGACGCCGTCCAGTTCCACGACGACGACATCGTCCCCGCCGATCTCGACTGGCCGAGCACATTGAAGGGGGTCTCCGCGGTCAAGTCGATGCTCGAGGGCGAGGGCCTCTCTGTCGAGATCGTCGCGCCCCGGCTCTGGGAGGACCCGCACACCCTCGACGGCGCCTTCACCTCCAATAGCGCGAGCGACCGCAAGTACGCCCTCGACCGCTCGAAGCGGTGCGTCGACATCGCCCGCGAGGTCGGCTGCAAGAATTACGTGCTCTGGCTGGCCCGCGAGGGGACATACATCCGCGAGGCCAAGGATGCGAAGACGGCCGTCGGCCGGATCGTCGACGCCTGGAACGCCATCCTCGAACACGACCCGGACATCCGCGTGCTGGGCGAGGCCAAGCCCAACGAGCCGATGGACCAGGCGTATCTCCCCACCGTCGGCCACATGATCGGCGTGGCCTACGCCTCGGTCGACCCGAGCCGCTCCGGCGTGGTGATCGAGAGCGCCCACTCGATCCTCGCCGGGCTCGACCCGGCCGACGACATGGCGTACGCCCTCTTTCACAAGAAGCTCTGGAGCGTCCACCTCAACGACCAGAACGGGCTCAAATATGACCAGGACAAGGTCTTCGGCTCGGCCGACCTCCGCCGGGCGTTCGACCAGGTCTGGACCCTCGAGAAGAACGGCTACGGCCGCGACGGCGAGTGCATCGGCCTCGACGTGAAGGCCATGCGGACGACCGTGCTCGAGGACTCGATGTTCCACCTCGCGCACTCGAAGACGATGTTCCTCCGCCTGCTCGACATCGTCCGGGGCGTGGACGAATCACGGGTCGAGGAGTTTCGCCAGGCCCGCCAGTACGAGCAACTCGAGATGCTGATCCTCAACGCCCTGACCGGCCGGAAAGACTGACGTGGAAGGCGGCGACGAGCTGCGCCTGATGGACCAGGCCGTTCTGGAGCGCGAGCAGGCCGAAGAGCAGGTGATGGTTGGGGTCGGTCTTCATGGAGCAACGCTCCCGGTGATCCACTCGTCCCGCTCCTCGATGCCGGACGGCACCCCCGGTCTCGAGGGCTGCCGTCCTTCCCCGGTCCGCCAGGGAGAAACCTCGATTGTCGCAGGGGAGATCGGCCGTCGGTATGGCTCGCGAGCGTGAATTGCGCAGAACCTTTACCCCCTTTTCGTCGAAATGACTTTGGTTATACTGAGAGGGTGGCGTGCTCCTCAGATGGACGGCCGACCTCCTCCCTCCTCATTCCGTCCAGGTGTTGCTTGAAACCACCTCGACCCCAAGTCAATCGCCGCGACCTGTTGCGCCTTGGGAAACGAGGCGCCGGCAGGGTCGATCGTCCACGGACTTTCGGCCCGGGGGGGGATCGCCCGGGGATCGGGCTCGACCTGATCAAGGCGAGCCGGCCGGCGATGGGGTCGTACTTCGAGGTCCGCCTGGGTGCCCGGACTCCCGGGGCGGTCGAGCTGGCGTCCCGGGCGCTGGACCTGATCGACGGGCTGGAGCGCCAGCTCACCGTTTATAATGACGAATCCGAGGTGAGCTGCCTGAACGCCACCGCGCACCTCGGGCCGGTCGTGGTCGAGCCCGGCCTCTTCAAGCTCCTCGAGCGAGCCGTGGCGCTCGGCGAGGCGACGCATGGGGCGTATGACGTGACGTCGGGCGCGCTCTCCGCGGCGTGGGGCTTCTTCCGGGGCCCGAGGCGCGTCCCCGATGCCGAGACCCTGGCTGATGCCCATGCGCGGACCGGTCAGGGGCATTTGACTCTCGACCGCCAGGGCGGCACGGTCGCCTTCGACCGGCCCGGGATCGTGATCAACCTGGGGAGCATCGGCAAGGGCCACGCGATCGACCGCGCCGTCGAGGTGGTCCGGGGGCACTGGTGGCCCACCTCGGCACTCGTCCATGGCGGCCGGTCGAGCCTGTATGCGCTGGGCTCGCCCCCCGGTCATTTCGGCGGCCGTTGGGAGGTCGCCCTGTACAACCCATTCGCTCCCGAGACGCCTCTGGGGCTGATCCGGTTGAGGGATCGCGGGATGGGGACCTCGGGGACTTCGTTCCAGAACTTCGAGGTCGATGGCCGCGTCTATGGCCACCTCCTCGACCCCAGGACGGGCGAGCCCGCAATCGGCCCGGCGAGCGTCACCGTCCTGGCCCCCACCGCGGCCGATGCCGATGCCCTCTCGACCGCCTTCTACCTGCTCGGCATTGAGGGGGCCGCCTCCTACGTGGCCGACCATCCCGAGGTCGCCGCGATCTTCGTCGAGGAAGGCCCCGCCGACGCCTCCGTGATCGTCCGGACCCTGGGCCTCGGCGAGGACGATTTCGTCAGGAACCGTTGAGACGGGACGCACACCAAAGTCCATCCAGGCACCGAAGGAGAATCACCCTGACCCGCTCACCACGGTATTATCCCGGTTTCTTCGGGGCGCTCTTCCTCGTGCTCCTGCGCGTGGCCATCGGCTGGCACTTCCTCTACGAAGGTCTCGATAAGATCGAGGCCGCGAAGAGCTCCCGGCCGTTCTCGGCCGAAATCTATCTGCGCAACTCGGCCGGACCGCTCGCCCCCTACTTCCGCGGCCTCGTCCCCGACATGAACGGGCTGGCCAAGCTCGACCCGGCCCGGCTGAAGGAGGGATGGAAGAGAGACATCCGGCAGGTCGCCGACCACTACGGTTTCAACGCCGACCAGCAATCGAAGGCCGATGCCGCGCTCCGCGATAGCGAGGACTATGCTGACATCTGGTTCCAGGACGGTGAGAATGTCGAGAAGATCCGCAAATACCTCCGACAGTTGCGCGAGGTCCAGGCGATCGAACGCAATCCCGAGTCCCTGTCCTTCCAGCGCGAGCGCGCCTGGGAGCGCCGCAAGGACCTGGACGTCGACCGCCGGGAACTCGTCCAGGCGGTCGACGCACGCTCCGGGGTGCTCCACGAGGCCGTCCTCAAGCTCGCCACCACCGAGCAGGTCGCGAGTGCCGGGCCCCTGATGAAACCCTGGACGACGCTCGACTGGATCAATGCCTCGACCATGTACGGACTCGTCGCGATGGGCGTATGCCTGATCCTCGGGCTGCTGACCCCGGTGGCGGCGCTGGCGGGGGCGGTCTTCCTGGGGCAAATCTACCTGAGCATGCCCCCCTGGCCGGGCCTGCCCCCCAACCCCCTGGCCGAGGGGCATTACTGGATCGTCAACAAGAACCTGATCGAGATGCTCGCCTGCCTGGTCCTTGCAAGCACACCCAACGGGCTCTGGATCGGCCTCGATGCGCTGCTCTTCGGTCGGATCGGTCGGGCTCGCCCCGCCTTCAGGCTCGATGAGGACGCCGACGACGGGGCCCGTGTGGCCCATTCCCTCTCCAAGCCCAGGTCCCCCGAACGAGGGCGAAACTGATGACGAACCTGACCCCCGAACAGCGTGTCCTGGGCCGCGAGAATGCCAACCGGGCCCTCGGCATGACCCGCCGCGACCTCCTGAAGGCGGCGGCCGCCACGCCCGCCCTAGGCGCCTTCTACTTCGGCTATAAAGAGATGGGCCAGAAGCCCCCTGTTCGCGCCGCCCTCATCGGCACGGGCAACGAGGGGTGTGGCGCGATGATTCATGACCACAATCGCGACTACATGGATTTCATCGGCTTCTGCGACATCCGCCCGTCGCAGGCGGTCCGGGCCCGTAAGGAATTCACGAGCCACAAGCAGTATGGCGCCAAGGACGCACAGGCGATCACGGAGTATGCCGACACCAAGAAGATGCTCGCCGACCCGAACGTCGAGGTCGTCGTCATCGCCTTGCCGCTCTGGCTGCACGCACCGGTCGCCATCGAGGCGATGAAGGCCGGGAAGCACGTCTTCTGCGAGAAGCTGATGGCGCACAACGTGCGCGAGTGCAAAGAGATGTGTCAGGTCGCCCGCGACAAGAATGTCTTGCTGGCCGTTGGCCACCAGCGGCATTACTCGGTCCTGTACGACAACGCCAATTACCTCGTCCAGAACGGCCACCTCGGCGACATCCGCCACATCCGGGCCCTCTGGCACCGCAATAATGCCAACGCCCGGATCGCCAAGGATGCGGACGGGAAGCCGATCTTCGACCCCAAGACCGGCCTCCCCCAGTACGTCAAGGACGTCGAGGGGAACATCGTCTACATCGACGGCTGGAAGCCCGAGATCCCCGAGCTCGACAAGAAGGTCGACTTCGCCAGGTATGGCTACAAGAGTCTCGACGAGCTGGTCCGCTGGCGGCTCTACAACCGGACCGGGGCGGGCCTGATGGCCGAGCTGGGGAGCCACCAGCTCGAC